>OBEQ010570424.1_pt1 | contig 11295 bp, 11 predicted proteins | sample 1670901 | NCBI WGS metagenome assembly OBEQ01 (sample SAMEA104232315, study PRJEB22302) | groundwater metagenome | biome: forest; feature: aquifer; material: groundwater | place: USA | collected 2011-08-07 | depth 5.4 m | reverse complement strand
TTGCGCAGGCTGCTGCTCATCGAAAGCATAGCCTTATTGTACTGCAGCTTGCCCCTCACCTGACATAAAAGGCTGGCTTTTGTACAAATTGAAACGATCGTCCAAAAATGGATAATGCTTTTGCTTAAGCACGGTCTTTGATATTCGTTTGAGGTTTGGCGCTTTCTTTTCAAACGACTTGAACAAGTTTCAAATGGTTTGGAAAGAGACAAGTAGATACGCTTGTGCTCTTCGGACAAAACTCGGGGTAAGGGGTGGAGGGGGCGCCGAAGCGCCCCCTTTTTTTCTCACCCACGTGGGTTTGTCCCGGCTGGGACGTGCGCTCTCAGAGAGTGCACAGGGGGACGATCATGATGCGACGGATGCGAGGAGATTCTTCATGGGCGCCGACGCGAATCGCGGCTTTTTCCGGAGGCCTTTTGAGCAATCCGGGTGCCGCCGCGTCGACTTGGCTGCCCTCCAGTTTTCCCGGCGTTAGGCCGTCCACGGAGTTTCGGCACGTTGGTCTTGGCGCCTGGGGCGCTACACAACGCACCCCGGCGAGCGCGGATCGACTAGGTGCCGCTTGGTAGATGATCTTTGCGATTGTCCTCTTTTTTGCCTCACTCGGTCGAGAAGGTTGGATACGGAAACCGAGCAAGATGGTGTTTGCTGCGAGGACAGACAGCGCGGCCTATAGCCGGCACTTTACTTCATGGTTCTCCTTCCGGAGTTTACGGGAACCACTTCTGCCTCACTAGTGGAGGCAGGTCTTGCTGTCGCCGACCAGGCCGGCTGAAGTTGCCTAGGTCGAGAACGTCGTGCTCGACGCGAACGCGGCGCCGACAATGCACCCTGTGCTCGTCGAGAAAAAGATCTCCCGCGGCGATCCGCGGGCGTCGAAGCTCGAAGCGACCATCTGGTAGGGCCTCCAAGGCCCCTCTCACCTCGCGGCAAGTGTGCCTCGACCCAAACTTCGGTCTAGCGAGTTCCGTCCGGAACTTGCACGAAGCGAGGAGTCAACCCGCTTAACTTTAAAAAGGGCTAGCTTCTCACTTCGCGCATATTTTGCGTATCTACTTGTCAAATAACTGCCAGCGGAGGCCGAGTCTTCGGCCTCGACGATGACTTGAGGCTTATTCTATCATAACCCTTAACCTTGTCAAGCAAAGTTATACACAAGCAATGCTCTATGAATTACAACACATTTATAAACACTAGCATTTGCCAAGGTCACTGGAAGCCGATAATTTGATGATATGAAGAAGTATTGCCTAATAATATTTCTTATGCTTAGCCTTCTCGGAGGGTTACTGCCGCCGGTTTACGCCGCGCCCGTGCCGCCAGATCTGACCTTTATCGAGCTCAAACCGACCGGTTCAGAATCAATTGTTATCCTGAACACCGGCTCGGCACCTCTTAACTTGCAAAACTATCTGCTGCAGTATTTCAATAAGTCGGCACCGACCAGTTTTAGCTCGCCGACCAGCAGCCAAACCCTGCCCGATGTCACGCTGGCGCCCAACCAAAGCCTGCTTTTAAACGGCGACAGCAGCGCCACCTGCGGCGCGGCGGCCGTGGCGCCGCTGGGCTTTTCTTTAGGTGATACGGCTGGTTATCTGATGATCGTCAAGGTCGAGACCCAGACCGACGGCAGCATAGTTTACCGACCGCAGGACAAGGTCGGCTGGACGTCGGCCACCACCGGCGCAGACATCGTTAAGGTGCCGTCGCCGACGGCCAGCCCCAAAGCGGTTTGGTATCGCAAGCTAGCGACCGGCACTTGGCAGCAGGCTCAACTTAGTGGCGATTGTTCGATCTTGCTGGCTGTAACGGCGCCGCCAGCCGGCCCGACTTTCGTGCAGTGGGCGACTGGTGCCGACCCGCCGGCCACGTTTATTAAGCCGGAAGATACTAAGCCGACCGGGCCAGTCATTCCGGTCAGCGATATTGGCTTGGTGGCACCGAAGCTCACTGAAGTTCTACCTAATCCGGCCGAGCCGCAGACCGACGCCGAGGACGAATTCATCGAGCTGTATAACCCCAACAGCGCCGAGTTCGATCTATCCGGCTTCAAACTCGAAGTCGGCACGACGACCATTCATAGCTACACTTTTCCGGTTGGAACCCATCTGCCAGCCAAAGGCTTCAGGGCTTTTTTGTCCATAGATACGGGCTTGAGCTTATCTAACAGCGGCGGCCAGGTTCGATTGTTTGATCCGCTGGGCACCCAGATTGGTCAAACCGATGTTTACGATACGGCCAAAGACGGGCAAGGCTGGACGCTGGCTAACGGCAAATGGTATTGGACGACGACACCGACCGCCGGCGCCGCCAACGTGATCACCGAACCCTTGACCGTCCAAGCTTTAAGTATTGGCACGCCTAGTGTAATGCCAGATTCGACAACCGACACTGCCGAAGATTCGCCTACGGCGCCGGGTCCGACCAAGAGCTCTAAGCCGGTAGCAAAAAAATCAACTGCGCCTAAAGCGGCGGCCGCTAGCCAAACGGCGGCGCCAAAAGCTAAAGCTGTCAGCACCAAATCGCCTGCGTCGAAACAGACTGCAGCTACTAACTCCAGCGCTCCAACTCCGACCAAACAGCCGGCCTCGCTACACTGGCTGGTACTTGCCGCCATCGGCACGCTGGCCTTACTATATGCCCTATATGAGTACCGCCATGACCTGGCAAATCGTCTCTACCGGCGCCGCCGAAACCGAGAGGCTGGGCGAAAGCTTGGGGAGATTACTCCGCAGCCGTGAGGTTATTGAGCTAAGATCCGATCTGGGCGGTGGCAAAACAACTTTTGTTCGCGGCCTGGCGCGCGGCATCGGCAGTAAAGATACAGTTACCAGTCCGACCTTCACTTTGAACAAAATTTATCGCGGGCCAGCTGGCAGAGAAATACACCACTTTGATTTTTACCGATTGAGTGATCCGGGCGTGGTCGCCGACCAACTGGCCGAATCTTTGGGCGATCCGAATGTAATCACGGTCGTGGAGTGGAGCGACATCGTCCAAGACGTTTTGCCCGCCGAGCACATAACCATCGAGTTTAAGCCGACCGCCAACAGCCAAGACGAACGACAGATCACTATCACTTATCCAGAATCAGAGAGTAGTTTGATTAAAAAGCTTGAAACCGAATGGACGCAAACCAAACTATAGCCTTATAATTTTAGAAAAGGAGTGTTATGGGCGAAGCTGTACATATGGACCCTTGGACGGATGAAGTTTGTCAAGACTGGCTTGATACTACCCAGAAAAAGGCAAGAAGACTCCAGCTTAGTGGATCAGAAACAGATATGTATTTTGGCCCTAGAATACCTAAACCAGTGCGAGATTATCGATTCAGACAGGTGGCGGAACGGTTGGCAGCTGCCTTTAATGCAGATCCCGTAAAGGCAATTAGCGAATTGGCCGCGGCGGGCGCTATGGAGGTAGTAAGTGTTGAAATTGGCCCTGCGGACTGATAAGCCCGAAGCCGAACTCTATTTGTACGACGGTGCCAAACAGATAGCCGAGTTAAAATGGCAGGCTCACCGCCAGCTGGCCGAAACTATCCACACTAAAATCAAGTTTTTACTTAGTGATCGCCCCTTAAGCGATGTTGGCGGAATCATTTTTTTTGAAGGTCCAGGCAGCTTTACTGGACTGCGTATCGGTGCTTCAGTCGCTAATGCGCTGGCTTATTCATTACAAATTTCAATAGTTGGTGCTGGAGGGATGGACTGGTTGAAGCGAGGCGCCGAAAGGCTAGCTAAAGGCGAAAATCAACAAATCGTTATCCCCAAATACGGCGGGAAAATTAACGTCAGCCACCCCAAAAAATAAAGGGAACGAATCCACCATACAGAACAACACCCTTGATTACAGCATACTAGTATGCTAGTATGCTGTAATGAGGAAAAAGATGAAAGTGGAAAGAAATATGGAGAAGGAGTTTGGGGAGTTTGTAATGCTGGTGAGGTCCGCCAAAAATAAAGAACTACTCGAAGATTTTTTCTTGGGAGTATTGACGCCTTATGAGCGTAAAGTTCTGGCTCGCAGAATAGTCATTGTAAAACGATTATTGGCAGGTCAAACTCATGGTGAAATCGCCGGTGATCTAAAAGTTGGAGTCGGTACTGTAACTCGTGGAGCACGTGAATTGAATCTAGGCAGATTTAAAATTTTGAGAATGAACAAATGACAGACCCAACCAATCCATTTTTTGAGCTTTTTGATTGGGCCGGGCGCGATGAGCCGTCTGATTGGCCAACACACTTACGTGCGGATCTTTATGGACTCGATTGGTCAGCCAAGTTTGAAGAATTTGTTGGAAGATACCTAGCGGCCCGGGCGGCTGAAGACGGATATTATGATAAACTTGCCAGCAAACCCCTGTCTCCTGTTAAAGTACCTATTGTTAAGGATGGGAAAGTTGTTACTACCGTCAATGTTGTCGTTCACCGCGACGATAGGACTGCCGAAGAAAAAATTCTCATAAATAATATTCGGCAAGAAAAGATCAGCTCGCTTGTTCAAGCTATCGGTGCGGGAACTTTAGCGTCCATGTCTCGGGAATCTATTTTGTGGGGGATTGAAGTTGAAGCAGCTGCCGAAACTGAAGCGCGTTTAAGAAAGAAACCATGGCATTGGAGCAAACTGCTTGAGTCTGCGCCGCAAGAAATTGACCAGAACGAATAGTGGACGTATATTACTAAGTAGGATTTTCTGGTGAGAGTTTTAAGGATAATCCATTCATTTTTACTAAATTTTGATAGACCTCAACCGTTAAATCTAAAAGCTAAAGAAGTGAAAGTGATTGCTCTAGATTAGGCGGTACTAGGTCTCCTAAGGAGGAGACAACAGATGATAGTACTTACTATTGTACTGACAATAGTCGGTCTTGTAGTTGGTGCCGGCGGCAGCTATGGTTACACTCGCCGGACTTCTGGTAAGGCGGCGGAGGACGCCAAAAAAGAACTGGCCAAAGCCAAAAAAGAAGCCGAGGCGGTTATAAAAAAAGCTGAAGAAGAAGCCAACCGCCGCATCGACGAAGCTCGTAAAGAAGAACAAAAACGCCGAAACGAAACCAAAGAAATCGAGCAGCGCTTGCTGGATCGCCAGGATAGCATGGATAAAAAACTCGATGAGCTGGATAAGCGCGGCGAGAGTTTGCGCAAAGGCGAGGACGAGATCGAGGCCCTCAAAAACGAGATTCGCGACATCCGCGCCAAGCAGCAAGAAAAGCTCGAAAAAATCGCCAAGCTAACCAAAGCCGAGGCCAGCGAAAAGCTGATGAGTATGACCGAGCGCGACATCAAAAACGATCTCGTCGGCTTGGTAACCAAACTCCAAAACGAGGCCAAAGAAGATGCCGAAGAGCAGGCAGCGCTGGTTCTGACAACGACCATGGAGCGCATGGCTTCCGACGTCACGGCCGAACGGACGGTCACGGCAGTCAAGCTGGAAGACGAGGAGATGAAGGGCCGGATTATCGGCAAAGAGGGTCGCAACATCCAGGCTCTGCAGCGGGCCACCGGCGTTGATATTTTGGTCGACGAAACGCCGGGCATGGTGGTCATATCGAGCTTTGATCCGGTGCGGCGCGAGGTTGGCCGCCAGGCCATGGAGATGCTGCTCAAAGACGGCCGCGTGCACCCCGGCCGAATCGAGGAAGTGGTCGAAAAAGCCCAAGCGCAGGTCCAAAAAGACATCGTGCGGGCCGCCGAAGACGCTGCCCGCGAAGTCGGCGTTTTGGGAATCCCCAAAGAAATTCTGCAGCTGCTGGGCGAGCTTAAATACCGCACCAGCTATGGCCAAAACGTGCTCAAGCATTCCGTCGAGATGGCCCAACTGGCCGGCGTGCTGGCCGAAGAGCTTGGTGCTAATGTCAAGGTCGCCAAGTACGCGGCGCTGGTCCACGATATCGGTAAAGCCTTGAGCCATAAAGTTGAGGGCAAACACCACCACATCAGCGGCGAGATGCTGCGTAAGTACGGCGCACCAGAGGAAGTGGCCCACGCCGCCGAAGCCCACCACGACGACATGGAAGCCACGAGCGTCGAAGCGCTGGTCATCCGGGTAGCCGACGCTATTTCCGGCGCCCGACCCGGTGCCCGTAACATCAGCGCCGAAGGCTTCATGGAGCGCATGAAAGATCTGGAAAATACGGCCACCGGTTTTGAAGGCGTCGAAAAGGCTTACGCTATTAGCGCCGGCCGCGAAGTCCGCATTTTCGTGACGCCCAAGCAGATCGACGACCTGCAGGCAATTAAACTGGCCCGAGACATCGCCAACAAAATTGAATCGACGATGCAGTATCCGGGGACGATTAAAGTTAACGTGATCCGCGAAACCCGCGCCATCGAATTCGCCAAATAAGATGCAGACTGAAGTCGAAGCTAAATTTCTGGATGTCGATCACGGAGCAATTCGTCGGCGGCTAAAAAAACTCGGCGCTACCCTAAAGCAGCCTATGCGGCTAATGCGCAGAAAGAATTTTGACTACCCCGATGGCCGCCTGGACAAGGAGTTGAATGGCTGGGTCAGAGTTAGAGATGAGGGCGATAAGATCACACTAAGCTATAAACAGCTTAATAGTCGCGACTTGCACGGGACTGAAGAAGTGAGTATTGAGGTAGATAATTTTGACTCCGCCTGCCAGTTTCTCATTGCCGTTGGCTTCGATCAAAAATCGTACCAGGAGACTAAACGTGAGAGCTGGCAGTTGGGAGGAGTTTCGATTGAACTTGATGAGTGGCCTTGGATAAAGCCCTTTGTTGAAATGGAGGGACCGACCGAAGCCAGCTTGAAGCAAGTTTCTGAAAGCCTTAGTCTAGATTGGCGCAAAGCCCTGCACGGCAGCGTGGAAAATGCCTACCAAGCCGAGTACGATTTTAGCGAAGCCGAAATAGATGCCTGGCCAGAAATAAAATTTGGAACGGCTCCAGATTGGCTAGAACAGAGACGAAAGAAGTAGTTTTCTGCTATACTTTGCCGTGATCGGGGATTAGCGCAGTCTGGATTAGCGCGCGCGCTTTGGGAGCGCGAGGTCGCCGGTTCGAATCCGGCATCCCCGACCAACTTTAGAGTTTTTTGTTGGTGACGCGCCAGTAAAGGATGGTCGTGTAAAGCCCACTGATGATTTTGGCAGTTACCCATAAAGTCAGGACCAACAGCGTGCTGGCCAGCCAGCCGACGATGTGCGAGGTGCTGCCATTGAACCAGTAGTGCTCGATAAGTTTAGGCAAAAATCCGACCGTCCCAAGTAAAATTATCAAGCCGTAGGTCCAGACCCGGAGTACCAGATTTTCTTTCCAGGCCTTGCCAAGAGTGTCTACCGAGTGGCGGACGGTGGCCAACAGACCCTCATGGTGGTGTAAAATGCCGGGTGATAACAAGGCGACGTTCACGGAAATGGAGCTACCCAAAACCTCGACAATGCGCTTCGGCAGCTTATCTTTTTGCGACCAAACCGACACAAAAGGCAGAACATACAGACCAGCCAAAATTGCAAAGGGGAAGATTCGCCAGAATTTTTTTAGAACCAGCCGCAAGGCTTGCTTGGCCGGTTCCGGGTGGCCGTCGAGCTCGGCCAACACGGCGGCGCTCATCGCGCAAGTAAAATAGGCCGTCACCAAAACAGTGTAAAAGTAGGTGAGGACGGATGTGAGAATGCCAAAAACCAGCCGGGCAGTGTGGCGTTCGGCGGCGAAAATGGAGCCGTTTGACAGCCAGTTGATTACGGCGATGATCAAACCGTTGACTAGTGGGATGGTTATTAAAATCAGCCAAAAAGCCAGCAGCACAATAGCGAACTCGCTGCGTAAAATGTGCCAGCCTTGGTGGACAACGCCTCGGGCGTTCTTGACCGCCGAGGCGGTCGATTCGACAATTCTGTCAGCCGGCGGCGTTTTAATCATCTTAGAGTCTATTGTAAAGCATTGGTCGGGGGGGGCGGATTTGAACCGCCGGCCTCACCGTCCCGAACGGTGCGCGCTACCACTGCGCCACACCCCGACACCAGACAGATTATAGCCTGATTTTATCAACTGGGTTAAAATGACCTTAAATGCTTAAGGTTATCGCGTGTTTGGGTGGGGTGGTTATCATCTGGATGACCGCCGAGTGGCTGTGGCGCCAGAAGCTGCTAAAAGGTGAATACCTGCGCAAGTTCGGCCATATCAGCAACTCTACTTTTATCGCTACCTGGCCATGGCTGATCAGCTTCCGGTCCATCACTTGGCTGGGCGTGGCTTTGGTGTTTGGCGCCTTTGTTAATCGGGCGGCTCATTATACGCACCTGCTCGGCGGCGTTGATCGCAAAAGTTATGGCGATATCACCTTCGGGCTGGCCGTGATTATTTGCAGCTTGCTGACTCACCAAAAGATTTTCTTCGCCATTGCCATGCTGCACCTGGGCTGGGCCGACGGCTTGGCGGCCTTAGTCGGTGTCCATTTTGGCAAGCGTTGGGGTTACAAGGTGTGGGGTCAGCTCAAAACGGTGGTTGGTTCGATGATTTTTTGGGTGGTGTCGATGGACATACTGGTTGGCGCGCTGCTACTGGGCGCCAATGGGGTCATTAGCTATGGCCACTACGCCTGGCTTTTATTGCTGCTGCCGCCGGTTTTAACTGTCGTCGAAAGCATGGGCATGCGTGGCTTTGATAATTTATTCGTGCCGGTCGCCGTGGTTGTCGCCCTGCGAATCGCGCAGGGCTAGACTTGGGGTGCCTGAAGGGACTCGAACCCTCGACTTTCTGCGCCACAGGCAGACGCTCTAACCGACTGAGCTACAGGCACCGTAAACTAAACAGCTTTAATAAAGCCGTCCTTGATTATTTTCTCAATAAAATCTTTCCTTTTCCACGACTTAATGCGCTTTTCAATTCTTCTCGCAATAGCCAGGCTGGCTACCTTTTGTTGAAATACCATTTGAAAACTGCCCAGTGATTTAGTGCTTGGAGTGTTGCCCTTTGCATGCTGATACAACCTTCTTTTTAGGTTATCCGTAGAGCCTACATAATACCTCGTGTTTTTCTGAAATTGCAAAACGTAAATCCAAGCGCTCATACTATCTTCGAATTTTACAGCCCCTACGCTTCGGTCGGGGTCCCGACTGACCGTCGGGAAGGTAATTATAGCAAACAGATACTAGTTTTTGGAGTTGGGGCCGGGTTTCTTGGGGGCGGCGATTTTTTTAGTGACGTGGGCGCCCATTTTTTTACTGCTCTGCTCGAGTGTAAAACGCAAAATCTGCAAAATGCTTTTGGCGTGTTCGCGGCTCATACCCACCCTGGCGATCGACTTGGGTGTGGCGCTCGGCGCGCCGCCCTGCATGAAGTTCATCACTACGCCGTAGTTGTTAACGATGATATCGACGGTATCGGTAAAAATAATGTTGCCGCCATCGCTGCTCTGGACGGCCGTATCGTTGTTGGTCATCTGCACCATTGGCACCTTCTCGGCGTTAAAACCGGCCAACTCCCAAAGCTTGACCGCCTCGTGGTCGGCTACGCCAAAGTGGCTGATCAATAACAGCAGCACTTCTTCGCCCGGTCGGGCCTTGCCCAGTTCGAATTTAGCTAGCTCGGCGACTTCGATTTCGACGGCGCCCGAGGCCTCGGCTAGAGTTTCTTGAGCCCGCTGACGCAAGCTACGCAGTTGCCGGCCCAGCAGTTTGTAAGGAGTGGTCGGTCGAATTTCGTCCATGTACCCTTATTGTAATGAGAACCCCCCGCCATGCGCAAGGCCTTGGAGCTGCGTATAATGATTAAGGTGAAAGTATCCCACAATGTCCCGCTGGCCGGCTTTACATCTTTAAAAGCCGGCGGTCCGGCCCAGACTCTAATTGAGATTGAAGCTGGCGATGATTTAAGGCAGGTGATTTCGGCTCATCATCAAGAAGGTGCACTTTGGGTGCTGGGCTATGGAACCAATTGTCTAATATCCGACAAGGGCCTAGCGGGAACAGTCATTATCAACCGCTCGGGTGGTCTGCAGCAACTCACTTCAACTCGTTTTAAAATAGCCAGCGGTATGGATTGGGATGAATTTATTCAAACCATAATTAAGGCCGGCTTATGGGGCCTGGAGTTCACCAGCGGCATTCCGGGCGGCGTTGGAGCTGCCGTGGCCGGCAACATCGCGGCCTACGGCCACAAGGTCGCGGACAGTTTTGTAGAGGCCAGAATTCTGGATCCCGCTAACGGTTCGGTGAGTGTTTGGACAAAAAACCAACTCGGTTTTGATTATCGGGCTAGCCGGCTGCAGCCCGCCCAAAATAGCCAACTGGTAATTTTGGACGCCACGTTCGAGCTAAGTGCAGAGACGACTGGTCAGCTAGAGTACGAATCGGCGCTCAAGGTTGCCCGAGAGCTAGAACTCGCACCCAACTCTTTAGCTAACCGGCGTAAAATTATCATGGAGACTCGCCGCCGCGCCGAGTCGCTGCTGCAAGATTCGGCCGCCGGGCCGTGGACGGCCGGTTCATTTTTTAAAAACCCGCGGGTCGATGAAACTCAAATCCAGACAATCATCGCCCACGAAGAAAAGCCCATCAGCCGCGAGCAATTGCTGCGACAGAATGTAATTCACGGCCAGGACCCAAACCGGGTATCGGCCGCCCACGTTTTATTGGCTGCTGGTTTTAGTCGCGGCCAAACCTGGGGAAGCGTTCGCTTACACCCGCGGCACATCTTAAAAATCGAGAATTTGGGCGAAGCCACGGCTCAAGAAATTCATGACGTTGTCCAGAATATTATCGAAACCGTTCACCAGAAACTGGGCATCAAGCTAGAACCGGAAGTCCGCTTCCTCGGCGAATTTTAGCTATTTTTTGTCGCTGGGCAGGGGGAATTGTTTGGAGAAGGCGCGAACTTCGGCCTTTAGGCTGGCCAGTTTTTTGGCGTTTTTGCGGTTGGTGATGGCCGCTAGCATCCATTCGGCGATTTGGGCCATGTCTTTTTCTTTTAGGCCTCGGGTCGTAATGGCCGGCGTGCCTAAACGGATGCCGCTCGGTCGGAACGGTGGCAACGGGTCGTCGGGGATGACATTCTTGTTGAGGTTTAAACCGATGTCGTCGAGCACTTCTTCGACCTCACCACCGTGAATACCAAAGCTGGTTTGGACGTCGGCTACTACCATGTGGTTGTCGGTCCCGTTGGTCACCAGTTTGAAGCCGTGCTTCATCAGCTCGTCACCCAGCCGCTTGGAGTTTTTAAGGATTTGCTTAGCGTAGGTTTTGAAGGCTGGCTGCATGGCTTCGTGAAAGCTGACAGCCTTAGCCGCAATAACATGCATGTGAGGGCCGCCCTGGACGCCGGG
>OBEQ010371305.1_pt1 | contig 11295 bp, 9 predicted proteins | sample 1670901 | NCBI WGS metagenome assembly OBEQ01 (sample SAMEA104232315, study PRJEB22302) | groundwater metagenome | biome: forest; feature: aquifer; material: groundwater | place: USA | collected 2011-08-07 | depth 5.4 m | reverse complement strand
TGGCCGCCGCCGTAGGACTCTGACGGGCGGCCCCGAAGCGGTGCAGGAATATCTTACTGCGTTGCAGATTGAACCGAAAACAAATGACTATCTCTTAATTCAGCGTCTCATTCTTCAGACCAACGATATGTTTTTCGTTGACCATCTGGAGGTGATGGACTACTTGCACTCTTCGGTCAACTTGCGCGCCTATGGTCAGCGCGACCCGCTGGTGGAGTACAAAAAAGAGGGCCTGCGGCTCTTCAAGGAGATGGAGGAGAATGTCGCTAGCCAGATTATAAATGTCTTGACCCATCTTGATACCGCCGCGCCTGCGGACGCGGCGCCCGCTCCCATCGTTCCGCTTGCCGCTCCATCTTCACCCTCGGTCGGCCGCAATGACCCCTGCCCGTGCGGGTCAGGTAAGAAGTATAAAAAGTGCCATGGGAAATAATATGGCGATTAAACCAAAGTGTGACAAATGTAGAAGAGAGTTAAAAGAATTCGGCGCGATTTTATTAAGTCCACCCAAGAAGAGTATGGTAAATAAATTTCATCTGTGTCAAAAGTGTTATCAGCCTATCTTCCGTAGTTTCGGCAAGAAATAGACAGAATACCCATTCTCAAATTCTCGAGAATTTGAGAATGAATGAAGAGGTGGTATTGTATTCAGCGAGGACAATCTAACGAAATTATGGAGAAGAACTTCCACAAAATGGAGCGGGTGGTAAAAGGGTTCGCCAATCATCGGAGAATTGAGATGTTGCATCTTTTAAAAAAAGATCCCGAACTTTCGGTGGACGAAGTCGCTACCGCTCTAGAGATTAATTTCAAGACCGCCTCCGAGCATATCCGGCGACTCGCGATTGCCGGCCTTGTTTTGAAACGGTCGGCGGGAAATGAAGTCCGACATAAACTAACTTTACGCGCCGAATCTATTCTCAAGTTCTTGAGAATATTAGAATAGAAAGAGAGATATGAAAGATACACAGAATAAAGAAATGCGGCCCAAGGTGGGATTGGGCGTGATGGTGCTCAAAGAAGGGAAGGTGCTTTGGGGAAAGCGAAAGGGCTCGCATGGCGCGGGTGAGTGGGCGTGGCCCGGCGGGCATATGGAGTATATGGAGTCATTTGCGGGGTGTGCAAAACGAGAAGTAAAGGAAGAAACTGGAATGGAGATTAAGAATATCCGCTTTTTGAGATTAATGAATCTAAAAGCATACGCGCCAAAGCATTATGTGGATATTGGTCTTGTCGCAGATTGGAAGAGTGGGAAGCCAAAAGTTTGTGAACCAGAGAAATGCGAGGAGTGGAGATGGTTCCCAATGAATAAATTACCCACGCCTCTTTTCGATACGATTGAAACCTATATTGAAGCATATAAAACGGGCAGAAACTTTTTTGATGCGTCACGGGTTAAGAAGGGGATGAAAAGGAAGAAAAAAGTAGTGGCGGTGAGTGGGGGATGGGACCCGCTTCATATTGGACATATTCGACTTTTCAACGCAGCGAAGAAATTGGGAAGCGAACTTGTTGTTATTATCAATAACGATAACTGGCTTTATACAAAGAAAGGATATTCATTTATGCCGGAGAAAGAACGAAGAGAATTGATCGAGTCCTTGAATGCGGTCGACAGAGTTGTACTCACCTCGCATCAAACAGATGATATTGACCGAAGTGTGTGCCGTGAATTGCGGCGGCTAAAGCCCGACATATTCGCGAACGGCGGCGACCGCCAAGCGAATAATATTCCCGAATATACGCTCTGTGAGAATCTCGGCATCAAGATGGTATTTGGTGTTGGGCGAGGAGGCAAGATTCAGTCCAGTTCTTGGTTGCTTGAGAAATACTCAAAAAGAATTAACGGCGATAATAAAAAATAACGCGGTGATTATAGAAGTCAATAATTTGGTAAAAGTGTTCGGCACAACCCGCGCCGTTGACGGGCTTTCTTTTGCCGTGGAGGAGGGGACGATCACGGGGCTGCTTGGCCCGAACGGCGCGGGCAAGACGACGACGATTCAGATGCTCCTTGACCTCATCACCCCGACTTCAGGTACGATTCGGATTCTGGGGAGGGAACTGGCAAAACATCGCGAGGAGGTCTTGAGTCAGATTAACTTCTCTTCTCCCTATGTCGCGCTCCCCGGCAATCTCACCGTTGTCGAGAATCTCAAAACATTTGCGCGGCTCTATGGAGTTGCGAAGATTAAAGAAAAGATTGACGAACTCGTGGACTTCTTTGAGATTCGCGACCTGCTTCCCAAGAATACTTCTTCGCTCTCCACCGGTCAACTCACGCGACTCAATCTTACCAAGGCGCTCCTGAATGACCCGAAACTTCTCTTACTTGACGAACCGACCGCTTCGCTTGACCCCGACATTGCCGACAAGACGCGCTTGATGCTCCGGCGTATTCAGAAAGAGCGCGGCGCCACCATTCTCTACACCTCGCTCAATATGCAGGAGGTTGAGGAGATTTGTGATAAAGTGATTTTCATTCAACACGGCAAGTTGAAAGACCAAGGGACGCCTGCGGAGTTGGTGAAGAAGTACGGACATAAGGACTTAAATGATGTCTTCTTGCATCTCGCTCGCGGACAATCAAACTGATATGAAATTCCACCGCATCAACGCACTGCTCATCCGCCACCTCTATCTCTATCAGCGGTCTCTGCCGCGAATTATGGACCTTATCTATTGGCCCGTGATGGACCTCCTGCTGTGGGGATTCTTGAGCGTCTATATCACCAGGTTCAATCTCGGCGGCTTCAATGCAGTCACGGTGCTCCTCGGCGCGGTCATCTTCTGGGATTTATTTTCTCAATCGCAGAAGGCCGTCTCGATTTCATTTCTTGAAGAGGTCTGGGAGCGCAACTTCTTAAACATCTTCGTTACTCCGCTCCGCATCAGCGAGTTTCTCGCCTCCTCGTTTCTTCTCGGGCTTCTGCGCATCATCGCCATCTCTCTCGTGCTCGGCGCGCTCGCCTTTCTCTTCTACCACTTCAATTTCTTTGTGTTTGGTTTCGCATTCATCCCGTTTATGGCGAATCTCCTGATTTTCGGCTTCTCCATTGGACTCTTTGCGAACGCCATCATTCTCCGTTTCGGCACTTCGGCGCAGATTCTCGCCTTCGGGGTGATTATGCTCATTCAGCCATTCTCGGCCGTCTTCTACCCACTCTCGGCACTGCCTGCGTTCCTGCAACCTTTCGCCTACCTCTTTCCGTCCACATTTGTCTTTGAGGGAATGCGTGCCGTGCTCGCGACGGGTACCTTGCCGAGCAATCTCTTGTGGGGTGCGATATTTTCTAATATCGTCTATTTAGTGCTGACCATCTGGTTCTTCTACCGAATGTTCGCCTTCGTCAAACGGGAAGGCAGGTTGCTTAAACTGGACTGACTATTCTCTCCTCTTTCGTGGTACTATTGTCATAATGACGCAGAAAATAGAACTTGGCTTTTTCTTTGTACTGTTCGCCAGTGCCGCTCTCCTCTCCTTTTTCGTACTGCGCCCTTTTCTCGGTGCTCTCTTTGTCGCGGTGGTGCTCGCCGTTGTCTTTTACCCGGTTGCCGAAGCGTGTGCGCGGAGGGTGCGAAATAGAAGCGTGGCAACGCTCTGCGCGCTCCTCTTTCTTTTCTTTGTAGTGCTTATTCCCACGACGCTCTTCGGGTTTCTCATCTTTGATGACGCGAAAGACCTCTATCAAGGCATCTCGCTCGGTGCGGTCAATCTTCAAGTTCTTGATGAGACGGTTGCCCCTCTTGAACAGAAACTTCAGCAATTCTTCCCTGAAGCGCGAATTACGCCGTCAGAGTATCTGCGTGACGGGCTCTCTCTCATCGTGGGTAATCTAGGTGATGCCTTCTCCGCGTTTGGGAGGGGAGTGCTCAAATTACTCGTTATGCTCTTGGCTCTCTTCTATCTTCTCCGGGACGGTGCGCGTATTAAGCATTCTATTCTTTCAATGAGTCCGCTCGCGAACAATTATGACGAACAGATTTTACATCGGCTTGCCGATGCCGTGGTCTCGGTGGTCAAGGGCAAACTTCTCATCGTCATTCTTCAAGGCATTCTCGCGGCACTCGTCTTTTTCTTTTTTGGGCTGCCTCAGCCGATGCTTCTCGGTGCCGCGGTCTCGTTTGCGGCACTCGTACCATTTGTCGGCGTCGCCCTTGTCTTTGTTCCGGCGGTACTCTATTTCTTTGTGTCAGGTTCGGTGTGGCTCGGGGTAGGTCTCCTCGCGGTCGGTGTCGTTATCGGTACGATAGACAATCTCCTCGGCCCGATTTTATACGAAAAAGGACTCAAGATGTCCCCGCTCTTCATTCTTCTCTCGGTTTTGGGAGGATTCGCCTTCTTTGGACCAGTCGGATTTCTTGCAGGGCCAGTCACTCTCGTTCTGTTCTTCGTTCTGCTTGAGATATACCCCTCACTTTTGAGACAAAGCAATTCTTGAGTTTTGTGGTATAGTGTCGGAATGTCGCAAAAAGTCATTGTCACACACGACGGCAAGTTCCACGCGGACGACTGCTTCGCAGTCGCCGCGCTGCTTTTGCTTGAAAAAGACGCGAAGGTGGTGCGCACCCGCGACGAGAAACTTTTCGCGAGCGCGGACTTCGTGGTGGATGTCGGCGGAGTCGCAGACGGCGCGCGCAACCGTTTTGACCATCACCAAAGAGGCGGGGCGGGGGAGCGTTCAAACGGGATTCCCTATGCTGCATTTGGGCTGGTGTGGAAGAAATTTGGCGCAGAACTTTCGGGAAGCGAAGAAGCGGCCGCATCGCTTGACGCGCGTCTCGTTGCACCGATAGACGCGCACGATAACGGCGTCGATATTGTTTCGCCGCGGTTTGATGCCGTTCACCCCTATGAAATCTCTGACGCAATCAAATCCTTCACTCCCTCGTGGGAAGAAGAGCAAAATCTGGACGCGCGATTCGCAGACGCCGCCTCTTTCGCGAAACGAATTCTTGAACGAGAGATAGCGCGCTCGCAGGCGCGACTCAAAGGCATACGCGCGGTCATTGCGGCGTACGAAGCGGCGGCCGACAAGCGGCTCATCATTCTCCCCGAGGACTATTCGTGGAAGGAAACGCTCGCGACATTTCCCGAACCCCTCTTCGTGGTTCATCCGCAGGACGGCAAGTGGCGTCTCGCCTGCGTGCGCGACAATCCGAGTGTCTTTAAGAATCGCAAGGACTTACCCGAGAGCTGGGCGGGGCTTCGCGAAGAAGAACTGGCGAAGGTTACGGGAGTCGCGGACGCCATCTTCTGTCATCGCAACCGTTTTACCGCGGCTGCGCGCAGCCGCGGGGGCGTGCTCGCGCTCGCCAATCTCGCGCTCGCTGACTAATCTTATGGCCTTCGTAGACGAAATCACCCTGCATCTCTCTGCCGGCAATGGCGGTAACGGCATTGAGTCGTGGCTTCACGAAAAGGGCAAGGAGTTTATGGGTCCCGCTGGCGGCGACGGAGGCAAGGGCGGCAGCGTATATCTCAAAGCCGTGCGCGATATAAGCCAACTCTCGGGCTACCAGTTCGGCAATCTTTTTTCTGCCGAGAAAGGGGGAGACGGACAGCGCAAGAGCCGCCACGGCGCGGACGGCAAAGATATTCTGATTGAACTGCCCATCGGTTCGCTCGCGGAGAACCGCGCTACCGGTCGTGTCTATGAACTGCTCAAAGAAGGCGAACGCATCTTGGTCTTGCACGGAGGCAAGGGTGGCTTCGGCAATGAACACTTCAAGGGTTCGCGCAATGTGCGTCCGCGCGAGTTCACTCTCGGCAAGTCGGGCGAATCAGCGGACTTTCATATTGAGTTGCGGCTCTTTGCCGATAGCGGTCTCATTGGGCTGCCCACCGCCGGCAAGTCCTCGCTCTTCAACGCCTTGACCCGCGCGCGAGCAAAAGTTGGCGCCTACCAGTTCACGACCCTTGAGCCGAATCTCGGCGACTTCTACGGCTTCATTCTCGCCGACATTCCGGGGCTCATTGAAGGTGCGTCGGAAGGTCGTGGGCTCGGGACAAAGTTTTTGCGCCACATAGAACGCACCAAGATGCTCCTGCACTGCATCTCGCTTGAGAACGAAGATATCCCCGCCGTCTATAAGACCATTCGCGCCGAACTCGCGGCGCACAATCCGACGCTTGCCGAAAAGCGCGAAATTATCGTTCTGACCAAAGCAGATACCGCAACACCAGCCGAGATTAAGAAAGTTATGACGGCACTCAAGAAAAAGAACAAAGAAATCTACGTCGTCTCTATCATAGATGACACTCTGCTCAAAACATTTAAGGCGGCATTGCTAAAAGTGTTGCAGGAGGCGTAAGATGAGTCCTATGAGCGACTATCTCCTCACCGTCGGACTAGAGATTCACGCGGAACTCGCGACGAGAACCAAGATGTTCTGCGACTCCAAGAACGACCCCGACGAAACGCGGCCGAACCACAATATCTGCCCCGTCTGTATGGGGCACCCTGGCACGCTGCCGGTGATAAACAGAGAGGCGGTGAAGCAAGTACGGAGAGTTGGCGTAGCGGTGGGCGGGGAACTCGCCGACTTTACGGAGTTTGACCGAAAAAACTATTTTTACCCCGATATTCCGAAGGGCTATCAAATTAGCCAATATAAATATCCTCTGGTCTCGGGAGGAGCATTGAATGATGTAGCAATTACCCGCGTGCATCTGGAGGAAGACACGGCAACTTCGCTCCATCACGGCACCCACAGCCACCTGGACTTCAATCGCGCAGGCGTCCCTTTGATGGAACTCGTTACCGAACCGGTGATACGGAGCGCGAAACAGGCAGCCGACTTTGCGCGCGAGTTGCAACTGCTCCTGCGTCATCTCGGTGTGTCAAGGGCGAATATGGAGAAGGGGGAGATGCGCGTGGAGGCGAATATAAGCGTCTCGAAGAAGAATGAAAGGTTGAACCTTGAATCTCCCGAAAGGTTCAACCTTAAAGGTCTTGGGACAAAAGTAGAGGTGAAGAATCTTAACTCATTTAAATCGGTTGAGCGCGCGATTCTCTATGAAGCAGAGCGACAGGAGAAACAGATTGAGGCGGGGGAGAAGGTGGTGCAAGAGACGCGCGGGTTTGATGAGAACACAGGCAAGACATTTTCTCAGCGACAGAAAGAAGAGTCGCACGATTACCGCTACCTTCCCGACCCGGACCTGCCGAAACTCAATCTCCGTGATATGTCAGAATTCACTGCCGAACAGTTGAGAAAAGAGATGCCCGAACTGCCCGCGCAGATTCGCGCGAGGTACAAAGAGGCGGGTCTGCGCCCCGAGTATATAGAGATATTTCTTGCCGACGAACGCTACCGAAAATTATATGAAGCGACCAGTGGGGAAGTGCGCGCGCTCGCCGCCAACTACATTGCCTCCGACATCGCGGGTCTGGTGGGCAAGTACAAAGAGGCGTCTCTCGCGCGCATCACGCCGTCTGCGTTTTGCGCGCTCCTCGCGCGATTTCGTTCGGGAGAACTCTCGTCGCGCGGGGTGAAAGATATTCTGACCGAGGTTTTTGTGAGTGAAGGAGACCTCACCGCAATTTCACAAAAATATACGCAACAAAATAATGCTGCCGAACTCGGCACGGTGGTTGAAGAAATTATCGCGGCACATACCGATGCCGTTGCCGACTACAAAAAAGGCAAGACCGCCGCACTCCAATTCTTGGTGGGGCAGGCGATGAAAGCGACGAAGGGCAGTGCAAATCCCGAGACACTGCGTTCCCTCTTTCAGGCGCAAATCTCGTCGTCGTGAAAAGGTGTCAAGCACGTGGATTTCTCTATCTCACGGTCTCTGTAATCTGTCAATTCTCTCTGTTTTTGCCGCTTACTTATTCGCATCTCTCCCTCTCTTTGCCCCCCGTCCCGATGCGCATCGGGGCGGGGAGCTTCGTTTTCTCTCTTTACGCTCTCTTCCTTCTCCTTTCTATTGTATGAAACACCACCAAGAGCGTGAGTATTCTTTATCGAAAGAGAAACTCGCCCGAGCGAGTTCTGCCTAATCTTCTGCTGTTCTCGGTAGGAACAAAGAAGTCAAAAAAGGAGAGGGAGGTCTATGAAACCTTTATTTCTTCCTTGTCTTTCATCTTGCGCCGATTCGTCTTCGTTCTCTGACTCGCTCTGTCTTTCTCGCCCTCTTTGACACAGTATCTTACCGAAAACTCACGCTTTTTCATACTCTTTCTTTCCTCACTATCTCTCTTCTTTCTCCTCTTTTTGTTGGTCTCGGTCAGGCGAGAAGTGCGGTTTTATCCCCAGAAATCGGCATTTTGTGTGTACCTCGCGATATAATAGACACAACCTAATTCTATGTCTCCTGAACTCTTTTTTGACGGTAAGAAATACATTCCCTCGCGGCTCGCCGCGAAGATGACGAACTATGCTCCCGACTATGTCAGCCAGCTTGCCCGCTCGGCGAAGATTCCCAGCCGAATGGTTGGGCGCAGTTGGTTCGTCAGTGTTGATGATGTGCTCTCGTACAAAAATCTTAATCTCAATCTTGACCCGAAGAAAAGTGAGCGGTTTAACGGCAACGGTTCTCCTGCTTCTGCCGCACTCGCACCGCAACCTGCTGTGCTCTCGTCATCACCCGCGGCTTTTTCTCTCGCGCAAAATGCGGCGAAAGCGGGAAGTTTTCTTTCGTCGCAACTCACCTCGCTGCCCGCGTCACTGACGATGCTTCACAAAGTTGCCGCGCTTGCCGCCTCCGTTGCCATCTCGTTCGGTTCGTATGGATTCGCGCAGAGCGAGTATCCGCAACGCGCGGCGGATGTTGTAGAAACGGTGGCGAGCGCGGCTCACCAAGAAATTCTCGCGCTCTCCGAAGAACTGCCCGCGCGCTTCGCGCGCGGACGTGACGACGCGCTCGCCGCTGTCGGCTCGCTTACGACTGCATCGCTTCAGGGTCTCGGCGAATCGCTCGCGCACTCGGTCTATGATGGAGTGAACGCGAGCGTCGCGCGTACACGCGACGGATTTCTTGCTCTCCCGTCGCGCGTCGCCGCGTTCTACTCACCGAACAAATGACCGCTTGCAATAATTCCTGCGACACCGACTTCGCTTGCGACCACCACGCAACCCGCGCTCGTCTCTCTTCCTCCCTCACGCACGACCGAAAAGATAACCGAGCGCGTTATCGTGCAGGTTCCGTCTCCGTACCGCGGAGTTTCTTCGGCAGATATGGACGCCAGGATTCGCGCGGTACAAGAGACGCTCTCGGCAGAGATTGCCGCGGTGCGTACGCGCGGCGCCTCCACCGCCGCGAGCGCCGCCGCCAACACGACCTACATCAACAATGTCTATCAAGCCGTCGCCAATACCAACAATCTTGACCGCGTAGAAGACCTTGCGCTCATCAACCCACGTATTACCGACGGTACGATGTCGCGCACGATTCTCACGGATGTGGTCGGCTCGTTCACCACCCTTGCGGGCGGAGCACTCACCCTTTCGGGGAACGGGACCGTGCAAGGCGACTTGACGGTCTATGGTACTCTCACTCCCGCCACTATTTCGGCAACCTCCTCTATCTCTGCTCCCTATTTCACGGCAACCTCAACTTCTCTTGCCTCCACATTTCCCTACGCCTCATCAACCGCCCTCACTGTGTCGGGCACCGGCGGTCTCTATGTCGGCACGCTCACGGGTATTCTTCAAGGTATCTCGGGTGCGGTAACGGCTTCTTCTACTCTCTCAACCTTCTACGGCGGCACGGGTTCAGGATTACTGGGAGCAAATATGTTGCTCACCACCAACGCTGCCGGAAATGTTGTCGCTTCCTCAACTCCCACCGCCGCGTACTACCTCGCCACTTCCAGTATCGCCAGCATTTTCCCGTACGCCACCACCACTTCCATTTCTTCTTCACAAGGAGCGTGGTTTGCAACCATCGGTGGCAGTGTCGGAGTAGGCACCACTTCGCCCTCGCGCCTTCTCTCGGTGCACGGGCAGTGCGTGACGGGAGATACAAAATTGCGTCGCCGCCGCCGCAAGAAAGGCACGAAAGGATACGAAGACACGGACTACAACTACGACGAAGTCCAGATTAAAGATGTCCAAGAGGGCGATGAGATTGCCTCGCTTGACGAGCGCACCGGCGAAATCGTCTGGAGTAGAGTGAACGCGCTTATGGATATGGGCGAGAAACCCATCTTCAAGCTCACCACCGCGAGCGGCAAGACCATTCGCACCACGGGCAATCACCCGTATTTGGTCGCGCCGAGATTGAAACAGGGGAAACCGCGAGTCGGAATATTTATCGACAGTTCAAATTTGTATCACGCGGCAAAAAAGGCGAAGTGGCAAATAAGTTTAGAGAATCTTAAAGGTCTCCTTGCTAGAGCGTCTGATATTGTTTGCGCGAATTGCTATGTCGTCATCCCGCGTGCAGGAGATCCAGCACAAAATGGTATGCTTGCCTACGCGAAAGTTGCGAGCCGCTTCTTTTCTGTTAAAGAAAAGGCGCTTAAATATATTTTTGACGAGGAAAGTCAGCGAGAAGTTAAAAAAGGAGATATTGACCTTGAGCTTTCATTGGATGTAGTCCGCGCTTTACATGGACTCGACGCTGTCATAGTAATGAGCGGAGACAGCGACTATCTCGCCCTTTCCAAATATACAAAGGAAAGGGGAGTGCCGACTATTTTTATAAGTTACAAGGATGGTATGGCGTGGGAGTTGCGTCTTGAGAGCCATTTGTTTCTAGAGAAAGTACGCCAATATATTGACCGTGAAGAAACGAAAAACCCCAACCTTTCGGCTGGGGCAGCGTTAACATTCAATATTATACACAAGGCACTTTTGGAGTCAAGCGGTAGTGTGGACAATGTCCGCACGCGTGCAAAAGACGGCAGATGGACAAAAGCGGCGGAGATAAGCGAGGGTGCAGAAATCGCCGTGCAGTCGCCGGACGGCAAGACAGCCGTCTGGGAGAAGGTAACGAAGATTGAACGCCTACCCGCCGAGCAGGTCTATGATATAGAGGTGGAAGGTACACACAACTTCATCGGCAACGACATCGTGGCGCACAACACCTACCTTTCAGGGAACACCTTTATCGGCGGCGCCATCACCGCCACCTCCACACTGGACATCACCGGCAGCATCACCTCAACGGCAACTGCTGCCAATGTCTTCCCGTACGCCTCTAGTACCGCCCTCACCGTCTCGGGAACCGGCGGTCTCTATGTCGGCACGCTCACGGGTATTCTTCAAGGTATCTCGGGTGCCGTCACGGCAAGTAGCACGCTCTCCACCTTCTACGGTGGAACGGGTTCGGGACTCCTCGGA
>OBEQ012637049.1_pt1 | contig 11297 bp, 6 predicted proteins | sample 1670901 | NCBI WGS metagenome assembly OBEQ01 (sample SAMEA104232315, study PRJEB22302) | groundwater metagenome | biome: forest; feature: aquifer; material: groundwater | place: USA | collected 2011-08-07 | depth 5.4 m | reverse complement strand
GAGAGGGCAAGGGCAAGCCTTGCCCCTACAAATGAAATATTACAGGCATTGCAATGACAAACTCCGGGCTACAGTGTTTCCGTCGCGCAATGACAGAAATCCTCTGGAGGCTATTTTGTCGTTCATAGTCAATATTTCAGGAAACATGTTTTATTGAGTAAGAGGTAGAAAATATGGTAGGAAATTCTCAACAGTGAAACGGATAGGGGTAGTTGGGTTTCATAAGTGAGAAAGTGGGTATTGTGGGTGTTTAATTAAAGCCATTCTGTTGCAGGAATGGCTTTTTTATTGGCTTGTTGTGGCACAATAATTGAGATTTTTAAGGGTGAGGAAACCCATAATGAATATAGAAATTACACATCCAGAACGCGAAGTATTACTATCAGTATTAAGTTCTTCGCTTGACGACCTGCGCGACGAAATATGCCACACAGACCAATACGATTTTAAGGAAAATCTCAAGTACCAAAAAGCATTGTTGCACCAATTCGTGTTGAAATTGCAGTCGCAACAGGGTATGAATAATTAAGGAACGAGAAATAGGTATGAATAGATATCCAGTAGCTCCGCTCTCGATTGATGAAGTGATTGAACGGGCAATAGATCGCGAACGGCAAATGAAAGAATATTATCAACTTGCATTGAGTGAAGTTGGTCCGGATGCACGCGGATTGTTGTCTGATTTTTCAGTCCAGCATGATGAGCGGATAAAGAAGTTACACCATTTACTTTCAGAAATCGAAGAGTTGCGCGAGTTAAGCGCCTCTATAGCGGATTAAATATGATGAAAACACAACAAGCAATTAAATTACGCACGGGTAATCAGATGATTGCCGAGGGTGCGGTAAAAGCAGGATGCCGGTTTTTTGCGGGATACCCCATAACTCCGGCATCGGGTATTTATAAGGGTATGATTGAGCTATTGCAACGGAAGGGGGATGTCGCCATAAGTTCGCCGGATGAAATTTCGGCGTTGGCATATTGCGTGGGCGCATCCATGCGCGGGTATAAGGCAATGACTGCAACATCGGGTCCCGGTTGGGCGTTGATGATTGAAACAATTCAGTACGCGCTTATGACTGAGACGCCCGTTGTCATCGGGATGGTGCAGAGACTTGGACCAAGTACGGGGGGCGCGACCCAAGGTGCGCAAGGTGACGTATTGTTTACGGAGTTTTGTACGAGCGGCGGATATACGATTCCTGTTTTGTGTCCGAGTACTCCTTTAGAATGTTATGAGTTGACGGTGCTGGCGTTTTCGTGGGCGGAGTTATTGAGAACGCCGGTAGTGATTCTAACCGACAAGGAAGTAGGAATGACGACGGAGAGTGTAAATTATGATCAGTTGCAATTACTTCACTCGGCAGATAGAATTTCTTATCCTCCTGTTCCGCAGGATGGCATTAAAACAAAAATGTATGATTTTTCCCGTTTGAGTGATGTGCCGAAATTTGCACCCGTTGGTGGAAAAATGAAGGTAACGGCAACGGGTTCTGCTCATAATAAGGCGGGTGAGTTGATGAAGAACGATTCAGAGACGCTTGAAGTGTTGCATCATCTAGAGGAAAAAATACGAAGACGTAAGGACGGACTTGCAATTGTTAAACGGGATGTTGAGCCTGATGCCGATACGTTGATCATCAGTTATGGTATTACGGCACGCGCCATGGATGAAGCGATATTGAAGGGACGTGAAGAAGGGAAACGAGTTTCGGGGTTGCATTTGTTGACGTTGTTCCCAATTCCTGAGAAGCAAATTTTATCAGCCATTGGCAATGTACGCAGGGTAGTAATAGCGGAAGAAAATTTAACAGGTCAGTACCGGAGCGTTATATCTCATCTTATTAAAAACCGTGAAATTATCGGTGTGAATAAAATCGGATCTATGATAACCCCTAAAGAAATTCTTGAGGCAGTGTTATGACAACAACAGCAACTCTCCCCAATACGTATATGTTTGATAATGTTTCTATGCCATTTTGCAAAGGATGCGGACATAATCATATCTTAAAAAGATTAAATGATGCATTAGAGAAACTTCAACTTTCGCCATTAAAAGTAAATTTGGTTACCGATATTGGTTGTATCGGATTAGCAGATGTTTTATTTGATACACCGCATACGGTTCATACAACTCACGGTCGTTCAACAGCATTTGCAACGGGTATAGAGCTTGCCGATTCGATATTATCGGATTCAAAGTTGAAGACTATAGTACTTATCGGGGACGGTGGCGCAATGATCGGGTTGCTTCACCTCGTTAATGCGGCATTACTGAATACCGATGTTACGGTATTATTGTGTAATAATTTTTTGTTTGGAATGACCGGGGGACAGAATTCAGCTTTTTCACCGCTTGATTTTGTTACTCCAACGACACCGGAAGGGAATATTATTCCCCCGATAGACCTTTGTCGTGTTATGATGGATGCACGGGCTGAATTTGTAGCCAGAAAATTAGCAACCGATAAAGATTTGAGTGATGTGATAGCAGAAGCGATTCGGTATCCCGGTTTTTCGATGGTGGAAGTTGTAGAACTCTGCACGGAGCACGGCACAAAAAAGAATGAATTGACGGGGAACGCGTTACGAACAATTATTGAAGGACATGGGCAGGAATTCGGAATATTATGTAATACACAAACACGCGGTGAGTTTGGTATAGTGTATTCCGATAAATATCCGCGAGATCGTGCGTTCACAACCTCCGTGCGAGACGATAGTATTCTCCCACAATATGAAAGTAAACTTGCCCGTCAACAGGGAATTGTGATAGCAGGAAGCGCGGGTGAACGCGTTCAATCAGCCGCAAGAAAATTGTGCGAAGGAGCGGCGCTCTCGGGTTTACATTGCACACAAAAGAATGATAACCCAGTAACGCAGGGTTCGGGTTTTTCACTTGCTGAAGTCATTATCTCTCCACACGAAATATGTTATACGGGAATTGATATTCCAAATGCAGTTATTGTAGTTTCGGAAGACGGGTTGAACGAGTTGCATGAGAAACATACGTTCGATCATTGCAATGCCCATACAAGGCTTATTATAGATGCGAGTTTGGAGAAACCACATTTTCGCGGTGAGGTTTTTGAGTATCCATTCAGGAAAGAATTCGGAGCGAATCATGCGGCATTGAAAGCGTTGGAATTTTATGTAAAGGATTCTAAGGTGTTTCCGGTGGAGGCGTTGACGCAGAAAGCGGATTGAGAAAGGTGCATTCTTTCCAAAAGGGAACACACCCCTCTCCCGCCAAAGGCGGATCTTCGACAAGAGGGGAATAAATGATTTTGGTTGTAGTTAATGAATGAATGAATAGTGCATATAGTGAATATCCTTAAATCCCCTCAATAGAGGGGATTTTTTGTTAATTAGATGTTATAAAAAAATCTATTTAAAAGAGTTGTTTTTATCTAATATAATGCTTAAAATTTGTTACAATTGTCTCAAACCAGCTATTGTTCCATGCAAATTCTTTCAGGCGAATGAACTGTATTCGCTGTGGAATGTATTTTCTGTACAAGAATTTTTGGTCATCTATTACCAATAACAATAAGGATTCCCCCTATGAAGCCCACTGTTACAACGTTTATGTTCTTGATAACACTGCTAGTGTTATCATCAATGACACTGTTTGCCCAAGCTCCCGTTAATGACGAATGTACGGGAGCAGTAAATGTTACTTCGTTGCCATTCAGTTATAGCGAAAACACAAGAACGGCAACCCACAATATTAGTGACCCCGTCCTTGATTGCGCGGATGGTGGAGGAGGGAAAACAGTATGGTTTAAATTCACGCCAGCTACGACACTCTTTTACACAATCTCTACCCGAAATAGTACCCCTGCTGACTACGATATTGCAATGGGTTTGTACACCGGCGCATGCAACAATCTCTCGTTGGTTGATTGTAATGATGATATTCTTCCGGGAACATCACGACAGGCAGAAGTGAGTGATACTTTGTATGCAGGAGTGACATATTATATCCATGTTGCAGAATGGAAAGGCGGCGGACCGAGTGGCGGGACCCCAACAGGCGGAGACCTTGTCTTCGAAGTATTTCAAGATACATTGAAAGCATTGTATAAGGGTCCGTTCGCTGGTTCCGTAGCCTCAGGTGCAATAACCAATACCGGTGCAGTTATGAATCTTCGACCGGGTGATAAAGAAAATAAAGAAATTGAAAACAATCCTGAAGTTCCACTCATTCAAACAAAGAATGGCGTGATTAAAGCAACGGGAAAAGCAGGTTCAAATTTGTATCGTGATGATATGTCTAGGACAGGCGCTCAGAGTATTTCTCAACCCGTAGCATTGCAAAATTTTAAGAGCATGAATTCAACCGGATTCATCCCTCCTGATGGAAATTGTGCAGTAGGTCCGAACCATGTGATATCAATTGCAAATTCTACGTTTAGGATTTACACAAAGGATGGAACCATGCTCCACGAAATCACGCTTGATTCGTGGTTTTCGAATGTACGTAGCCCTGTAGGGTTTAGTGATCCGCAGGTTTTGTATGATCATTATGCACATCGCTGGATTATGGGTGGTGGCGGATTTAGTGTGCCATATTCATTTTTAATATCCGTTTCCGATGATGATGATCCAAACGGTTCATGGACAAACTGGTCTTTACCAGCAGGTATAGGTGATTCGGTTACTAATAATCTTCCTGATTATCCCCAGATAGGGTTTGATGAACAAGCAATATATATCACTTCACGTGAATATAATCCAGGGTTTTTGTTTAGTAGAATACGAATTGTTCCCAAAGCGCAGTTATATGCAGGTGGAACCGGTGCAGTGAATTGGTTTGACCTTTATGATTTGCGCGAGCCCGATCATCGTACAGTAAAATTGGATGGAATACGTCCTTCATATATGTTTGGCGCACCGGGTATTCATTTCTTTGTAAATACATCACCGTATAATCCCGGATCGTTTATAACGTTATGGACATTAACGAATCCGATAACAACACCGGTCCTTACCGGAAAGAATATTCCTGTTGTAGAATTTTATGGTGCGCCTAATGCCGATCAAAAAGATGGTTCGACAAATTTATTTGAGTCAGGTGGAAGCCAAATCCGTCACAAAGCAATTTACCGTGATAGTTCTTTATGGGTTGCACATTCGATAGCAAAGGATTCGGGGAGCATTTACTCAGCGGTACGCTATATCAGGTTAAATCCATTTACCGGGGCAGTTTCGGAAGATGCGGCTTTAGGATTGGATGGGTATTGGCATTTTTATCCTGCGTTGATGGTAGATGGTAATAAAAATATTGTGATTACGTACTCAATGTCGAGTACGAACGACTACGCCGGAGTGTGGATGACGGGAAGAAAAAATACCGACCCTGCAGGACTTTCACCAAGCATAATGGTGAAAAGCGGCGATGGACATTATGAAGTGTTTGGTAGTGATCTTCGTAATCGTTGGGGAGATTATTCGGGTGCAGGGCTTGATCCGGTAGATTCACTTTCAATATGGATAACTGCCGAATACGCATCAGCGACAAATGTCTGGGGGTTATGGACTGCAAGAACAAAGTTATCACCTGTAGAGGGGAAATATCTTTATGCAAATAATCTCTCGCATACCTTCAGTATTCAGGAAGTTGGGACGACAAGCAATGGTTACGATGTTATGCTGAGAAATTTTGGATCAGATCCTGTCCAGATAAATTCAATAACTCAACCAAGTGCGAATTTTTCACTACCGAATTTACCAGCATTACCTGTAACTATTGCCTTAGGTGATACACTCATTTTTCATGTGGCATTTACACCACAAGATACAGGGGCACTTTCGACTGTAGTTACCATAACAAGTGACGATGTAGATCGTTCTCCCATGACCTTCAATGCAACGGGAACTGCATTCCATATTATTGCGGCTCAACCTCATACAATGTATGCAAGCTCAGGTACCATTGATGGTGGAAAAATATATACAGTAAATCCCTTGACTGGCGACCTCAGTTTACTTGGCAATTCAGGATATGGTCAAGTCCTTGACCTCCGAGTTCACCCTTCAACGAAAGAACTTTATGCATTAGTTCCTTCCGGAACGGGCGCTCTTATTGCACGAGTGAATAGCGAGCGTGGTGATGCACATCCAACAGCTGTGTTTATCAACCAGACGTTTCTTAAAGGGATGGAATTCTTGAATGATTCAACGGTGTATGTCGGGAAAATAAATGGAAAAATATATACAGTAAATCTTCGTACAGGGGTATCAACTGAGGTAGCTTCAACCGGACTTCTTATAGCGGGGTTGGCGTTAGATCCTGTTACGCACCAGTTGTGGGTATCAAGTCGTAATACATCGAATTCGGATAGAATGTATAAAGTATCTATGCCATCGGGAACTTCGACAATTGTAGGCTCAACCGGGTTCGGTCAGCAAACGACGGATATTGCGTTTGATGCGAATGGAAATCTATATGGTTTAATAGGTTCATCAAGTCAAACAAATAGATTGATATTAATTGATACACTAACGGGCGCCGGAACACTTGTTGGCTCAATGGCACGTTCATCTATGCAGGGGATAGCATTATCCACACAATCATTAGTAGCCGGGAAATATCTTTATGGCACTCCTCTTTTGCATACCTTGAGTGGAGAAGTTGGAACGACAACCAGTGGTTATGATGTCGTGGTTATAAATTTTGGATCAGATCCGGTTCAAATAACTTCAATAACTCAACCAAGTACGGATTTTACACTGCCGAATTTACCAACTTTACCTGCAAGTATTGCAAGCGGTGATACATTGATTTTTCATGTAACATTTGCGCCACAGAGTCCCGGAACGTTTTCAACGATTATAACAATGGAGAGCGACGATACAGATCGTTCACCGATGACATTTAAAGCAACCGGAACCGGATACCAGACAGGAACAATACAGTTAAAAGCGAATTGGAACATGGTATCATTACCGATTGCTGTTAGTAATCCTTCCGTTGGGGCTGTTTTCCCAAATGCAATGGGACAAACATTTTACTATCAGGGAAATTATTATGCAACATCCTCGCTGTTGAGTGGTGTAGGATATTGGGTAAAATATGCGAGTGCGATAGATCAAGAGTTGACAGGTACTTCCGTTAATGTTGACACTATACCGGTGCGTAAAAAATGGAATATGATAGGTTCTGTTTCCACGGAAATACCGACAAGTAGTGTTTTCCCGATCCCACCGGTAGATATCGTTTCAAGTTTTTACTGGTATAACCCCGATAGTGGATATGCATTATCGAACACTATAAGTCCGGGTAAAGCATATTGGGTAAAAACTGATACAAGCGGCAAATTAATTTTAAATTATACAGTTGCCTCTAAATATGATGCCCGTAATGGTATTGATCTAAATGGTTTGAATAGTTTACGGATTCAAGATGCAACGAAACAATCTCAAGTGTTGTATTTCGGAAATCATGACGATAAGGGAATTGATATGAATCGTTACGAGTTGCCGCCTGCTCCACCGGTCGGGACTTTTGATGCACGATTTGCTTCTAATTCAGTTGTCGCATTACATTCGGTAGATAGTAAAACAAATGAATTCCCAATCCATATTGATGCAACTGAATATCCTGTGACAATACATTGGAATGTGAACTCTGTTGGACTATCAAAGTATTCGCTAATTGTAACTGATGAAAAAGGGAAGCGATCTGTTTCAACAATGAATGGTGAGGGTAAGTTTATACTTACAAGTGCGAATTCTCATGTAAAGTTGCAAGTGGATGAAAATATTCTTCCAACAGCATTTTCCTTAAAGCAAAATTACCCGAATCCGTTTAATCCAACAACACAGATTCGGTATGAGTTGCCGGTGGATGCCTTAATACGATTAACAATTTTTGATGTGCTCGGACGTGAAGTAACTACTCTTGTTAATGGTGAACAAAAAGCCGGCGTCTATGATGCCCAGTTAGATGCTTCAGGATTTGCCAGCGGAGTATATTACTATCAATTGACAGCAGAGCCGATCAATGCTTCCGGAAACTTCTCACGATTCCAAAGCATTAACAAAATGTTGTTGATGAAATAGGTTTTATTTGATTCAAAGACAGGTTACCAAAAAAGGGTTTGAGAAATCAAACCCTTTTTTATTGATGAGCATTAGAGGCGACAAGCAAGTGGCTGTCACAAAAGTCGTTGTATGTATAACTTGCATACGGCAATAACGCGTTTACGAGTCTAATACACTCTTCGTCTCCGCTACTAATGACATAGTTATAAATCGGTCAAAAGGAGTCGGAAAAGCCTATGGGGCGATGGGTATAAAACCCATCGCTTGAGCATAAATAATTATAATTATAGGGAAAAAATTTTATTCAACAGTTACGGGCGAGGTAAATCCCATGCCTTGAAAGGCATTGATAGGAATGGAACTTGAGATAATGATCTCACCTAATCGTTTTAGCTCGAAATTATACGCGAAATCAATACAAATGGCGCCTAATCCCTGCTGTAATGTATTACTAATTCTTAGTCCCAGACCAACCGAATGATAAAATTGCTTAGATGTAATGCTTTCGGATTCATTCCACGCTGCGCCGCTATCGAAAAAGATTGCAGCTCCCGGTTTAAATATCCAAACACGTTTATCACTGAACAAGCGATATTCAAAATTATACACCAATCTTCTTTGCCCATCGAACCGGTAATTAGGATATCCCCGCAACCCTTTAGCTGTTCCAAGATACAGCCTACGCCCCGGCGACCACCCAGAACCGAAAACACCAGAAACGTTACATATGAAAACATGGGTTTGAACAGGTTTATAGTTTTGTACTATTGCCCAATTAAAGGTTCGTTCTCCGTTATCCGTTCCTCCAAGGAATATTGATTGTTGTATGAAATAGGAGAAATAGAAATGTTCGCTTGAAAAAGGTATATGTTGCCATGCTACATTAAGGTAATACGCCGGACTATTTTGCTGGGTGAAGCGAAAATTTTTACCTAACGTAAGATTCCCAAGGAATCCTTTAGGAACATCTTCGACAATGCCGTTACCATTCAAATACATTCGTTCATCAAAAAATCGTTGCATGATGTCGAGAGAAAAATTCATCATTGTCAGGTTATCGAACACCCGGAGCACGGAGCCGGTAGAATACGAACGAACGACGGCAAGCGATGTTCTCAATTTGGTTTCATCGCCATAGGATTTTGATAGATACGCGTTCTGATTTTCCTGAACTATATAATCTTCGCTTATTTTTACTCCGTTTACATAGGTGGGGACCAAAGCTTTATTAAAATCTGCATACAGTCCGGTTGCCCATGTTGCCTTATCCGAAAAATACGGACGTTCAAAAGCAGCGCTCGCGAGGAGTAACTGTTCAGAGTTTTTGTATTGGAGTTTTGTTTTCCACCTGCTTTGCAAGAGTTGGGGTTCTGAAAAAATAACTTCAACACCATGTACTTTGGTTCTCTCACTGTTATAATCATAGCTGAGGCTCAAACTTTGCCCGTAGCCCAAGAGGTTATCATCTTTCAGTGTTAGACTGAAGGTTCTGACTCCTCCTCCTTGTTTATAGGAAGGGCTAAGTGCAAGAGTCCATTTATCGTGTGTATGAATAGTAAGAGTAACAAGCGAATCGTTAAGAGTATCAATATCGGTTGAGACATCTCCGACAAAACCAAGTGCACGAAGGTTACGTTCGGTTTCTTTAATGAGGTCTTGATTTAATGTATCACCGGAATGATAAAGGAGAGCGTTTCGGAGAATTTGCTCACGAGTTAGATAGTGTATAGAATTTGCAAGGTTGCTAATAAAGTTATTTTGCCCGGCAATTGAAGTATCGAATACATTTTGTTGAGAAAAGGAAATTTTCGAGATAGAATATTGGGCAGTTGAGAAAACGGGTAAGAGGAAAACAAATGTAAGCAACAGTTGCCTGCATATTGAAACACTTTGTGTTTGCATACGGATTATGTGCATTGTTCCCGGCAATGGTGATTGTTACCAGGTTTTTACGCTTGAAATATCAAGATGCGTGTTGGAGATTAAAACCAAATCCTGAGTTGCCCTAAGTATGGAAATATTTGGGAGTGCATGCGTTAATTCTGTCACAACATCTGTTGATATAAGGCAGAGTACAGTATCCCGGGTATTCATAGCTTTCGATAATTCTTGATATTCCTGAAAAAGGGGGAGAGCGGCATAATCGGAATAAAAGAGAAGAGCATTATTTAATCCGTAGTAGTCTTGACGAAATGCGATGACCTTAGCACCACGGGAGGCAAAGTGTTTCACATAGGGAGAAATAACACGAATATCCTGTTCGCGATTTGCTTCAAGGTTGACCGGGAAAACAATGATGATGATAAATAATACAATCCCAAACACAAGGGATGCCTTCAAAATATTTTCTTTCCATTTCATGGAGAGGATTCGATTGAGAGCGTTGCCCTGAATGATAGCGGCGGCGGGAAAGATAGGCATAATGTACCACAGCACTCTTGTAGAAGCTAAACTCATTATCAAAAGAGGAATAAAAAACCATGCTAATAAAAGCATTTCAGGGGTATTTTTTGTCCGTATGTTCTTTATAGTAATGGCAATCCCCAGAGCTAATAGTGGCAACCAGGGCCAATAATACGAGACTAAATCATCGAAGTACGATAAATGGTCAGACCATGATTCGGCATTGCCGTAAAGTCCTCTCTGTATGATAAGCCATCCAAAGTGAATATTGGAAAACTCTTTACCGAACGTTGCAAATTCGTGAATGTACCAAATAGAGCCGAGACCGAGAGCTATCAGACTACCCAAAATAAAGTACGGGTCGAACAGCATTTTCCAACGTTTTGTAAGCAACAACGCTACTACCGATACGACGAGGGGGAAAAAACCAAGAATACTTTTAGCAAGGATACATGCCGCAATGGCAATTCCCCATAGAAGAAAATACTTTCGATTTTTTTCAATGGCAAAATAGAAGGTTAGCATCGCAACACAGAAGAAGAACGTTAGTGATACATCAATCATTGCATGGCGCGCGTAACGTATAAAAACATAAGTTGTTGATAAAATAAATGCTGACGTAAATGCAGTCCATGAATTAACCATCTTCTTTGCAAAGAGGTAGATAAGTAAAATTGTTGCGACACCAAATATGGCTGAAGGAAACTTTGCGGCATACTCACTTATACCGAATATTTTATATGAAAGAGCGACTAACCACATATAGAGCGGTGGGTTTTCGAATGCCGGTTGATTGTTATAGTGCATTGTCAACCAACTTCCCGTTTTTAATATTTCTTTTGCTT
>OBEQ010197244.1_pt1 | contig 11298 bp, 8 predicted proteins | sample 1670901 | NCBI WGS metagenome assembly OBEQ01 (sample SAMEA104232315, study PRJEB22302) | groundwater metagenome | biome: forest; feature: aquifer; material: groundwater | place: USA | collected 2011-08-07 | depth 5.4 m | reverse complement strand
TGCCTGTCCAGGCCGGCTGCTCGACCATATCAGTCAACGGACGATAGACCTGTCGCATCTGGAAGTGCTTGTCCTTGACGAAGCTGACCGCATGTTCGACATGGGCTTTCTGCCGGATGTCCGTAAAATCATTAAGCACGTACCGGCAAAGCGCCAGACGCTCCTATTCTCAGCAACCATGCCTGAGGACATCCGGCGGTTAGCCCGAGAGATTCTGAGCGTTCCGGTCACTGTTCAGGTCGGCCATACAGCTCCTGCAAACACAGTCAGCCATGCGCTCTACCCTGTCGATCAGCACCTCAAGACAGCTCTGCTCCTTGAACTGCTGCGTAACACTGATACAGAGTCGGTCTTGATCTTTACCCGGACTAAACACCGCGCCAAGCGCCTGGGACAGCAGCTGACAAAGGCAGGATACCGTGCTGCATCACTGCAGGGAAACCTCTCGCAAAACAGGCGGCAGGAGGCGCTCGACGGTTTTCGCAGCGGTTCTTACCAGATTCTCGTGGCCACTGATATAGCGGCCCGCGGCATCGACGTATCGAGCATATCCCATGTCATCAACTACGACATGCCCGACACCGCCGACGCGTATACGCACCGCATCGGCAGGACCGGCCGCGCGGCAAAGACCGGCGATGCCTTCACATTTATTACTCATGAAGACGAGGATATGGTGCGTAGCATCGAGCGCATCCTCCGTGAAAAAGTGGAGCGACGCACGCTGGAGGGCTTTGATTACAAAAAGTCGGCGCCTGCGCGCGATACCGAGTTTGCCCGTCCGCCGCGCGAACCGCAGAGGCGTAGAACCGGTCCGAAAACCCCAGTAAACAGCGGCATGAAGGTCACGGGGGCAAAGGAGCATAGACAGGGAAAACCGGCGGATATTAAGAACACCGGCGTAGTTCGGAAACCGTCTCAACGAGGGGACACGCATCGGGGTGCCTTTTCCCGGCACACCTCGAACTGACAATTACCGAGGGTCTAAGAGTTCGGAGTTATTTCGAATTTGACTCCTCCGTTTTCATACCTTTCCCTTTCACTCTGGGAAAGTGTAATAATTAACTTAATGCAGTTCAGTTGTAGGAGGTCGTAGCCCCGAAGAGGATCATAACGACGTGACTTCTGCAACAGACCGATAGGATATATATCATGACGAGCAGGATTTCAGCAGGCGGAGATGTAGACTCTTATTGCACAAAATGCAAACTCATTCTCGAACACATCGTAGTGGCCATGGTACGCGACGTCGTCGTTAAGGTAAAATGTAAAACCTGTGGCTGCATTCACAATTTCAAAAACACACCGGTCGCAAGATCGGGAGCGCCCAGAGCAAGCAGCACTACCTCGAAGTCTTTCATGCAAACACAGGCCGTATGGGGAAAAGCGGTCGAGACTGCCCACGGGCCTGAACTGACCTATGAAATGGTGCGCGCGTATCATGCAGGCGATTTGATAGTGCACAGCATCTTCGGCAGGGGCGTAGTGCAGAAGACCTTTTTCAAAAAATGCGCCGTCCTTTTCAAGGACAAAGAAAGGGTTCTCGTCACGTCAAATACTTAGCCTGACGATGATTTTTCCCAGTCTTGCGTTGTATCATATGAAGTGGACATCAGAGAGCATTGCATATCTTCCTTTTTCTTTCATATCATTGCGCTTCTTCTGTAGCGGCCGTTTCGCAGAATAAAGATTGGCGGGGGCGAACCCTCTTTCTTTATTACAGTGCTCTAGGCAGCGACGCCCTCACCCTACCCGAAAACACCTAATTATTAAAATCATCTCCCGGCTCCTCCCCCTTTGTGCATAGGTGTCTGTCCCGTGGGGTTCAACGTAGGACTAACGCCAAAAAATCAGACAGTTTCGGATATGCGAAACCAGCCGTTTCGATATATAATGTAATTAACAGAACTGATTTGGTACACGGGGGAAAAGACCTCCGCTGAAAGGAGATTACGATGGCAAAATATGCGGGAAAATATGAAGATATTTTAGACAAGATCGCAGACTGGCAGGCTATTGAGTCCGAAAACATAGAACACACAGATAAGGAGATTCCAAAGGCAAAAAACCCTCTTATCAAGACGATGTTGCAGACGCTGCGGCTCGAAGCGGAAAAGCGGCGTCTTCTTCAGCAGATGATCGTCGATAGCGTAACAAAGGAGGCAGTTAATCTTAGCCCCGACGAACTGCAGAACCTCTCGGCCCATCTTAACAGGCACATAGAGGCCGAGGAAAAGGCCCTGTCCATTGCCAAGGAAGCATTGGAAAAAAGTGAGTTGGCAATTCCTCGTTACCTTCTTTCGTATCTCATAGCCGATTCGAAGAAACAGAACGGTCTGCTCAAGCATTTTGACGACGCACTGAAGACCGCCTCAATACCCACATCAGCCACATCTAAGTCATTCGGTCCGTCCAAGGCAGCATAACGGCAGACGGCTCAGGACAAAAAGGCAAGCGCCTGTCCCGCCCTCTCAGGGCGGGTTTTTTTGAATTAAAGCAGAGGTTCAGCTAAGAATAAATAAGCTTTCGTTCCAAGTCTGTGGAACGGGAAATCCGCTTCGCCTCGTCAAGTGTTATCACATCCTGCCTGCAGAGCTGGATCAGGTGCTGGTCCAGGGTCTGCATATGATATTCATCGCGTCCCTTTTCAACGTATTGCTCAATTTCATCCAGGTGCCCATCCCTAATACATGACTTGATCGTGGATGTCGCATGCATAACTTCCATGGCCGGAAGAACAATCTCCCCGCTTTTCCCCCGCACGAGCCGAAGCGAGATTGTGGCCACGAGTATCTCCGCCAGCCTGTGGCGGACATTCTCCTGCACCTGGGACGGAAAATATCCCACAATACGGCTGATGGTCGAAGCGGCGTTATGCGTATGCAGGGTAGAAAGGACCAGATGTCCGGTCTCGGCAGCCTTAATGCATGCATCAATTGTCTCCAGGTCACGCATTTCTCCCACCATTATCACATCGGGGTCCATCCGCATGGCTGTTCTTAAAGCGCCGCTGAAGCCATCGGTGTCGATGCCGACCTCCCTCTGGATAATGCAGCTCTTATTAGAATGAAAAATATACTCGATCGGATCCTCTATCGTAATGACGCTGTAGTTGAAGTTGTCGTTGATATGGCGGGCCATCGAAGCCAACGTCGTGGACTTACCGTTGCCCGTGGGCCCGCAGACCAGAATCAGACCGTTCGGCGCCTTTGTGATGTTCCCTAATACCGGGGGGAGATTGAGTTCCTCGAATGTGCCGATATGATGAGGGATCACACGCATCACAAGGCCGATATTGCCCCTCTGACGGAAGATGCTGACCCGGAAACGACCAACGTTGGACAGGGTATAAGAGGTATCAAATTCCCTCACGTCCTCGGGCAGCTTCCGGGTATGCTGCTCCATCACGGCCGAAGCAATGAACTCCGTGTCCTTTTTTGTTAAATTATTCAGTTTTGAGCGGATCAGATGTCCTCGTGCCCTGAATATCGGGGGATTGTCCACCTCAAAGTGGATATCGGATACCCTCTTTTCAAAAGCGATTTCAAGAATTTGTGTAAAGGTCGGAGTGTCCATAGTGGTTTCCTTTTTGAATAGTGTATAGTTTCCTATAAGTGTTCATTCAGTCACTTATGATACGCATTATTGAGCTGTTTACGATAGAGGGAGTTTTCCAAAACCAGTCCGGCCCCGCCGGCCAGAATTTCCAGCAAATCATATTGTCCGGGTGACGCCTCTTTTCCGCCGAAATCTCCATAGGTCAGCATCACAGTCTTCCCGCCGCTCCTGACCGGAAGAAGGATTATCGCGGGGCTCAGAGGCTCGCCGATCGCCTCAAAGAGATGTTCTCTTAAGACTTCATCCGCGCTCTCCCCGTAAAAAACCTGTCCCCTTTCAACCACATCACGAAAAACCGACGGCTGCGACAGAGGGACCTTAAGCCTTGTCACTGAAGTCGGTCCCGCCTCCTTTTCAGCATACACCCCTATCGCCTTTTCTCCCGATAGTTCGGTCTGGCGAACAATAAAGGTAATGGAACGTTCAAATAATTCAGAAACACTCTGAAGAAGGGCAAGAGACACCTCGGAAGGCTCATCGCTGTTGCGGAGGGTTATGATACGGTTTTTGATCTTGATCAGGCGGCCCTCGGTTGATGCCGGTTCGTTTTGCACCTGAAGGAAGTTATCCATGTAAGACTTGAAGGTTTCCAGAAATTTGACCGCATCCGGTATAAACGTTTTCTTCCGGGCATCTTTTGAAGGCCTCGGAAAAACCGCCACAGCGCCGTCCTGAAACGACTGCAACGTAAACTCATAATCCGGCGAAGATGCGATTTGAATTATTAACACCTGCCGGTATCGCTGTTTTACCCGCTGCCGCATGCTGACGATTTTTTCACGGGAGAGCATCCCCTCGGAGGTTTCCGGGTCGTCCAGGACAAGAACGGGCAAAATCTTTATCTTGAGACATTGGTCTATGATGCGATCAAGCTCCTCGTCTCCGTCAGTGGCAAAAACGAGCACGTCATGGGCCTTGCAGATGGTCATGACCGAATGTTTGATAAGTTCATCGTCGCTAAAAAAGATAATGCCTTTCGCGCGTCCCCCATGCTTCTGCAGACCATCATGAGGGACCCGGTTTTGCGTAGCTTTCTCCAAAAAAGAGACAAATGCCTCCTGCTCCCCGGCAGAAAAACCGGCTAATGTCTCCTTGATTTTTTGACGATGGATCTCGACAGGATCAAACGTTTCATCCTCAGGAAGAAACTCAGGCATTTTCCGCTCCAGATGCTCGAGATCGCCCAGGCCCAGGTCGTCTGCGGTAATGACCGGAACCCTCTCGTCGCTTTTCATGGCTTCTTCCGACGAGACCACATCCGCAAACAATTCCTCATCTGACGGGACGGGCTTCCCGGCCTGACGGTCCCGTTCCCGTTCGTCATAAACACGAAGGGCATCCATCAATAACATCTGGGCGTCAAGAACTATCTCCTGTTCCATCTTGCTGAGGGGATAGCTGCACTCCGGAGATACCCTGATTGTTTCTGTATCAAGCGTGAATGTGCCCTTGTTCCAGCCCACCAGTTCAGCAAGAGTTATCTCGATCAGTTTCTTAAGTCCCTTAGTTGCTTCGTCACGTCCCAGTTTGCCGAGTTCGATGAGGGTGGAAATCAGAGGCTTGCGGTCCTTGCCCGATTTCCTTTGCATTTCAAGCGCCTGTTCGAGGTCTTCACGGGTAATGGCATTCATCTTCACCAGGACGGTGCCTATGCGGACCTTGTTATTGAGGTGACTTGCACCGACGATATACCCGTTACTGAAGATTATCCGGCTTTCGCCCTTGCTTCCCTTGACGGAAAACGTGCCGGACTTCCGCGCCGTATTGACGAGTTGAATTATATCAACTATATGTAAATGTTCTAATTCTCCGGTAAGGGCCATCGATATTTAACTTATCAATAAGAGGCTTTATTTGTATAGAGAAGAATACCATAAGAAATGTAAGATCGTAAATATAAGAAACTTATAAAAGAGATCATCGCAAATGTGCCGTCCGCCCGTCCCCAAAAAAAAGGGCAGGATTTTTCCTGCCCTTTTTTTATGATCAAAGACTGAAACCGCTATTCAGCCGGAAACGCAGGTCTCGGATAAAGCCCCGCCGCTTTAACGATCCCCTCGATTGCGGTCTCCCACTCGATCGCCTGGATATGGACGCCCTTAACGCCCGGCGTCTCCAGGACCTGGTGAATGAGCTCGACAGTCAGCTTGAGCCCCTCCGCCTCCTGCAGCTCCTTCGCCTTTTTCTTGTCGTCTCCTGCGGCCGCTTTCGCCTTGTTCATCCTGTCGATGAGCGCCTTAGGAACAGACACGCCGGCAACAGAGGAGTCCATATACTTGAGCATCATGGCGCTCTTAGGGACGATGATGCCGCCGAGAATGGCGGTACGTTCATGGAGGCCCATGTTCCGGATCTTCTCCATCTGCGACCTGAAGAGCTCGATGTCATAGATACCCTGAGTCTGGATGAAATCGGCCCCGGCATTCACCTTCTTAAGGAGATTCATCGGCCTGAAATCGATCGGGTCGCCCATCGGGGTCCAGGATGCGCCTACGAAGAATTTCGGCGCCACTTCCAAGGGATCGCCACCCTCCTGCTTGCCTTCGTCACGCATCTTTTTGAGGATGCCGACGAGCTGGCAGGTATCCACATCGTAAACGTTCTTTGCGCCCGGATGCCCTTTGAGCCTTCCCGCTGCACTGAACTTCTGGTGGTCTCCTGCGAGGCAAAGACAGTTCTTAAGCCCAAGGGCGGCCGCCCCGAGGAGGTCCGCCTGGATGCCGATCCGGTTCCGGTCGCGGCAGGTCATCTGCATCACCGGCTCAAGCCCTTCTCTCAAGGCCAATACCGCTGCGGCAATACTTGAGATACGGACAACAGCCGTCTGACAATCCGTGATATTAGCCGCATCGCAGAAACCTTTCAGAATATTGGCCTTCTTAGTCACCTCGCGGCCGTCAGCGGACATTGGCGGGCCGAGTTCGGCCGTGACCGCAGGCTTGCCGCTCATTATGACTTTTTCAAGATTGCTTCCACTCTTCATTATTTCTTCCCTCCCGCTGTCTCCGACTTCTGCGCTTCCTGTTCCTCGTATGCCCTGATATGCTCAAGGGAAACCCTGCGAGGACCGCCGTCGCGCGATGTGGACCAGTTGCGCGGAGGCTGGATCTCTGCTAGTTTTTCCAGGTTGCCCAGTTTCTTCATTCGCTCCACGATGAGATACCAGGCGCAGTCCACGTCCTGGCTTACCTCGCATTTGCCCTTGTTAGTTCCTCCGCACGGTCCGTTCATGAGCGTCTTGGAGCAGCGTGCAATTGGGCAGATGCCGCCGGTCAGATGAAGGATGCAATTGCCGCACCCCGCGCAGAGCTCAACAAAATTGCCCGGTGATTCCACCGCGCCGTAAAATGAAGTGTTGATGCCGGGATAGACCGGGATCGTCCCCGTCCGGTCGGAAAGGAAATTAACACCCACGCCGCACGCGGTAGAGAGAATGAGGTCATATTTCCGCAACTCGTCCATGACCGGCTCGAAATATTCCGGCTCGCAGTGGCGCACGACAGAAGTGAAATTCACTTCCATCTCCTTCCCTTCCTGGCCCGCCCGCATCCGCAGAAGCGTTGCAATCGTCTCAGCCTCCTTTTCGCCGCCGGCATGGCATACCGCCACACAGGTGTTACAGCCGAAGACCAGGACCTTCTTGAAGTCCTTCACCATGTTCCAGATTTCGTCTGTAGGTTTTTGTGATCCAATTATCATAGTCCCTGCTCCTTTATATCGGTTTCTAACAATAGTTATGGTTTGGCGACTCTTAACCCAAGCTGCCTGACCCTGTTTGTGAAATCTGCACAGACCGTGGTATAAGAATTCCCGTTATGCGCTGTCAAAATCTCGATGCGGCCTGCTTCTATTCCCAGCATGCCCACCAGCTGCTTTGTCCTTTCGACGCGGGCCGTGACGCGGTTCTCAATTCCCTTATATTTACAGGAAACTCCGGAACAACGTACAACCGCCACGCCGTCAGCCCCGCACTCAAGAGCCTTCAACAGATCGTTTACGTCCACACGGCTCGTGCAATGTACCGGGACTTTTCGCATATTCTCAGGCAGCCCGAAGCCGAGTACACCCACGTGGTGCGAACAGAGGAAAGCGACTATCACCGGTTCCTGCCGTTTCGGGTCGACGGCGCCCATAACCGACGGCAGCGTATCGCGAAACTCCCTCACGTCATAACTCACCATGCTGATAGCCTGTCCGGGACATTCCGGCACACATAATCCGCATGCCTGGCAGTATTCGGGCCGTATCTCCGAGACTGACGTTACGACCGGGGCGCCGTAGGGGCAGACCCTTTGACAAGTGAGACATGCCATGCATTTCTTAGTGTCAACAACTGCGCCGCCGCCGCAACCGCGGCAGCGTCCGGCCTCTTTGAGCGCCTCTTCCTCATCATAGCTGAATTCAAAAGCTGCAAAGGAACTGCAGCGGGTCTCAGGGGGAAGATGTTTGATCTTCATCCTCGGCTCTCTATTTATCCTGGTGATAACGTCTGCGGGCAGTTGTGATATCTTATCCTTCTCATATGACGGAAGGTTACCTTCGATCTTTTCTCCCCGCAGATAGAGATGGATCGCCAAGGCCGACCGATGCCCGCTCGCCGCTGCGGCTATTGCTGATCCGGGACCGGCCACCACCTCTCCCGAGCAGAAAACACCCTTGGCGCTGCTCATATGGGTATTCGGGTCCCAGGCCACACGGCCCCTCTCATCCACCTGGACCGGACTGTCCTTCAGGAATGAGACATTCGCCATCTGCCCGATGGTAATGATTATGGTATCGGCCCCGATGAGCATTGTCTGGTTGTTATCGTAGGTAGGATTGAACCTCCCGTTTTTGTCAAACACCTGTGTTACCTTAACAACTTCAAGTCCTTTGACCTTGCCGCCTTCACGGCTTACCGCCTTTGGCCCCCAGCGATGGTGTATAGCAATGCCTTCTTCAACAGCCTCGTCCACTTCCCACTTCCACGCAGGCATCTCCTCTGCACTTTCAAGACAGACCATCTCGACATTTTTAATGCCGAATCGTCTGGCTGAGCGGGCCACGTCCATCGCGACATTACCACCGCCGATAACCAGGACCTTGTTTCCCAGCGCCGGTTTCCTGTCAAAAGCTACATCCTCAAGGAATGGTATTGCGAGCAGAACGTCCGCTCCCTCGGCCCCGGGAATGTTCAGCGAACGACTCTGTGAAAGCCCAACGGCGAGCAGCACCGCGTCATGTTTGCCGATGATATCCTTAATGGTGATGTCCTTACCTATTTCGCAGTTCGTCTTGACCTCGATGCCCTTTGCAATCACATCATCGATATCTTCCTGCAGGGTCTTCCTCGGGAGGCGGTAGGGCGGGATCGCAGAAGCAAGCATGCCGCCTAATACGGGATGGCGTTCGTAAATCGTCACCTGGTACCCGAGGTCGGCAAGATCGTTTGCCGCTGTCAGTCCAGAAGGTCCTGAACCTATGATCCCAATGCTTTTGCCTTTTGTCTTCTCCACAAGCCTGCGCTTGTTCCGGCGGTAATCCGCGGCCTTCTCCAAAACAAACCTCTTGAGAGGGCGGACAGCGAGGGGTTCATCCACAGAACAGCGCCGGCAGGACTGCTCGCAGGGATGATGACAGATCATCGAACATACTGATGCGATCGGGTTCACCGACCGGATAACCTCAAATGCCTCGTTGTAACGCCCCTGGGCGATAAACCCCACATAAGCCTGTACGTCCGTGTTGACCGGGCAAGCCGCCCGGCAGGGTGAATAGGGTCTCGAATCCTTCAGCGCCGCCACGCGCTCGAAGTGCGTCTCCTTTTTTTCAATTGCTGGTTCGGCTGACATTGCTCACTCCTCATCTCTCAGTATGGCATCGCTCATGCGATTGCTATGCATATGTTTAATATAGTTATTTTTTGTCAATTAATGTAACATATAGTAGGCTAATAAGTCCATAATTTTTTTTAATAGTTAAATGCCCGCCGGATCAACCCTGCGACGCGTATCTTCATCGATTGTCGCGGTATGCTTTGCTGTCAATACTCCTTATCGAAATCCGCTCAGTAATGATAGCCGTACGTCGCTGGGCGCTATATGGGCGTTGCATTAGTTTATCACAAAAGATTCTGGAAAGAGCGCACCTGAATGAAGAACCCTGCGGCAAGACAGCAGGGTATCTTAACGCAGGGAATTATTTTTATTATATTCGCTCGCTGTCCGTTTCATAATATCATATCGCTCAGATGCTACTTTTATCTCAGGGTAAGGTAGAATAGATCAAGGAGCGCGACATGACGAAATATAAAGAGCCATCAGCCGGTTCGGGGAAAGAGGCCGTGAAAAAGGGGAAATTACCTGAACAGGAAGTAAACGAGGAACATGAAGAGAACTGTAGATGCAAGGAAGTGGCAAAAAAAACACCACGTGAGATGTTGAGGCTCGTGGTAAACGATATGTCTTTTTGGAAAAAAACGAAGGGACAAAAGTAGGATAGATGGAGACTGCGGGATAAGCAACAATATCTTCCGGTCACAGCCGCCCTTGAATAATTGACAGTCTCCGGAGGATTTATTACACTTTCCTGGTGAAAAGGTTTGTAATCTTCGCCCTTCTCATCCTTTGCCCCTCTATCGTCGCGGCCCACCCGGGAAAGACCGACAGAAGTGGAGGACACAAATGCTGGAAGGACTGCTACGATTGGGAGCTGGAATACGGCGAATATCACTTCCACGACAAAGACTTCAGGCCGATCCGGCTAGACCGGGAAGGAAACCCCAAAGGCCCGAAGGAGCCTCCGGAGATCAAGGATACGGTAGTTCCAAATACCAATCAGCCAGTGGTTCCTGAAGATGTCAAAAAAGACCCGCCGAAAGAAAGACCACAAGAAAGGTCAGTTTCCGCCAATAGATCTGAAACAGCCGCATACGATGAAAGTATCTGTCCTTTCGCCCCGCTTCACTTCGCATTATTGGCGCTGGTGCTCGTTCTCCTGCTGATTCTTCTTGCTATAAGGGTGAGAAGACGCAAAGAGCATCAATGACGCGTTCCTAATTGTTTGAAATTCTCACAGTAGAGTAGTGCCGGGCTCAGTCCACAATACCTTGAGCTGGAAATCACTGAGAGCACGATTATGCAAGACCCGGAGGATGCTATCAGAACTTTGTTTGAATTGAAAGAAGCAGGGATAAAGAGTCGAGTAGCGCAGGGGAATTTCACCCCCACGCCCTCACAGAACCGGACTTGACAGTCTCCCGTCATCCGGCTCGTATTGTCCAGCCTACGGTCTGCTTCCCATTTGCCAGTGCGCAAACAGCCCTGATTGCCGTAAAACAATAGTATTTAGCCAGTGCGCGGCTCTGCGGCGCTTCGCTCTTCTGGGCCTAAACGTGTAGCCCAGAAAATCAAATTTTTCGTTCCGGTACTCACTCTTTCGCTTATCATCCTTACAGTTGACAATCTCCGTCTTTTGAGGATGAAGCTCTAACCCGCACTGAGATAGTCGCTCTTCAATCTTTGCTTTAAGCCACTTGGCCTGTTGCTCACTCACACAGTGCACAATAAGGAGAGTAGACCGGCGGAACTGCCCCGCCAGTCCCTCGCAGAACCGGACGTGAACCTCTCGGCTCATCCGGCTCCCATCATCCAGCCGCAGGAAGCGTTCCCATCTGCCAGTGCGCAAAAAGTCTTGGCTCTC
>OBEQ013040751.1_pt1 | contig 11299 bp, 11 predicted proteins | sample 1670901 | NCBI WGS metagenome assembly OBEQ01 (sample SAMEA104232315, study PRJEB22302) | groundwater metagenome | biome: forest; feature: aquifer; material: groundwater | place: USA | collected 2011-08-07 | depth 5.4 m | reverse complement strand
TACCGCATCCTGCCCGGCGACCGGGGCGAAGAGGCGATCCTGATGGCGGAAGACTTCGACCATCCCGACAACGCGTCACTCTATCCGGAAGTCAGTATCGCGATTTCAAGCCGGGCAGATTTCAACTCGGTTTTTAATTCCGCAACAGAGTGCGTTCAACCTATCAACAAGACGACGCAATTGTCCGTCTATCCCGTCGTCGGCCAACATGGCGTGGTCGGCTTGCTCGAGATGATTTCGGATGCCCATAGCAACGCGGACAAACATCTGATATTGGCTTTCCTGAAAGTATTCAGCAACTATCTGACTCTGCTCGACGAAAGTGAAACCGATACGCTCACCGGCCTGCTGAATCGCCGCACCTTCGACAACAACATCGAAAAGATCATTGCCGAGCATTCCGTAGCGGACGATGCGCGGAACGATGACGCTTCGCAACACCCCGCACGGCGTATGGAAGGCACTGAATTGCCGCATTGGCTGGCCATCATTGACATCGATCACTTCAAACGCATCAATGATGAGTTCGGACATTTGTACGGCGATGAAGTATTGCTGTTGCTCTCCCGCAACATGAAACGCATCTTTAGAACGCGTGACAAGTTGTTCCGTTTCGGCGGCGAGGAGTTCATCGTCGTACTGGATCGAACCGGCGAAGAAAACGCCAAGGCCGTACTGGACCGGTTCCGTACGGCGATTGAGGAGTATCACTTTCCGCAGGTCGGCAAAGTGACCATCAGTATCGGCTTCGTGCGTTTGGACAAAGCCGATGTTTCCTCGGCCATCATAGGGCGCGCGGATCAGGCGTTGTATTACGCCAAACAAAACGGCAGAAACCGGATCTGTTTTTACGAAGACTTGGTGGATGCCGGAAAGTTGAGCGGCGAACGCTATTCCGACGACCTGCAACTGTTTTAATCATCCTGCATCATCAGCCAACGATGGGGCAATGCTAAAATAACCACCATGCTCAACGACCGCGCACAGATCCTGTTAAAGACCCTGGTGGAACGCTATATCAGCGACGGCCAGCCTGTCGGTTCGCGTGCGCTGCAGCAATATTCCGGGCTGGAGGTCAGTTCGGCCACGATTCGCAACGTGATGGTCGATCTGGAGGAAATGGGCTTGGTGCGCAGCCCTCATACGTCTGCGGGACGCGTACCGACAGCGCTGGGATACCGGCTATTCATCGACACGCTGATGGTCGTGCAGCCATTGGATAGTGCGCGAGTACAACAACTTGAGAGCCAGCTCAAACCCGACAACACCTCGCGCTTGATCACACAGGCATCCAATCTCTTATCAGAACTCACGCATTTCGCCGGTGTCGTCGCCACCCCCAAGCGCGTGACGATCACCGTGCGCCAGATCGAATTTTTGCGTCTCTCCGAAACGCGGGTACTGCTGATCATCGTGATGCCGGATGGCGAAGTGGAAAACCGCGTGCTGGTGACGCACAAGGATTACACCGAATCGCAATTGACCGAGGCTGGAAATTTCTTAAGTCAGCATTATGCCGACTGTTCGTTTACCGACATCCACCAGCGCATGCAAAAAGAGTTGCACCAACTGCAGCATGAACTCACCGCACTGATGAGTGCCGCGATGGCCGCCAGTGATGCAGTGATCGCGCGCAAGCAGGAAGACTACGTCATCAGCGGCGAACGCAATCTGCTGCACAGCAACGACCTTGCGACCAACATGAAGCAACTGCGCGGACTGTTCAACGTGTTCGAGCAAAAGACCGAGCTGCTGCAACTGCTTGACGCCGGTCGCCACGCTCCCGGTGTGCATATTTTTGTCGGCAACGAATCGGGACTGGCAGGACTCGACGAATGCAGCGTCATCACCGCGCCCTATGCCGCCAATGAACAGATCATCGGCACGCTGGCCGTGATCGGCCCCAAACGCATGGATTACGAGCGTGTGGTGCCGATTGTGGACATCACGGCCAAGCTTCTCAGCAATGCGCTGTCGCAGCATTAACCTAGAAACATCTCGATGACTTACACGACTGAACCAGTTTACGCACACGGCACACCGGAAAAGACCGCCGTGCTGCTCATCAACCTCGGCACCCCGGAGGCGCCCACCGCCCGAGCCGTGCGCCCTTACCTGAAAGAGTTTCTAAGCGATCCCCGCGTCGTCGAGATACCCGGAGCGATTTGGTGGCTGATCCTCAACGGCATCATCCTCAACGTGCGGCCGAAAAAATCAGCCGCAAAATACGCCGGCATCTGGATGCCCGAAGGCTCACCGCTCAAGGTCTATACCGAACGCCAAAGCCGACTTCTGCAACAACGTCTGCAAGAGCGCGCCGACGGGATTCCGCTCGTGGTGGATTACGCCATGCGCTACGGCAATCCCTCCGTCGCAAGCGTGTTAAACAAACTCAAGGCGCAAAACTGCCAGCGCATTCTGCTGTTGCCGCTGTATCCGCAGTATGCCGCCAGCTCCACGGCCACCGCGTTCGATGCCGTTTTCAAGAAACTGCTGCAAATGCGCAATATGCCGGCACTGCGCACCGTCAAACACTTCCACGATGATCCGGGATACATCAAAGCCTCCGCACAGAACATCCGCGAATACTGGACGCGGCACGGTCGCCCGGACAAGCTGGTGATGAGTTTCCACGGCGTGCCTAGTTACACGCTGGACAAAGGCGACCCCTACCATTGCGAATGCCTCAAGAGTGGCCGCTTGATCGCGGAAGAACTCGGATTGAACAAGGAACAATACATCGTCAGCTTCCAATCGCGCTTCGGCAAGGCTGAATGGATCAAACCCTACACCACGGCCACATTGAAAGAATTAGGGCAACAGGGCACCCGGCGGGTGGATGTGGTTTGTCCCGGATTCGTGGCGGACTGCCTGGAAACGCTGGAAGAGATTGCACTGGAAGGCAAGGAAGATTTTCAGCATGCGGGCGGCGGCGAATATCATTACATTCCCTGCCTCAACGAGCGTTCGGATTGGGTGGATGCACTTGCCGATTTGGCGTTGCAAAATCTACAGGGCTGGCTGGAAAAGCCTGATGCAGCGCAACTGGAACAAAGCCGCTCGCGCGCACTCGCTTTGCATCCGGAAAAATAATCAGGTAACGCTCAAGCGCTCGCCTTCAAGCTGGATCATGTAACGCTGAACAACATTGCCGGCGCCCCGGCTCAGCTTCACGAACTCCATGCCGACAAGATGTATTTGCTCGCCGCTCCGGGTTGTGCCAGCGCCCCGAATTCCGCAAACCTTCAAATTGAGCGGAACAGCTCCGACGCTGGGAAATTCGATGCTACACCCCTCCAGAAGCGCGCCATGGGAAAACATCGCGGGCGGAGTTCCTTTAATTGAAACACCGATTCCTCCCACGCTCATATCCACAATAGGAACCTCAAACTCGGTCGCCCCGTTCGGAATCTTGCAAATGAGTCCTCTGCTGCCCTGAGGCACGCTTAAGCGGAAATATTCCCTGCGCTGAATACGCTCGATCACCTCCGGAACGTCAATAGAAAACGCATCGCCATCCGACAGAGAGACTAACTGCACTTGCGTCGAACGCCAGCGCACCCTGACACCGGCTTGCGTGGAAAAGGTCAGATGCTTATTGTTGACGACCTGCTTGTTCAGCGCGCCATCCGGACTGATGTCCAGAAGGACATAGTCCTCATTGGAGTTGACTTCCAGCACGGTAGTCAACACGTTAAGTCCATCCGAAGTACGGAGATTGATCGCTGCGCGTTGCTTTACCAAATCCTCAAGGATAAATACGATTTCCTTGTGATTGTGTATCGCGAAATCTGAGTCATCCACGGGGTGCGTCATTGTTATCGGTCAATCATTTCAAATTAAAAAGAACTGCGCACGTCCGGCTTACGCCGGACAAGGGGGATATTCGGGTCAAGCTCATAATGTGCCGCACGTTGAATGAGCAAAACCATTTTCCACATAGAAAATGGCGCAATAAAACAGCCCGGGCATTTTACCCCAGGCCTAGATACTTTATCCATTATCTAGATATTCCAACCCCGGGCTTGAGCGGCTGCAAAAAGATGAGCCGCCTACAATATCATCATACAAGCAATGAGTTACAAGAAAACACAAGACCAAGCCATTTGGCATATCGTCATGCGAGGGGATGGCACTGCATCAAGAAAGGCTTAACCTCTCACTTTCAAGATGGATCATGTGGCGCTGAACCACGTTCCCCGCCCCCCGGCTCAAATTCACAAACTCTGTGCCGATGTGATACATGGGCTCGCCACTTCTGGTTGTACTTGATGCCCACATTCCGCGAACCTTCAAAGTGAGCGGAACCACCCCAACCACCGGAAATTCAACGCTGCACCCTTGCAAGATTGCCCCCTGAGAGAAAATCGCGGGCAGTTCGCCCTTGATCGAAATACCGACTCCACCAACGCTCATGTCCACAATAGGCACTGAAATAATCGCGGTTTCGTCGAGAGGTATCTTGCAGATCAAACCCTTGCTGCCTTGCGGCACGCTTAACCGGAAATAGTCTCTGCGCTGGACACGCTCGATCACCTCGGGAATGTCAATAGAAAACGCCTCGCCATCCGTCAAAGAAACCAAATTCACATGGTCCGAATGCCAGCGCACCCTGACTCCAACCTGTAGCGAAAAAGCAATGCGCTTACTCTTGACGACCTGTTTGTTGATCGCGTCATCCTGGCTGATATCCAAATAAACGCAGTCGTCTTCAGCGCTGACCCCCAGCACGGAAGTCAGCAAGTTAACGCCCTCTGCGGTATGCAGATTGATCACGGCCTGATGCTTCACCAAATCTTCAAGAATGAAGATTATTTCCCGGCGATTGTATATATCGAAATCCGACTCTTTTACTATGGTGTCCATCATTACCCGCTAATCATTCCAAGTTACCAAAGCAGCGGCACACATCATTTTCCGCCAAGCTGTTTTGAGGTGTGCCCTACGGGGTAATTCGTGTACGGCGCGATTTTACTGGTTCCCCCCCACAAAATCTAGGGAAACCGCTGTTGATAGCTCCTGGCTAGAACAGACAGGCACGCTGAATTTCTTTATCCGGTCACCATCAAATCGCGCAAATAGTGTGCGGCTTCATTCGCGCCTGAAGGGGCTGGCCGCACTGGGCGCGGCAAGGCCCATAGCTGCTGCAATATCTCATGCAACTCACCTGTTTTCAAACTGGCTCGTTCCACTTCCAGACCTATGCCGCATCGATTCAGCCATTGCACCAGATAGGGCTCTTCCGGCCAATCGCGACGGGCCACATACAGCACAGGCACTCCTGCACATGCCGCCTCAACGAATGTTCCATAGCCGGGTTTGGTCAACACGGCATCACTGGCAGCCAGCACATCGTTGAATGTCAGACCGAATGACTCGATCGTACTTATGTCATCGCGTTCGATTTTCCATGCGGCGGGAACCAGCCAGCGCACCCCCTGAATACAGGGCCAACCTTCCATCGGCAAACGAAATTCCATCCCCCCCATTGCCACCAACACCCACTTTTCTGCTGCTGAAGAAGGTTGGCGCATCGCCATCAAAGCGCGTTGATTGCTCCCAACTTTAGTAATGGGATTGATCTGGCGAGTATTCAATAAACCCGGCATCGGCATACTGGGCTGCGGCTGCAAGAAACATTCGGCACTGTTGTAAGCCGCCGACATTTGCGCATACACGTCCTGACTGGCGGCATCCCGCACGCAGTAGTGATGGTAGATGTGCGCCCAGTTCAAACTGCACATGGCGACAGCGCGTACGTTGGCATGCTGCGCCGCAGCCAAAGACAGGTACGGGATATTAGCCAGCAACAGATCGGGCGACAGCGCCCGCATCGCTTGTGTTTCGCGTTGCACTTTCGCATCCCAGTCGGCATGGAAATCGAGATAGTTCGCCGCACTCTCATCCGCCAACACATCGACCGCATTTGACATCGTCATGCCGAAATCGAACGCGACAGGGATGTGTGTAAAGTCACACTGGAAACGTTGCCGCAAAATCCCGATAGGCGAGGCGGAACGCACGGTGACGCGTAACGACGGAATGAGCTGCGCCAACTCATTCACCACAGGGGCGGTTTGGCTTACATGCCCGAAACCGTGAGCAGAAATATCCACCAACAGGTGAGTCATGGCGACGTGTTAAAAGAACTGATAATTATTCCGTCCAAGCTCTTTAGCCCGGTACATCGCATCATCGGCACACTTGATCATCGCTTCACTATCCTTGGCATTATCGGGGTAGATGCTGATGCCCACACTAAAAGTGATCACCAGTTCCTGGTTCTCGATCTGATGCGTTTCGGCCATGGCCGAGATGATCTTTTTCGCGACATTCTCCACACTGTCTCTGGTGCCGGCGTCGGGCAATAGAATCATGAACTCATCCCCGCCTTGACGGCAAACCGTATCCGACTCGCGCACGCAAGATTTCAGTCTCTCCGCCACTGATTTCAGCAACAAATCGCCCGCCAGATGCCCCAAGCTGTCGTTGATGGCTTTGAATTTATCCAGATCCAAGAACAACAAACCGACTTTTTTCTCATATCGTCCCGCCGTGACGAGCGCCAACTTGAGGCGATCCGAAAACAACGCCCGGTTGGGCAACCGGGTCAGTGAATCGTAATGCGCCAGAAACTCGATTTTTTGCTCGGCAGTCTTACGTTCTGTGATATCCGAAAACAGCGAGATGTAATTGATCACCCCGCCTTTGTGGTTCTTCACCACACCGATGGATAACCATTCGGGATAAATCTCCCCTGATTTGCGCCGGTTCCATATTTCACCCTGCCATTGCCCCGCCTCATTGAGGCTCTCCCACATCGTCTGATAAAAATCGGGGGTCTGCTTGCCCGAACTCAACACATTGGGATCCTTGCCGATGACCTCTTCCGCTGCATATCCGGTGATCTCCGTGAATGCCGGATTGACGGCCATGATGTTTTTATTTGCATCCGTGATCAACATCGCCTCACCGCTACCGTGAAACATCTTGCCGAACAACTCAAGCCGCTCGGTCGCATGCTCCAAATTGCCGACGAGCGCATTGAAGGTTCGCGCCATCTCGCCGATATCGGGGTTGTTCTCATCCACATCGGCGCGTTTGGACAGATTATTCTCACGGTGAATCTCTGACATCGCGGTCTGAAGTTTTTTCACCGGGTCGGCAATGTTCTTGACGATAAGCACTCTCACAAACCATGAAATGATGAAGGACAAGAGTATCTGAATGGCAATATGCCCGGCCCACAACCAGTTCTTGATGTTCTGAAGGGATGCCTCATCCTTGCTGAGATCGATGATGACGCTGGCGGCACCATTCACGCTTCCCGCCTTGACTTCATGGCATGACAGACAATTCGTGCCTCTGAAATTCTCCTGCGCAATAAACGGCACCACGACTCTGAGCAAAGGTGCGCCATGGGGAACATCGATTCTTTTGAACTGCGCCTTGCCGGTTTCCAGCACCTCGCGTTCCATTTCATCGCGCGCCTGTTCCTCGGGCAAGCCCATGCCGAATTGCGCGTTTACGCTTTTGCCGCGAACGATGCGCAACTCCTTGATACCTTCCGACTGCTGCATTTTGCTCAACAGCAACTTGCGGTTATCCGGATTAATGATCGCGCCGGTCAACATCAGCATATTCATGCCGTTGATCAGACCGTCCGCCGTCTCTTCGGCGCGCACCTCGGCCGAAGTCATGATCTGCCCCTCAAAGCGAGCGATGACCCATTCCATCGAGATAAAGAACAAAATAATCAACGAGCCTTGAATCAGGATATGCAGCTTTTCCTGAACACCCAGCCCGTGCCATTTTTTTATTATTTTATTCATCACGCCCCCCCTCTAGCCCGCTATATTGCAGGCTTATGTCCAAAGCAATCACAGCTTGATGAAATGCTCGCGATAGTGCTTCATCTCGTCGATAGACTCATAGATGTCCGCCAGCGCTTCGTGTTTGCCGTGCTTCTTAACGCCCTTCGCCATCTCCGGCTTCCAGCGTTTAGCCAACTCTTTAAGCGTGCTTACATCAAGATTGCGGTAATGGAAATAATCTTCCAGCTTGGGCATCCAGCGTGCCATGAAACGCCTGTCCTGACAGATGGAATTGCCGCACATCGGCGATACGCGGTGAGGCACATACTCTTTAAGGAAAGCCAGAAACTGCTCCTCAACTTGCGCATCATCCAGCGTCGATGCCTTGACGCGCTCGATCAGCCCCGATTTGCCGTGCGTCGATTTATTCCACGCATCCATGCCATCCAGCACGCTATCCGGTTGATGCACCACCAATGTCGGCGCTTCCACAATGGTATTCAGATCGTTATCGGTAATGACCATCGCCACTTCGATGATGCGATCGGTCTCGGGCACGAGTCCTGTCATCTCCATGTCCAACCAGATAAGGTAATTTTGATTTTGTGCCATAATTCGCCGCCTTGTTTATTGATTGATTTTCGCGGCACGTATTGTGTCACATCGGCACACTTCATTGGCTGGCACTTGATAATTAGATGACGATTTCCCTGTTCACCACCTTATTCCTCGGCGCGCTGATTCTCGGCACGCTCACCAAGCTTTGGCTGGCTCGCCGCCAGCTACAGCATATCCGTGCGCACCGCGATGTAGTGCCCGCCGCCTTTAGTGCAAAGGTCGATCTGGCTTCGCATCAAAAAGCCGCCGACTACACCAGCGCCAAGACCCGGCTATCGGTGCTATCCATCGTGTTTGAAGCCGTCTTACTGCTGGCTTTCACCTTGGGCGGAGGCATCCAACTACTCAGTGACTGGTCGCTCGCCACCTTTGACAACACGCTGCTGCAAGGCATGAGCATCATCGTTTCCGCCCTGCTCATCAGTTCGATTCTGGAAACGCCGTTCGGCCTGTACAGCACTTTTATCATCGAAACACGCTTCGGCTTCAACAAAATGACGCTTGGCTTATATCTGCTGGATGCGCTGAAAAGCTTGCTGCTCGGAGCTATCCTCGGCTTGCCGCTACTGCTGGGCGTGTTGTGGCTGATGGAAAAAATGGGAACCTATTGGTGGATGTACGTGTGGGGGGTGTGGGTCAGTTTCAACCTGCTGCTGCTGTTCATCTACCCCAGCTTCATCGCGCCGCTGTTCAACAAATTTCAACCCATGCAGGATGAAGCCGTAAAAGGGCGCATCGACGCACTCTTGCAGCGTTGCGGTTTCACCAGCAGCGGCTTGTTCGTGATGGACGGGTCCAAGCGCAGCACCCACGGCAACGCCTATTTCACCGGATTCGGCAAGACCAAGCGCATCGTATTTTTCGACACCCTGCTGCAACGCCTGACGCCCGCCGAAATGGACGCCGTGCTGGCGCACGAACTCGGCCATTTCAAACACCACCACGTAATGAAGCGTATCGCCGTCACCTTTGCCGTCAGCCTGGCATTCTTGTGGCTGCTGGCACAATTGATGCTGGCCACTTGGTTTTATCAGGGATTGGGCGTCAACGCCCAATCCACCGCGCTCGCGCTGCTGCTGTTCTTCATGACACTGCCGGTATTCAGTTTCCTGCTGCAACCGCTCTCGTCGTATTATTCACGCAAACACGAATTCGAAGCAGACACCTACGCCGCCGCGCAAACAAACGCCAATGATCTCGGTACGGCCTTGGTCAAACTTTATCAGGATAACGCCAAGACGCTGACGCCCGATCCGCTGTATGCCACATTTTACGAATCACATCCGCCCGCTTTGGAACGCATCAAACATTTAACGGAGAAATCGAAATGAAAACGATCATGTTTTTGTTGTTAATAGCAACGGGCACTGCCCAGGCATCTCCCTTTGCCACAGGCAATGCCGATACGGGTAAAAAATTGTTCGAGCAAAACCAGTGCAACAGCTGCCACATCAAGATGGTGGGCGGCGACGGCAGCGAGATATTCACCCGCACGGATCACAAAGTACGCAACGCCTCCCAACTCATCAAACAAATCAATTTCTGCGCGGGCAACGCGGGCATTCAGCTCTCGGCACAAGACGAACAAAATCTGGGGGCATATCTCAATCAACGCTACTACCATCTCAAGTGAGGCCAACATGAGCACAGTCTGTGATCTGACCAACAAGCAATGCAAACCCTGCGAAGGTGGCGTACCGCCGTTGAATCAAGATGAGGCGCGCACTCTGCTCAAACAACTCGATAGCTGGGAACTGGACGGCGACCGCATCAGCAAGACCTTTGAGTTCAAGAACTACTATCAAGTGATCGCCTTCGTCAACGCGGTGGCCTGGATGACGCACCGCGAAGACCACCACCCCGATCTCAATGTGGGCTACAACAAGTGCCGCGTGGAATATTCCACGCATGCCATTGGCGGTTTGTCCGAAAACGACTTCATCTGCGCCGCCAAGGTTGACGCGCTGTTCGCGATTTGAACCTGCAAGGACAGATCATCGCCGCCTTCGGGCGACATTATCTGGTCGAACTGCTCGACGGAGAAATATTGGAATGCGTTCCGCGCGGCAAGAAAAGCGAAGTGGCCTGCGGTGACCGGGTAGAAATACAACGCAGTTCCGCCGACCAGGGCGTGATCGAAAGCATACTGCCGCGCAGCTCCCTGCTCTACCGTTCCGACGCCTATCGCCAAAAGATCATCGCGGCGAATGTCACCCAGATTATCTGCGTCGTGGCGGTGGAACCCGCATTCAGCGACGAGCTGGTGGCGCGTTGCCTGATCGCCGCGCACGATCAAAATCTGCAAACGCTCATCGTGTTGAACAAATGCGACCTGCCCGCTGATGCCGCCCGCGCCACCCTTGCGCCCTATCGAGCCATCGGCCATCGCGTACTGGAACTATCCGCCATACAAGATGCCGCGCCCTTGCGCCCTTTTCTGCAAGGGCACACCAGCGTGCTGGTCGGGCAATCCGGCATGGGCAAGTCCACCCTCATCAACAGCTTGCTGCCCGAGGCCAAAGCTGCCACGCGCGAAATCTCCACCGTGCTGGATTCCGGCAAGCACACCACCACGCATGCGCGCTTGTATCATCTCAATGCCGAAAGCAATTTGATCGACTGCCCCGGTGTACAAATGTTCGGACTGCACCATCTGAGTTTGGGTGAGATCGAATCCGGATTCGTCGAGTTCGCGCCCTATCTCGGACAATGCCGCTTCCACAATTGCAGCCACACCCACGAGCCGAATTGCGCACTGCTCACCGCCGTCGCTGCGGGAAAAATAGATGCGCGCAGAATGAAATTATTTCAAGATATCAGCCGCCCGAAAAGAGATACGCATAGCCGTTGAAGTTACAGCCCTTGTA
>OBEQ010614492.1_pt1 | contig 11300 bp, 9 predicted proteins | sample 1670901 | NCBI WGS metagenome assembly OBEQ01 (sample SAMEA104232315, study PRJEB22302) | groundwater metagenome | biome: forest; feature: aquifer; material: groundwater | place: USA | collected 2011-08-07 | depth 5.4 m | reverse complement strand
ATGGCCGCGGCCAGCTCGCCGAGGCACAGCGCGGGACTTCGCAGGACGTTGCGTCCGCCGCCTTCCTCGACGAGCGCGTCGTTCTTGAACAGCTGCAGCTTGAACTGCGCAAGCTGCCCGGCGAGCGCCGTGATGTTTGCGCTCGTGACCGCCCTTGGCGCCCCGAGCACGAGGCCGGCGTGGAAGCCAAACGCCGCCACGAGGTCCGGCGGCTGAAACTGCCAGTCGGCAAACGGGCAGTCGACGATCTCGTAGCCGAGCGACAGCCATTCGACGGCACTCAGCACCGCGGCGGGGTCGGTGGGATCGCCGTCGACCGTGGTCTTCAGCTTGAACACAACCTCCGGCTCCAGCTTCGGCGCGTACATGAACGGCACGTCGTTGCACTCGTCCTTCGCCTGCTGCACCGTGTCGTCGTACATCGGCGCCCACGCGACCGTGTCGATCTCGAGCTTCCCCCACGCGGCCGGGTTCGCGAACGCCACCTTGCGCCCGACGATCGTCCGGCCGCTTGCGCGCCGCCGGCGTGAAAGCTCCGCCTCCACGGAATATGCCGTGGCCAGGTCGAAGCCCTCGCGCGACGAGAGCGTCTCGGGCAGCAGCGCACCCGTTGCGTACGCCTCGATCAGCTCCTCCGCCACGGCGTTCGCGTCGATCGCCATCCTTTTTATTTGTTTTTCTTCGTGACCTTCGTGACCTTCGTGGTTGATATCTCCGTGGACCGAAGTTTATCCGACAAGTCCGCCTTCGCCGAGCCTTCGGCGCGACTGGCGTGCTAGCATTCGGCCCGTTATGAAGCTTTCCCTGACATCGCTCCTCGTCATGGCCGGCGCGGTGACCCTCCTGGCGCAGGCGCCTCCGCAAAACGCGGTCGTCCGCCTCGATCCGGCGCTCGATGCGCTGATCCACGCCGGCGCGAAGGCGGAGCTCCTCAAGGGCGACTACTTTGGCGCCACCGAGGGGCCGGTGTGGGTGGACGAAGGACGGAGCGGCTACCTGCTGTTCAGCGACATGGCGGCGAACGTCATCTACAAGTGGACGCCGGCGGGCGCGCTCTCGGTCTTCCTCGACAAGAGCGGCTACACGGGCACCGATCTCAACAACGTCGGTGGGCAATACACCAACGGCCGTGTTCACCTGCTTCTCATCGGCTCCAACGGCCTCACGCTGGATCGTCAGGGGCGTTTGATCATCGCGGCGATGACCGACCGCTCCGTCACGCGTCTCGAGAAGAACGGCACGCGCACGACGCTGGTAGACAAATACGACGGGAAGCGGCTCAACAGCCCGAACGATCTCGTTGTGAAGTCAGACGGCGCCATCTACTTCACCGAGACGACGAGCGGGATGCGCGGACGCGAGGAGAGCCTCGCGCGCGAGCTTCCCTTTCACGGCGTGTATCTCATCAAAGACCCCTCGACTGCGCTCGGGGCAGGCGGCACGCTGCGGCTGTTGGACAAGGATCCGCAGGGCTCGGCGCCGAACGGCATCGCGTTCTCGCCGGACGAGAAGACGCTCTACGTCAACGGCGGCACAAAGATCACGCGCTACGACGTGCTCGCCGACGACACGATTGCGAACCCGCGGGTGGTCATCGATACCGGCGGCGACAACCGGACCCCAGGCAACACCGACGGGATGAAGGTCGATCGCAACGGGAACATCTACGTCTCTGGACCGGGCGGGGTCTGGATCATCTCGCCGCAGGGGAAACACCTCGGGACGATCGTGACGCCCGATCGCGTCGCGAACCTCGCGTTCGGCGACGCCGACAGCAAGTCGCTCTACATGGTGGGCGGCCGCAGCATCTGGCGGATCCGCGTGAACGTCCCGGGCATCCGTCCTCGGCTGGTAGCGGGCGAATCACACTGACGGCCGGCGCGCCTGACAAGACGCGCCCCATGTCGATGCCCTCAATCGCGGCGCGCCTGAATCGGCTGCCGCCGACGCGCATCCACCGGCACGCGACGATCATCGCGGGGATCGGATCGTTCTTCGATCTGTTCGACATCTTCCTGGCGGGAGTGCTCGGCACCGTTCTCACGCAGCAATTCCATCTCCCCCGTGCCGCGCTGCCGCCGATCATCGGCTCGAGCTTCGTCGGCATTTTCTTCGGCGCGCCGCTGCTCGGCAGGTATGCCGATCGCGCCGGCCGCCGGAGGGCGTTCCTGGTCAACCTCGGCATCTACTCCGCCTTCACGCTGCTCGGCGCGTTCAGCATCAACGTGCCCATGCTCATCGTCACGAGATTTCTCGCGGGCATCGGTATCGGCGCGGAGCTGCCGCTCGTCGATGCGTACTTGAGCGAGCTGCTGCCGGCGCGCCACCGCGGGCGGTACACCGCGTGGGCGTACACGCTCGGGTTCTTCGGCATCCCCGCGGCCGGTTTTCTCGCCAGGATGCTCGTGCCGCAGCAACCACTCGGCATTGATGGATGGCGCTGGCTGTTCGTCGTCGGATCGCTCGGCGCCGCCATCGTCTGGGCGATGCGGTCGAAGCTGCCGGAGGCGCCGCGATGGTTGGAATCGGTGGGACGCGTACCGGAGGCCGACGCGATCGTGGCGCGCATGGAGCGCGAGGCCGAAGCGCTCGGCCCGCTGGTGCCGCCCGAGGCAGACGAGGTCCCGGCGTCCGGACGTGAGCGGTACCGCGCGATTTTCGGCCCGCGCTACCGGGGGCGGACGCTGATGCTGTGCGTCTTTCACATCTTCCAGACGGTCGGGTACTACGGGTTCGGCACGCTCGTGCCGACGGTGCTTGCGGCGAAGGGCTACTCGATCGTGACGTCGCTGACGTTCACCTCATTGACGTTCATCGGATATCCGGTCGGATCGGCGCTGTCACTGCCGATCGTCGAGCGGGTCGATCGGCGGTGGTTGATCGTCGGCTCGGCCGCGTTGATGAGCGTGTTCGGCCTCGCCATGGGCTTTGCATCGGCGCCGGCCGTCATCCTCGCGATGGGATTTCTCTACACAACGACCAGCAATATCTTTTCGAACGCGCTGCATATCTTCCAGGTAGAGATCTTTCCCACGTTCGCGCGCGCCACCGCGGCGGGAACGGCGTACGGCCTGAGCCGCCTCTCGACCGGCGCGATGCCATTCGTCCTGGTGCCCGTGCTCGATCGGTGGGGGCCTGGAGCGATGTTCGCGGTCATCGCGGCAGCGCTCTGGATCGTCATTCTGGACATCTCTCTTTTCGCCCCCAGTACCACGGGGCGAACGCTCGAAGCGATTCAGGACTAGGGATTGGGGGTTGGGGATTAGGGATTGGGGGGATTGGATGCCGAGGGATTAGCGAGTCCGAACTCCAATCGGTACGCGGGAACTGCGTACATCAGGCCGCCGTAGCCGTGCAGAAATTGCGTACTGCGAGGCTCGTTCTTTGAAATCATTCGGAGATTTCGTGCGCACGGTTTTTGCTCCTTGGTCGGCATGGCAATTCAGTCGTACCGCGATCTCGAAGCATGGAAAATCGGAATGGACTTCACCGTTCGAATCTATGAGGTCTCGAAGGGATTTCCGCGCAATGAACTCTACGGACTGACGTCTCAGATTCGAAGGGCAGCGGTTGCAATTCCGTCGAACGTAAGTGAGGGGCACCGTCAGAGCACAAAAACGTACTCGCACTACGTCACGATGGCGCTTGGAAGTCTTGCAGAGGCGGAAACTCAGATTGAGCTCGCTCGGAGACTCTCCTTCATGACCGATCAGGACGCGAAATCACTTAGCGAGCTGTCCGCAACACTAGGACGCATCCTTCACGGATTGCGGCGTTCCTTAACGCCTAATCCCTGATGCCACATCCCTCCGAATCCCCAATCCCCAATCCCTAATCCCCAATCCCTAATCCCCGTCTCTACCCCTACCGCGACGACGCCGTTGTTGCGCGAGCCGCCGGCCTGAAGAGATCGAGGCTGATGGCGCTGCCCATCAACTGGTAGCCGGCGTCGTTCGGATGAAGATGGTCGCCCGACTGCTGCTGCTCGATCAACTGCGTCGGGTGATTCGGGTCGCGGACCGCGGCGTCGAAGTCGATGACTGCGTCGTACGCGTTGCTAGTACGAATCCACGTGTTCAGCGCCTGACGCTTGCCTTCCGTGTCGGGTGTGTAGGCGGCCAACGGCGCGCTTCCTTCGAACGGTGTCAGCGTGGCGCCAATCACCTTCAGTCCGCGAGCATGCGCGCGATCGATGATCTGCTTGTGCGCCGCAATGAGGTCATCCGCGGTCAGCGACAGGTTGTTCCTGATGTCGTTGATGCCTTCGAGGAAGATCAGATAGGCCGCGCCGGTCTGCGACGCGACGTCGCGATCGAACCGCGCCAGCGCGCTCACGCCCGCTCCGTCCTGCAGGATCCGGTTGCCCGCGATTCCGACGTTCAGCACCCCGAACTTGAGACCGACCTGCGTGAGGCGGCGCGCGAGCGCGTCGGGCCACCGGCTGTTGGTATCGGACGTCGAGCGCGCGCCGTCGGTGATCGAATCGCCGAGCGCGACGATCGCGGTCACGCTTTCCTGAGCGAGCACTTCAACGCGGGCGAGGAAATACCACGACGGTAGCGTCGTCGCCATCTGCAGATCGGCGTCGGCGGTGTGGTCGCCGGTCACCGACACGTAATTTGTCTGGTTTGCTCCAGCATGCATCGTCAGGGGTGACGTGCCCGCCCCGGTATCGCCGGGCAGATAGATGCTGATGGCGAGGTCCACCTGAGGCGGTGCGGTCAGCGCAATCGGATCGCTGAAGATCACGGCGCCGGCCGGGACGGCCGTGCCCGGCTTGCCGGCGAACGTGACCGCGTGATCGGACCCGGGGAGGATGGAGGCGCCGCTGCTGCGGATGGCGAGATGCGCACCTCCGATGGCGAGCGGTGCGTCGCCAAATTGATTGCTCAACACGACGCGGAATCGCTCACCGCCGATGCTGAGATGGACCATCTCGCGGATCGTCTGGTTGTTGAAGTTGATCGGCGGAGCGGGTGGCGCTTGTGGCGCGACAGGAGCCGCTGCGGGTGTTCCCTGCGGCGCCTGCGCCTGGGGCGCCGCGCCGCCACCCCGACCGGCCGGCGGACGAACGGCCCGCGCCACCACGGCGGTTGCCCACGTGCCGACCCAGTGTTCGCCCGCACCCTGCGCACGAGCGGTCGGCTGTCCGGTGACAACAAGGGCGGCTACAGCTATCGCAGCGATGAATCTCGGCATACACACTCCCTCGCGGCGGAACGTTCACCCGGCGCGCGTGTGCATGATACCCTTGCCGGCCTGAGTTTGGTTCGCGGTTGGCTCAACCACCAACCGCCAACCCTCCAGCGAGGAGTCACGTGTATGGAACAGCAGCTTGAACAGAAGCGATTGACGGCGAAGGATTTCGATCCGGAGCTCCTGAAGCTCTTCGATCGCTACGTGCACGGGATGATTGACCGCCGCGGGTTCCTGGACGGCGCGGGCAAATTTGCCGTGGGCGGCCTCACGGCGGCGGCGATCCTCCAGATGCTCAGCCCGAACTATGCGTGGGCCGAGCAGGTCCCCAAGGACGACAAGCGCATCACGACGATGACGCTCGAGTACGACTCGCCGAAGGGCCAGGGGAAGATGAAGGGCTACTTCGCGAAGCCGGCGAACATGACCGGCAAGCTGCCGGCAGTGCTCGTCGTGCACGAGAACCGCGGCCTCACGCCGTACATCCAGGACGTCGTGCGCCGGCTCGCGGTCGCGAACTTCGTCGCCTTCGGTCCCGATGCCCTCACGCCGCTCGGCGGCTATCCGGGCAACGACGACAAGGGCGTCGAGATGCAGCGGACCCTCGACCAGAACAAGATCATCGAGGACTTCGTCGAGGCGGTGAGCGTCCTGCAGAAGCGGCCGGAATCGACCGGCAGGGTCGGCGCGGTCGGATTCTGCTTCGGCGGGAGCGTCTGCAACCAGCTCGCGGTCCGCGTGCCGTCGCTCGTCGCATCGGCGCCGTACTACGGCGGCCAGCCGAAGGCGGAAGACGTGGCGAAGATCAAGGCGGCGCTGATGATCCACTACGGCGGCCTCGACGATCGCGTCAACGCCGGGTGGCCGGCGTACGAGGCGGCGCTCAAGGCGAACAAGGTGCGCTACGAGGAGTTCGTGTACGCGGGCGCGAACCACGGGTTCCACAACGACACGACGCCGCGCTACGACGAGGCGGCCGCCAAGCTGTCGCAGGAACGCACGTGGGCGTTCTTCAACAAGTACCTCAGGACCTCCGCCGCTACTGCGTAGCGGTCCGTATGGCGACGGTGCGACGGTGCGAGGGCTCGCACCATCGCACCTCCCCGATTGCACCTCCCCATTTGGGCGATCCAAACGCACGGATAATGCGCGAGGATCGACCCATGCTGACTGACATTTCAAATCAAATGGCTGATGCCGCTGCTGCCGCGGCTCCGTCCGTTGTCCAGGTCCAGGGCCGTCGTCGGCCGGCGAGCGGCGTCGTGTACGCGACAGGCGTCGTCGTGACCACCATCCAGGCGCTTGGCCGCGAAGACGGCTTGCGCGTTCGGGATGGTGATGGCAATGCTTCCGACGCGGAGCTCGCGGGATGGGATCCGACGACGAGCCTGGCCGTACTAAAAGCGACGGCGCTCATTGCTCCGCCGATCGCCGTCGCGAAAGCGGCGGCGCGCGTCGGGCATCTTGCGCTCGCGGTTGCGCGGTCCTGGAGCAACGGCCTCACGGCGAGCGCCGGCATTGTGTCGATCATCGGCGGACCGTTGCCCACCGGCCGGCGCCGCGCGATTCACGAGGTGATTCGGACGACGGCGCCGATGCACGACGGATTTGCCGGCGGCGCATTCGTCGACACAGCCGGAGCGCTGGTCGGCATCACGACCGCGTCCACCATTCGCGGCCTGGGCGTGGTGATCCCATCCGCGATTGCCTGGAAGACCGCCAAGGATCTGCTCGAGCACGGGCGGATGAAGCGCGGGTACATCGGCATTGCCGGCCAGCCGGCGCGCCTCCCCGAAGGCCAGGGTGGCACCGGCGATCGCGGCGAGGCGTTGCTGGTCGTTGGCGTCAGCGCGGATGGTCCGGCGGCGAAGGCAGGGGTGCTCGTGGGCGACGTCATCCTCGCGCTCGACGGCCATCCAATCGGCGCGCCCGAGGATCTGCTCGACCTGCTGGCGAGCGATCGCGTCGGAAAGACCGCAACGCTGCACGTGCTGCGTGGCGGCTCGCCGATCGACATTCCGGTGACCGTTGGGGAGCGGCCGGCGTCATAGCATTGAATGCGCGTGCTGCTGGTCGGACGCCCGGATGAGCGCGAGCGGTTCCGGGCGGAAATGGATCACACCTCCTTCACGATCGCAGGCGAGTTTGCGACGCTCGCCGATGCGCGCGCGTCTGGAGTTGAAGCTGATGGGATTCTCCTGGCGGCCCGTAAAGGGCCGCCCTACGACGGTCGCTCAACCTTTGTAGGGCGGGCCTTTACGGCCCGCCAGATTGACGACGACTTCGAGGAACCGTTGACACCGCGCGAGATTGAAGTCGTCGAGCTCCTCGCCGAGGGGCTATCCAACAAGGCGATCGCCGCGCGCCTCGGCATCAGCGATCAGACCGTCAAGTTCCACGTCGCCTCCATCTGCGGCAAGCTTGGCGCCGCCAACCGCACCGACGCGGTCCGCCGCGCGGTACGTCGCGGCCTAGTCTCGCTCTGACTCCACAGGGACGACCGTCACCGTCTTGCGCTCCCCGCCTCGCAGGACGAGCAGCGGCGACTCGAGGCCAATCTGCTCCTCGCTCAAGAGACGATGGAGATCGTCGACGCCGGTCACGGCGTTCTGCGCGAACGCGAGTATCACGTCGCCCTTCTTGAATCCCGCGCGCTCCGCGGGGCTGCGCGCTTCGACGGACGTTACCAGCACGCCGGATGAAATCGCCAGCTGGTTCGCGCGCGCCGTGGCGCGCGGCACGTCGACGTTCTGTCCCGCGATCCCGATGTACCCGCGGCGGATGCGTCCGTCGCGAATCAGCCGCGACGCGACGAACCGCGCCGTGTTGATCCCGATCGCGAAGCAGAGTCCCTGCGCCTGGTGGATCATCGCGGTGTTGATCCCGATCACCTCCCCGAGCGTCGTCACCAGCGGGCCGCCGGAGTTGCCCGGGTTGAGCGCCGCGTCGGTCTGGATGATGTCGTCGATGAGCCGCCCCGACCGCGACCGCAGCGATCGGCCGAGCGCGCTGATGACGCCGGACGTCACGGTGTGCTGAAAGCCATAGGGATTGCCGATTGCGATCGCGACCTGCCCCACGCGCACGCGCCGCGAATCGCCGAACCGCGCCCACGGCAGCGACGTGCCGTCGACCCGCAGGACGGCGAGGTCGGTGCCCGAGTCGTGGCCGATCACGTCGGCACGCAGCGCGCGGCCCTCCGGTAGAATCACCTCCACCCGCGCGGCGCCGTCGACGACGTGATGGTTGGTCAGCACCAGGCCGTCGGGTGTGAAGATGACGCCGGAGCCGCCGCCTCGTTCGCGCTGGACGTTCACGACCGCCGGACCGACGGCTTCGACAGACTGGATCACCGCGCGCGAGTACGCGTCCAGCAACTGGTCGTCGTCGAGCCGCGGTTCGGTGTCCATACGGGAATCCTAGGGAGAAGTTCGAGAGCGCGGACCACCTGAATGGGTAGGAGACGTCGACATGTGCGATCTGGACCACCACATCCACGGCGACTTCGGTTTTATCGTCGACGCGCCGCAGATCCGCGCCCTGATCGATGAGACGCAGCGGCTGGCCGGCACGATTCGCGACCATGCCCCGCGCGTCGAGGCGCTCCGCCCCGCCTTCGCGCGCCTGCTCGCGGCCGACGGCTGGCTGCCTGACGAGTTCGCGCAGCCGGACACGACGAGCGGCATGGGCGGCGGCATCGGCCAGTACGCCCTCTATCGCGACGAGGCGGGGTCGCTGTGCCTCTTCTCGCTCGTCGTGCCGCCCGGATCATCGACGCCCGTCCACGACCATCTCGCGTGGGGTCTCGTGGGTGTCTATCGTGGGACGCAGCTCGACACGACCTATGCGCGGCTCGACGATGGGAGTGATGAGCAGAGGGCGACGCTACAGGTCGCCAGCCAGCAGACCGTGGGGGCTGGACAGTTCTATACGCTGCTGCCGCCGGAGGGTGACATTCATTACGTGAAAACCGTGTCGGAGATGCCCTCGGTGTCGATTCATCTGCTGGCGAACGACACCGCGTGCGTCTGGCGCCACAAATTCGATCCTGACGCTGGGACGATTACTCCATTCAGATCTGGTTACTCGAACGTGAAGTGCGATGGTGCGACGGTGCGATAGGTGCGGAGGTGCGTCCGAGGGTAATCGCACCCTCGCACCATCGGACGCACGATCGCACCGTCGCATCATCGCACCGTCGCACTGCGTCAGGCCCGATACCGCGTGACCGCATCGTCATTCCATTCGATCCCGGCTCCAGGACGCTTCGGAATGATCGCGTGTCCGTCGCGGATCTCGATCGGCTGCTTCAGGATCGGCGACGCCCAATCGACGTATTCGAGCCAGTGACACGTCGGCGTGGCCGCCAGCAGGTGCGCGCTGAACTCGGGATAGAGATGCGATGACATCTCCATGCCCGCCGCCTGCGCGAGCGCGGCGGCCTCCATCCATCCGGTGACGCCGCCGATGCGGGCGAAGTCGGGCATCACGTAGTCGCACGCCCTGGCGGCCAGCGCCTCGGCCATCGCGTGCGGGCCGTCGAAGTTCTCGCCGATCTGGATCGCGGTTGCCACCTCACGCGTCACGGCGGCACAGCCGCCATAATCGTCATGCCGAATCGGCTCCTCGATCCACGCGAGTCCTCCCGCGTCATCGAGCGCGCGGCCGCGCTGCAGCGCCTCCGCCACCGACAGCGCCTGGTTGTAGTCCGACATGAGGATCGTCCCGGCGGGCACGCGCGCGCGCACGGCGTGCGCGGCCGCCAGATCCTCTTCGACAGTCGCGTATCCCAGCCGCAATTTGATCGCGCTGAATCCGCTCTCCTCCAGCAGCTGCTCGGCTTCATCCGCAAGGGCAGATTTGGATCCCGGATCCCCGATCCCGGATCCCGGCGAAAGGCTCAGGCCGTTGCTGTTGTAGGCGCGCACCGGACGGACGCTGCCGCCGAGGAGCGAGGTGAGCGGCACGCCGGCCGCGATCGCCAGCGCATCCCAGCAGGCGCCGTCGAACCCCGCGAGCGCCATCGTCACGAGGCCGCGCACGCCCAGCAGCTTGAAGTGGCGTCCAAGCTTCGCGTTGATGTCGATCGGCGCGACGCGATCGCCCTTCAGGCGCGACGCGGCATCGCGCAGAATCGATTCAACGGCGACGGTCGCCGACGGCAGGTAACAGAACACGTAGGCGCGGCCGGTGACGCCTTCTTCCGTGTCGAGATCGATCAGGACGAGCGGCGCGACATCCATGCGGCGCGCGCTGGTTCCAAGCGCGCGCTTCATGGGCACGTGCACCGCAACGGTGCGAAGCGCGCGAATTGTCAGGACAGGGGTCGTCGCAATCACGTGTTGCCCGACTCGTGAAGCGCGAGCACGTCCCACACCGCCCGATTCATGGGAGTCGGCACGCGCGCCGCTTCCCCAAGCTGGACGACACCTCCGCTCAACCATGAGACTTCGAGCCGCTTGCGCGCGTTCAGATCGTGGTGCATCGACGAGGTCATGGTCTCGGGCAGGCCGTCGACGAACGTGAGACGCTGGTCGGCATGGTCGGCTGGGAGCGCGACGCCCAGCGCGCGGCCGACCGCCACCGTTTCGCGCATCAGGTCGAAGAGAAACGCGCGCGCCCGCGGGTTGGATCGGATTGGCCCGATCGTCGCGCGCATCGTCGTCGTGGATCCCGAGAGGCCGACGAGAAACACGAACTTCTCCCAGATCGCCTTGCGGATGTCGTCGCTCAGCTCCGCGTTGATGCCGCCGCGCGTGCACGCATCGAGCAGCGCCTCGGCTCGCGCGGAGCGGCGGCCGTCGTACTCGCCGAAGATCAGCCGCTGCATGGTGCCGGTGTGCGTGATCACGCCAGGGCGCTCGATATTGACGGCGATGTATCCGACGCCGCCCATCACCGCCTTGTCGCCGAACGCCTGGCGAAGGACATCGTCTTTCTGAACGCCGTTCTGAAACGAGATGATGCCGGTGTCCGGGCCGACAACGGATCGCATCGATCGAATGGCAGCCTCCGTGTCCCCCAACTTCACCGCCAGCCAGACCATATCGGCGCGGCCGAGATCGGCTGCGTTGTCGGGGACGGGGAGCGGTGGAAGATGGGTT
>OBEQ010412054.1_pt1 | contig 11300 bp, 16 predicted proteins | sample 1670901 | NCBI WGS metagenome assembly OBEQ01 (sample SAMEA104232315, study PRJEB22302) | groundwater metagenome | biome: forest; feature: aquifer; material: groundwater | place: USA | collected 2011-08-07 | depth 5.4 m | reverse complement strand
CGTGCCGTTCCTTTTGCTTGCAAGTATTCCGGGCATTTTTATCGGACTTTATGTATTGAGTTTCTCTTCCGATCCTAATTTCGGCTCAAACATTGCACTTGGGATAATTTTGATGATGATTATTTTTGAGGCTCTGTATGCATGGTATGTCCGCGTTTATATCCGCCGATATTATTACGATGCCAATGACGCCTTCCTAAGTATTCAAAAAGGCGTTTTTGCTCCGACGGAAATCCACGTCCAGTACAGCAAAATCCAAGACGTCTATGTTGACCAGGACATCCTTGATCGCATAATGGGACTCTATGACGTCCACATCGCCAGCGCTACGGCAACCTCGGGCATTGAAGCGCACATCGATGGCGTTGATGCCGCAGTGGCGGAGAGATTGAAAAATCTGCTCTTGGGCAGTATCCGCGGCTCAGGCATGCCGGGCGCTTCACTTCCCGCACAGCAAACTCCAAAAGAAACACCGGCAATCAAGTTCAGCGGCAATATTTCAAGCGCCAACTATCCGATCAGTTTTCGATGGATCATCTCCGGCATCTTTGGTCGTCTTTTCTCCAGTATCGTTGTCGTGATTGTTCTCCTCATGTTGGGCGGTGGGGGGTATGTACCTGCCCGACTTTTAGGCTATTTGATATTATTGTTGCTAATTTTTGCGGGAAAATTGGCATGGATGGCTCTGTGGCGCTCATACTTCAAGTTTGAGTTTCTCCCGGATTATATTATGCTCAAGACCGGCATCATCAGTCGCCAAGAAAAACACATGCCGTATAAATCGATCCAAAACGTGGTATTGCATCAAGGGTTTATTGATCGGATATTGGGAATTTCCAATGTGGTGATTGAAAACGCCGCGCAAGAAATGGTACGGGTCGGCAAAACGATGCGCATGCAAAACTCCAATATTATGATCCCCGGCCAGCCGCTTGCCAAAGGTCGGGAGCTCCTTGCGACCCTTAACTCAATCGTCCGATCTCAGTCGGCTCCCGCCGGTATGGGACTGTAGTAACTTCGTGAACTTCAACGAATATCAAAAACGAGCTTCCAAGACTGACTACCGCTCGAAAAAATTCGAGAAGAAATTGATGGGCAATCTTTTGTTCTATCCGACGCTCGGCCTGTTGGGGGAGGCGGGGGAAGTTGCCGAAAAAGTCAAAAAACTTTTTCGCGATCACGAAGGGAAGGTTGACGCCCAATTCAAAGAAGATATCACCCTTGAACTTGGCGATATTCTTTGGTATATCGCCAAACTGGCGCGCGCCTTGGACATCCCACTTGAAGCCATCGCGCAAGGAAATATCAAAAAAATCATGTCACGCAAGAAACGCGGCATGATTCGCGGCAACGGCGATCATCGGTAACTATGAAAACTGCCGCCCCACGATATTGTCGGGGTGGAAAACAGCGTTCGGCAACCCAACTTGGTAGACAAATATGTTGTTTCTCTCTTTCGCCGCAAGATCGGTCAAAAAAATTTCGCTAGGTTTCCACGTGGGAAAGCAAACACGATAGGTAATCGCTATCGAGCCCGGTCGCATCTCCCTTTGCAATTTTATTTCCAACGCTGGCAGTAATGGTCTGGGCAAATAGACAAAAACCATGTCAACGCGCGAAACATCCATATTGAAGATATTCGCTCTTAAAAACCCGGGAGAATTTTTCCGCTGTTGAAAAAAGGCAGCTAGTCTGGCAAAAAATGTTCTTAATCTGCTGTTATCAATGCCTATGACGCGGACAGAGGGACAAATTTTCTGTAGTGCAAGAACAAAACCACCTCGACAACTACCCAAATCATACAGAAGGCCGTGATGATAATCATGAGCGACAATAATCTGGCTGATTTTTTGAACTGCTTCTTGACTTGTCATAAAATCTTCATCGCCAAAGAACATATCAAGTAGCCATAGAACGTAGAGCACGGTCATAACCAGCACCATGAGGAGACCAATAAGAACAATAAATATCATGGGGGGGTCAGGATTCTTCTCCGGCTTCAAAATTCAACAAACCTTTTTGGGAAAATGCTTTCTTGTCAAAAAGATCTCCAAAAACATCCCATTCGGAATCCTTCGGACTTTTTCTCGTCGAGCCCTTTTCTCGTTCCGCCCATAATAACTTCCACGCATTCATATATGTTTTCTCTTCAAGGTCGTACCGGTAGGAGGCCATCGAAAGCATTATTTGTTTTCGTATTTTTTCTCTACTTTTGAAGCTCTCGAAAAGATCAAGGCCATATTCTTCTTTTACTACTCTGACTATTCTCAAAGCAGCGGCCCATGCCGTTCGTTCTAGGTAAGAAATGAGTTCTGCTTTTTCTCCCAATGGCACATGAGAATGTGGCGCATCTACAGGACGCTTTTGTTTCCGGTCTAGTATCGTCTCCTTTGCTGTAGGAATATTTGGCACCCAAGAATGTCCTATCTCATGTATGGCGCTAAGTATGTGATAAGGACTACGCATATCTCCCATGACAATCAGTGCTTCTTCTTGATCGTTATCCGGAACGCTGGTATAAAAATCTCCTATCTTTTCTGATACTATGTTATGTGAAATCAAATAACTTGGCGAAACAACTTTATATCCTGGGCCAATAAAATGCGACTTGGATAAATCAATTAAGGTCTTACCCTCAAAAGAAATGACAAAAGAGACAAGGCCTTCGTCATTTTCTGAAACCTCGAGATTGTGGCCGGTCGAAAAACGATGCGTAAAGTGGAGCCTCTTTTTTCCTTCTTTGTACTCAATACTTGGTTCGGATTGCTTCACTATTTCCCGAAACTCATCCCATACTCCTTCGCTCCTCGGCCGCGCTTCTTCAAACATGAATAATCTTTTCATGATTTCAAAAACTTAAACCTTATGCAAACTGCCGCCCCACAACATTGTCGGGGTGGTTTTTGTTGAAGAGGACTTCGCTGTTCTCGAGGAGATAGACCTTGTTGATGCCAGCGGCGATCATCGCGTTCCAGCAGGGTTCACAACACCACCAGTGACCCCAGAGGTAGAGATCCGCATCTCGCGTATCGTGCAGCTTGTAGCGTGCATCAGCGATTGCCCGCGGCTCGCTGTGGTTCTTGGGGTGGCAACCCTCGCACAGTTCATAGTCCTGTCCGGTCGGGATACCACGCTTTACTCGCTCGCACTCATGAGTTGTGTGATAGTCGCTCCCATTGGCCCCCGTCGCAAGAACTTTGCCATCTTTGACGATCACGCTTGCTGTTGGCATTACCTTATCCAACGAGTGCGCTTTTGCGTACGCCTTGGCTATTTGCATATACTCATTATCAGCGCCAACATATTCATGTTCGCGGCCTTCGGGGAGATAGGGGTAGTCGATTGGTTTAGACATATTTTAATATATCAGAAAGTTTTTCAAGCATAACATCCGGCTTCTCTGCCGCCAAGACGTCTTTGGTTTGGTAGCCGGTGGGGACGCCAACAGCAATGACCCCAGCTTGGCGCGCCGCCAAAACATCAAACGTCATATCGCCGACGTAGCAGGCATGGTCCGGGTGAATGCCGGTATCCTGAAGGACTTTTTGCAATGTGGATGCCTTATCGTGAATGTCTCCAATAATTTCTGAAAAAAATGCAGCGATGCCATATTCATGTGCCTCGCGATGAAGATGGATCGTGGGATGCTTGCTGATGACAGCGGTAATTTTTTGAGCTTGTTCAAGAGCTTGCAGAGTTTCCCGGGCGACAGGATATAAAACAGGATGCAAGCCATTGATCCGTGTCTGTGTAAGCGCTTCTTCATACTCTTTCTTAAGCACTACGGGATCACCTTTGACCCCAAGATAAGCGAAGTATTCGGAAGCTGATGCTTTGGTATCAGCAAGCCATGCGTCAAAATCCCGATTTTTTATCCCATACTTTTTCAAGACGATTCCATCTGCCGCATGCACCGGTCTTCGATCGTCACTGATGACACCGCTCCAGTCAAAAATCACCAGTTTGATGGCTTTGAATTTTGGATTTGGTGGGGTAAGATGAGGCATGACGGTTTTTGACCAAATCTATCAGGATCTTCTGAAGCACATTATGACCCAAGGAATCCGAGAGGTCAACGCTCGCACCAAGCACGAGACGGCAAGTCTCCCGGGGCTGCATTTTTCCACGGATATTGCCGCTGATGGCTTCCCACTCCTAACGCTGCGCAAGATCCCGGTCCGGCTTTTTGTCGCCGAACAAATCTGGTTCATCATGGGGAGCCGCAAGCCGGCTGACTTTTTGCGGGATTACACCCGCATCTGGGACGATTTCACCAATCCCGGCGACGTCGTCACCGTGGCCTATGGCTACCGCTGGCGCAATCATTTTGGTCGCGATCAGCTTGGCGCGCTTATCGATCATCTTGAGGAAGATCCAAGCTCGCGCCATGGCGTCATCGTCACCTGGGACCCCTCCAGCGACGGCCTCGGTGGCGTCTCGCGGAAAAATGTGCCGTGTCCCTATACGTTTACCGTCAATATTATCGGCGGCCGCCTCAACCTCCACAACATTGTCCGCTCCAATGACATGATCCTCGGCTTTCCGCATGACGTGGCGGGATTCGCGCTCCTCATGCACATCCTGGCCCAACGCCTGGGTGTCGAGGTCGGCACGTACTCCCACTCGATCTCCAACGCGCACGTCTACGACATTCACTACGATACGGCCAAGGAACTGATCACCCGTAAAAATTCCCACCCCCCAATATTGCTCGATCTGCCGGAGCAATCCTTTGAGCGAGCCGAGTTGGGAGACCATGCCCTCGTCGCCGAAATAGTCGAAGCACTTGCCAAGCAATACAAGCCGCTCGATGCCATCAAGGGCCTACAGATTGTCCTATGAAGACATTCCTCATTGCCGCCATTACCGCCGACGGGTTTATCGCCAAGAATTCGGCGCATATGCCATCGTGGACGAGCAAGGAAGATAAGAAGTTTTTTGTCGAGCGCACCAAGCAAGCGGGAGTCGTGATCATGGGATCCAAGACATTTGAGGTGATGGGACGGCCGCTCAAAGATCGGTTGAATATTGTCTACTCGCGCGATCCAAATAAAAAATATGAAGGCGCGGAAGTGACGAACAAGCCACCAGCGGAGTTGCTACGCGATCTTGAAGCTCGCGGATTTCATGAAGCCGCTATTTGTGGGGGATCGAATATCTACACGATGTTTCTCAAAGCCGGCCTTCTTGATACGCTGTATATCACCATTGAGCCCTTGCTTTTCGGCTCCGGAGTGACTATCTTGAATGAACCCGTGGAAGCACATCTCAAGCTTGTTTCGTCAAAGATGCTTTCGGATAACGTGGTACTTCTCGAATATGGCTGTCTTAACCAAAGAACAAATACTAAAAAAAATTAGCCGGGGCGAGCTTTCGTTTACGCCCAAGCTGGATAAGTTTCAGGTCAAAGCGCATTCAATTGATCTCCGCATGGGCTTTACGTTCCTCGTACCCAAGCACTGGCACATGACTCGTCGTGGGCGGGAGCCGTTGAGCATTGACTACTACGATCCGGCAGTCAAAAACGATCATTACGAAGTCGTGGAGCTTGAGCAGGGGCAATATTTTGATATTCTGCCACAGGAGCACGTGATTATCTCCACCCTCGAGTCCATCAAGATGCCGAAGAATGTCATGGCAATTCTTTTTCCGCGCTCATCGGTAAATCGCCGCGGACTGTCGGTGGAATTATCCGGCATCATTGATGCGGGCTACGAGGGCCAGCTTATCATTCCGGTGACTAACAATATCCGCCAGACGATCCGCCTTTATCCGGGGGAGCGCTTCTGCCAGGTCATCTTTGAGGAACTCGCCGCGCCGACCAAAAACATGCCCAGCCGCTTCCATAAGCAGGACGTGATCAAAGGATTCATGACCGAAAAATCATCCGCCGAGCGCGAACTTATTCGAAAAGGCGACATCAAGAAACTCAAAGATCGCTATGGCGTCTAATGGCCGCTTCATCGTTTTGGAAGGCATCGACGGCTGCGGCAAGACGACAATTGCCAAGCTCCTGGCCGCAAAGCTCCGGAAAGCCGGCAAGAAAGTAATTGTCACTGGTGAACCAACGAACGGGCCGATCGGCAAAAAAATTCACGACATACTTCGGGGGACGTTGCCGATGCCCCAACCGGTTGATTTTCAGAAGCTTTACATTGCCGATCGGCTTGAGCATACCAAGCGAATCATCAAGCCTGCCCTCGCCAAAGGCATGATCGTGATCTGCCAGCGCTACGCGCTTTCTACGTTCGCCTACGGCACAGCCTTTGGCGTTTCGCAAACTGCCTTGCAACATATTTTTATCAAGCCGGACATGACGTTCTTGCTCGATCTTTCTGGAAAAGAGGCTATGAAGCGTATTACGAAACGAGGTAACGAACAAGAATATTTTGAAAAACAGCAACGGCTCGAGAAAATCCGTGCTACGTACCAAAAACTTGCATCTTGGCGCAAATTGGGAAAAATTTTGATCCTTGATGCGCGCGAAACGCCTCTTGTGTTGATAACCCAGATTGACGAGATGCTCTCACCTAAGCGATAATATCTCTATGAACTATCCAAAGCACCTCGTAGCCTTTGTGTTGGCAGTAACGATTTCAGGATTTTTTTGGTACGGACAAGCCCAGATAGCGGCGCATCAGCTCTCGTATGTTCAGCAGGGAAGCACCGCCGTTGCTGACAATTCGGGCGGAGTACAGCTTGGCTTTTCGGAATCAAGTGCGCAAGTTCCGGTTCCAAATTTCTGCCCCGGCGCGGATCTTGTGGTGCCCCTGGGTCTTAAATACGGCGACAGCGGTGATGATGTGCGCAGTCTCCAGAAGTTCCTTGCGTGGTACTATCAACTACAGGGACAAGACAGGACTGATCTTATCAGCGGGAATTTCCTCCTCACGACACAAAGTCTTCTCAAGCAGTTTCAGCAAGACAATGATATCATTTCTACTGGCACTTTAACCTGGGAAACCTATGATACCATCCGAAATAAGCTTGCTGCACACTGTAGGCCCCGCATTACCTCGGTGGACCCGTTGCGTCCGCAGCGTGGCGATACGGTGACTCTCACCGGCACGAACTTTCCCATCAAGACTCCCGCTACGATTGAGATTTGGCAGACTGACAATGGATGGTTTGATCAAGACTTCAAATTCAAAGCAACATCAACGGATGGGACCACGCTAAGTTTCGTCGTACCCGATACCGCTAGGGTTACTGGCAATCACGATGACCGTTTCAAAATACAGATTACTACCGCCCATGGCTCAAGCAATGAAAAATGGATCTACGTCTTTGTCTGTGCATACGACTGGAATCGCAATGTTCCACAACAAGGAGGATGCACTGGCCCCACAACAAGCCCGACGCTAATACCCACAAAAACTCCTGGCGGAGGAGGTAGCGGCGGTCTTCCAAAATCATGTTCGGATTACGGGACAAAGGCATCTTGTGATGCAAACAACACAAACGAGCTAGGAATAGTAGTTTGCAAATGGTCCAATAACGCGTGCCGAGACGTCGGGCTGACCGGCGGAGACAACACGCCCTATTGCTGGAATACGTATTCAAATCATGGCACGAAGGCCGCTGGCAACTGCAATAAAGATCCGCGTTGCACCTATGACTGGAGTATCACCGGCGGCGGACACTGTACGGGACGCTGATCGCGTGCTAATTTACTTGCATGGACTACGAACCGACCATCGGCCTGGAGATTCATGCCGAGCTCAAAACACGTACCAAGATGTTTTGCTCGTGCAAGAACGATCCGGATGAGAAACGCCCCAATACCAACGTATGCCCCATTTGTATGGGCCATCCCGGGACGCTTCCGACCATCAACGAAGAAGCGATCCGGCAAATTGTGCGAGTCGGCCTGGCGCTTGATTGCGAGATTGCCGAGCACTCAAAGTTTGACCGCAAAAGCTATTTTTATCCCGATCTCCCCAAGGGCTACCAGATTTCACAGTATGATTTGCCCGTCTGCAAGAATGGCGGCCTGACGTTACACGATACACGTTACACGATTCGCTTGGAGCGTATCCATATGGAAGAAGACGCCGGCAAGCTCATGCATAGCACCGACGATACCTCAAGCCTGATTGACTATAACCGCGCCGGCCTGCCCCTCATGGAGCTGGTTACCAGGCCCGACATCACCTCAAGCGACCAGGTCGGACAGTTCGCCAAAGAGCTTCAGCTCATTTTGCGCTATCTGGGCGCCAGCGACGCCGACATGGAAAAAGGCCAGATGCGCGTCGAGGTAAATATTTCTATAAAAAAGATCGGAGAAAAAGAACTCGGCACCAAAGTCGAGGTCAAAAATATCAATTCAATGAGCGCGGCGATGAAAGCCGCGGAATATGAACTGAAGCGGCAAGTTGAGGCGCTTGAGCGAGGAGAGAAAATTGTCCAAGAAACCCGGGGCTGGGATGACACCAACAACACGACCTATAGCCAGCGCATCAAAGAGGGAAGCGCCGATTATCGGTATTTTCCCGAGCCGGATTTGCCGCCCATGCGATTCACCTCGGAACACGTGGAAACAATCCGTGCCACATTGCCGGAATTACCGCAGCAGCGCCGGGTGCGCTTTAAGCTTGAGTATGGCCTGACTGACGCGCAGATTGAGATTTTCACCGTTACCAAAGAATTTGGCGACTTTTTTGAGGAAGTGGCGAGTGAATTGGGAGAACCGAAACTCTACGCGCTCGCCGCGAACTACATCGTAACGGAGCAACCCAGTAAGATTTCTCCGGAAAACTTTGCCGAGTTGATCGGCAAGCTCGGGCGTAAAGAGCTCTCTTCGACAGCCGCCAAGATCGTGCTTGATGAAATGGCGGTCTCCGGACGCGATCCGGACGAGATTATGAAAGAAAAAGATTTGGGGCAGATTTCCGATGCGGGGGATCTTGTTAATGCCGTTGATGATGTCATCATGGCCAACCCCAAGCCCGTCGAAGATTACAAAAAAGGCAAAGTCGAAGTGCTGAAATTCCTCGTCGGCAAAGTCATGGCCGCCACGAAGGGTAGAGCAAACCCAGAGGTTGTGCTAGAGTTATTAAAAAGTAAGCTTAATCAATAAAACTATGGATGAGAGGCCACCAACAAAAAGTACTGTTGAAAAACTGGATGAACGAACGGATCAAATCTCAGATCTTCTTAGAATCATTCACAAAAAAAAGAGATTACATCCTGAACAACAAGCAGGTTCTTTAAAAAAAGAGCTCGCTGAAACGGCTCAAGGAGTATATAAAGAAACCTATGAGAAATATGTAAAAATGCTCGAAGGGATTGATGATTCTGCGAGCTTAGACGCTGTTTACACTTATCTCGAAGGGAGACTAAATGCAGTTGAAACTCAAGCAGATCCTTTGCGTCCACAAGACCCTTCTCGTTAGTTTTTAAGTAAAGCTTCTGCCTCTGAAACATCCGCTACCCAGCGGACGTTTTTGTTCCGTGAATTGATTTCTTACGATACGTCTGCTATAGTGCCATCATGTCAAAACGAGAATTTGCATACAAAATCGAATACGAAACCGACAAAAAAACAAAACAAATTGTCGCGACAATCCCCGAGCTAAACCACATCTCTTCATTTGGCGATTCATTCGCGGAAGCCGAAGCCAATGTTCGTGAGGCGGCGCTTGGCTATCTCGAATTACTTGAAAAAAAGAAAAAGCGTATACCAAAGCCCGCGTTTCACACGGATGGCACCTATCTCAAATTCTATCTTTAGCTTATGCCAAAGCTCAAGCCTGTTTCTTCCCGCACAACCCTACAAAAATTAAGACGGGCTGGCTTTGTTCCACTGCATCAACGAGGCAGCCACCTCTACCTCGAAAAAGGCAGTAAAATTGCTTCCGTCCCCATGCATAGTGCAAAACATATCCCGATCGGTACCCTTCATAACATTGTTGTGCACCAGGCAGGACTAAGTATTGAGGAATTCAACAATCTCTAAATCTATCCCTTCCCCCTTAATGTAAGGGGGATTGAGGGGGTTGATCCAATTGATGTTTTTATTTCTCTTAAACCACGTCATTTGGCGCTTGGCGTATTGGCGGATGGCGCGGAGAGCTTCGTCGAACATCTCTCCCTCTGAGATCGTGCCCTGCAGATAACGCGCCACCGAGCGATACTCCATGCCAAGCGACTCAAGCCGCTGCCATGAAATTCCGGAGTCGTGAAGTTTCTTTGTTTCTTCAATCAATCCCTGCTCAAACCAGTGATTGAGACGCTCCTCAATTCGCCGGTTAAGTTCTTCTTTTGGCAATTTGATCCCGATCCAGAGCGCAGTATACCCCCCTTCGCCCCCCTTTACGGTAAAGGGGGGTCGGGGGGAAATACGAGATCCGGAGGGAGATAGAGCAATTTCAAGCGCGCGGATCAGCCGGCGCTTGTTGTGTCCGTCAATATGCTTGGCACGGTGCGGATCGAGTTTTTGGAGCTGTTCAAGAAGCTCGTACGTAGTCTTGGTATCCATTTCTTGCCGCAGCTCCCGGCTTGGCTTTACTTCGGGTAGCTCGTAGCCGTAGACCAGCGAATCAATCCAAAACCCGGTGCCTCCGACAATAATCGGCAGATTGCCGCGCGCGACGATCTCTTCTATTTTTTCTTTCGCGAGTTTTACAAAATTACTTACATTAAAATCCTCCGTGGGATCCGCCACGTCAATCAAATGCTGGGGAAACTTTTCTTTGCCCGTGCCAATATCAAGGCCACGGTATACCTGCCGCGAATCTGCGGAGATAATTTCCCCGTTGTATTTCTGGGCTAATTCCCATGCTAAACCTGACTTCCCCGATGCCGTCGGACCAACAATTACGAGTATTTTTTGCTTGTTTGACATAACTCTATTTATCTGATACAATTTAGTTATCCTCAATTAGATCGTGCCTGTAGGCAAGCAGGCATGCACAAGGGGGTTTATGGCCACGAACCGCGGAACGCAGTCCTTAACGGCGGATCACGTCCGCCCCGTGATCGAGCCGGGTACCGATGTGTGGCTCTTCGCACACCTCGACGACCCGACCAGGAAAACGATCGACAAGGGCAAAGTCCGTAGGCGCCTGGATGATGGGCGCTACGTGGTGACCGGCAACAAGCGGGGAGTCTTCACTCTCTCACCCGAGCAGGTCACTGCCATCAATTAGGCTAGCCGGCACGTATCGGCCAGCCAAGCACAAGCTCATGGCATCGGCCGCCCCGCGCGACCGATGCCTTTCTCTTTTTACAGCGCCTTCGACTTGATCTCTTCCTGGATCCGGGCGATGAATTCCATCGGATCCTGCATACCGAGATCT
>OBEQ012781003.1_pt1 | contig 11302 bp, 5 predicted proteins | sample 1670901 | NCBI WGS metagenome assembly OBEQ01 (sample SAMEA104232315, study PRJEB22302) | groundwater metagenome | biome: forest; feature: aquifer; material: groundwater | place: USA | collected 2011-08-07 | depth 5.4 m | reverse complement strand
GGGGGAGCCTCTGCTGCTCTTCAAACAGCGGCAGGCGCGCCTCGGCGCGGCGGACCTGAACGTGACGGCGGAGCGGGCACGCGTCGCCGAGACCCTCGGCGGACGACGGCTGCACGTGAGACAGGCATTCGCCACACTGCTCTCTCGACAGCAGCAGCTGGCCGTCATACAGAACAGCGTTGCCGATCTCCAGCGCGTCCAGGACGTCGTGCGCGGCCGCGCGGAGGCGGGCGAGCGTAGCGACTACGACGTCGCCCGCATCGAAACTGAAACCGAGCGCGTGCGGGTGGAGATGATGAACGCCGAAGCGGACGTGGACGATGCGGCGGGCCAGCTCGCAACGCTGCTCGGGTTACCTGGCTGGTCGCCGCGAGCGACAGGCGACCTCGAGCCGAATGCCGGCGTGCCGACCGACGTCGAGGCGCTCTGGACGACCGCGCAGCAGCGCCGGCCGTCGCTCGTAGCCATTCGTCAGCAACAGGCCGCGGCGCGAGGAGGGTTGTTCCTCGCCCAGCGCGAGCGGCTGCCGGTGCCGGCGTTCAGCGTGGGCACGCAGATGACCGAGAGCGTCAACGGAACGTCCACGTTCTTCGGCTTCTCGGTGCCGCTCCCCTTCTTCGATCGCAATCAGGGCGCGATTGCCAAGGCGAACGCGCAGATTCGCGCGCAGGACCTGGCGCTCGATGCCGAACTCGCCGAAGCGCACGCCGATATCGAACGCGCGACGACGGTGCTGGCCAAGCGGCGCGCAGCGCTCAACGAGCTGGAGACGCGCGTCGTCCAGCGCGTGCCGATGCTGCGGAGGATGTCGGAGGATGCGTATCGCGAGGGAGGCGCGGACATTCTCGAGCTGCTGGACGCGATGCGATCCGTCAAAGACATCCAGATCGCGCACGTGCAGCAGCTCGAAAGCTCGAAGCTCGCGGAGGAAGTTGTCGTCTCAGTCGCTGGACTGGACGCGTCGAATCCCTAATCCCGAATCCCGGCTTAACGTGCCGCCGACGTCGTCACGGCTTTCTTGTTCACGACGTTCGCCTGCAGGAACACGTCGATCGCGGTCCAGGCGCGCAGCACCTGGTCACGCGGGAAGTTTCCGTGTCCCCCGCCGGGAATCGTCACGAGCTCCGCGACGCCGCCCGCTTTCTTGAGCGCATCGATTTCGCGGACCTCCTGCTCGTACGGAACGATCGGATCCGCGTCGCCGTGGATCGCCATGACGGGCGGCAGCCCCGCGCGGACGTAGGTCATCGGCGACACGCGCTTCGCCACGTCCTTATAGTTCGGCTGCGCGCCAATCCAGCTGATCGCGTAGTCGCGCTTCGGATCGTCCACCAGCGTCGTGTAATCGAACACGCCGTACCAGCTCACGACAGCGGCAACTTTCAGCGGCTCGGGCCCGGGGCAGTTGCGATCGAAGCCCGCTGACTCGGGAACAAGGCCGGTCATCAGCGCGAGGTGTGAACCTGCGGACTGGCCCGTCACGATGATGCGTTCCGTGTCGACGTTGAATTCCTTGGCGTTGTGAATCACCCAGCGCAGCGCGCAGCGCGCGTCCTCGACCGCGGCCGGCGCCAGCGCGATGCCGCTCGCACGGTATTCGACGTTGACCGCGTTCCAACCCATCTGAACGTACGGCATCACGCTCAGCGCTGACGCTTCCTTCCGCGATCCGATCCGATACCCGCCGCCGTGCATGAAGATGGCGGTCGGCAGCGCGCCCGACGCCTGCGCGGGGCGGTAAAAGTCGAGCTTCAGCTCCACGCCGCTCGCCGTCGTGTAGGTGATGTTGGGAACGACTCGATAGCCGGTGCCGACGTACGCGGCAAACGTCGCCGCGTCGCCCGCGGGACGCTGGGCCAATGCGACGGTGCCGGGCATCATGCAGAGACCGGCAATGAGCAGCAGGACGAAGCCGAAGCGTTTCATAAACTCCTCCGTGTGAGCGGCAATGCTACCAACGCGGTTCCGTTGTTGCAATGAGGAGATCGCGAATGGTTGAGTGGCGTCACGCGCTTCAATCCGCTCGGACCGCCGCATATCCGGCGGTGCTCGGGGTCGTGCTCACGATTTTCGTCTGGCAGGCAGTCGCCGCATGGCGTGCCGGTGCGCCGGCGCCGCGCGTATCGGACGAAGGAACCAACGGGCTGACGTGCCGCACGCTCATGCACGGCGTGCTCCTCGGCATGCTCCCCGAGGCGAGCGGCCTGGCGTTGAGTGGCCGTACGCCGGGCGCGCTCTGGTCGATGAACGATTCGGGCGTGCCGTTCGTCTTCGCGCTGAATCAGGACGGCCAGATCGCCGGGCGTGTGCGCGTGACCGGCGCGAACATCTACAACTGGGAAGACGTGAGCATCGCCAGGTGTGGCAGCGGCTTCTGCCTGTATGTGGCGGACACGGGAGACGAAGGCGGCACGCAGCGAAACGACATCACCATCTACCGCGTTCCCGAGCCGAACATCAACGACAAGACGACGGCGCAACCCGAGGTGATCAATGCGGTCTATCCCGACGACGAAGACCATGAGTCCGAGGCCGTCTTCGTTGTGAACGGTCAGCTCTATCTCGTGACGAAGGGGCATCCGTCGCTCGTGTTCCGCTTTCCACGCGAGACGCCCTCCGGCTCGCTCGTCACGCTGGAGCGCGTCGGGCAGGTCCCCACCGAGCGCTCTCTGAAAAATACCATCGGCCGTCAGACGCGGATCACCGACGCGGAGACGTCTCCGGACGGCAAGTGGGTGGCGATGCGCACGAACAAGGCGCTGCTGCTCTACAAGACCGGGGACGTGATTGCCGGCCGCTTCAGTACGTTCTGGCACTCTGACCTCTCGCCGCTCGATGAACCGCAGGGCGAGGGTGTGGCGATCTCAAACGACGGCGATGTCTATCTCGCCAGCGAAGGCGGCGGCCACGGGTTGCCGGGAACCTTCGCGCATCTCAAATGCGATCTGCCGAAGTGACCAGAAGGCCACAAAGACGATCAGCCACAAAGAACACAAAGCACACAAAATCTTAAGCCCGGATTTCCGATTTGGCTGTAGGACCGTACTCACCGAAGCAGGCGCTGTGCCCTGATTTCGCGGGTTCCGAGGTCAGGAACCCTGCCCACGGAGGGTGACACGCTGTGGGTGAAAAAGAAAACGAGGCGTTTCAGACGGGAGAAGAATGTTGTCGCAGCTGTCGTCTGCAGGTGTAGCATGCTGCCGATCTTTAGCGGCCAAAATGGAAATCCAGGCGTACATGTTTCAGTATCTTTTCAACGTCCAGCGTGAGCTCGACAAGTCGACGGCGCTCGAAATTGGCTACCTCGGCCCCCACACTTATCGCCTCGAACGTATGTTCGACTGGAACGAAGCGACACCAGGACTCACCGGATCGGTGCAGAACCGGAAGCCATATCCGGAGTCCACGAAGGTCCAGGAGATTGGGAACATCGCGGAGGCTCGGTCCAACTCGCTGGCGATCAAACTGACGCGGCGCCTGAACGACGGATTGTCGGTGCTGGCCGCCTACACCTTCCCCAACTAGATGGACAACGGGAGCGGCATCAGCACGCTCGATGGGGACACGCTGTTCCCGCAAAACAGTTTTTGTCTTTCAGTGCGATCGACGCTCGTCAGGGGACTCCTTGCGGGCGCGATCCTGTTGCTGGCTGCGACCGGGCAGGCGCAGGAAGCGACGATCAGTGGGACGATAACGGATACGACGGGCGGCGTGCTGCCCGGTGTCACGGTCAGGGCTGTGCATGAGGCCTCAGGGAACACGTTTGAGGCTGTGACCGATGGGCGGGGCGCTATCGGATCCCTGTGCGCACGGGCGTCTATCGGATCGTGGCCGAACTGCAAGGCTTTACCTCCGTCAACAAGAGCGGGCTCGAGCTGCAGGTCGGACAAGAGATCGTGATGAATCTCGAGATGTCGACAGGACGGCTGGACCAGTCGATCACGGTGACGACCGAAGCGCCCCTGGTCGATGTCACGCAGTCGAGGGCGAGCGGCGTGGTGGATCAGCGGCAAGTGCAGGAACTGCCGGTCAATGGCCGGAGCTTTCTGGATCTGGCCATGATGGCGCCCGGGAATCGGGCCAACGCGATTACCGACGCGCCGGTCGCGGGGAACGGAAACTTTCAGATCAATGTCGACGGTCAGCAGGTCACGCAGGGTATTGTCGGCCAGAACTTCGGCAGCCCCGGATACAGCAAAGACGCCATCGCGGAGTTCGAGTACGTGGCGAACCGGTTCGATGCCACCCAGGGCCGCTCGGCCGGCGTGCAGGTGAACGTCATCACGAAATCCGGCACCAACACCCCATCGGGCAGCGAGTCCGGCTACTTCCGGAGTGACCGCTTCAACGCCAAGGATTTCATCCAGCAGCGCGTGCTCCCGTATTCAGATCAGCAGGTGAGCACGACCTATGGCGGTCCCATCCGCAAGGACAAAGCCCATTTCTTCCTCAACTACGAATACGAGCGGCGGCCCCAGACGTTCACGTACTCGACCCCGTATCCGTTTCTCAACCTCGATCAGTCCTACCCGCAGCGCCAGAACAAGTACGGCACACGGGTGGACGTTCAGATCTCGCCGCACACACATTTCTCGGTGCGCGGCTTCAAGTGGGACTATCGGTTCTTCGAGCCGCGGGGCAATAACGTCACAACAGGGCTGCACTCGAGCCAACACAGTAACTCGCTCTTTGGCGTCCTGACGCAGGTCCTCGGCAATAAAGCCGTCAACGAATTCAAGGGTGGCTGGGACGGCTTCTGGTTCAGCAACGATCCGATTGTGTTGAACGGCACCACCGGCATCTCCGTGTTACCAGGCTTCACGATCACACCCGGCATCACGCTGACGGGTTTGACGATCGGGCAGACCGGTGTCGTCCCGGCGCGTTCGTTCGAGGATAACTACTCGATTCGTGATGACGTGACCTATTCGCTCGAAAAGCGTGGGCGGCATACGCTGAAGGTCGGCGGCGAGTTCATCAGGAGAGAGAGCATCTCGTTCAGTTGTCGAACCTGCATGGGTGTGCTCGACGTCCAGGGCTCGAGGATTCCGGCCAACCTCGAGGCGGTATTCCCGAACCCGCTGGACGCCACGACGTGGAACGTCAACCTGCTGTCTTCGATCGCCCGGTCTTACGCAATTGCGGTCGGAGATTTCCGAGCGACCACGCCGCAGAACGTGGCCGGAGCGTGGCTGCAGGACGACTGGACGGTCACACCGCGCTTGACCTTGAACCTCGGGCTGCGTTACGACGTGGCCACGAATTTGTTCGGCAACGCGATGGCCATCCCGCCGTTCTTGGAGGCGGGTCGTCCCAACGACACCAATAACTGGGCCCCGCGTGTTGGCGTGGCCTACAGCCTGAATGACAAGACGGTGCTTCGGGGTGGGTTCGGGAAGTACTTCGGCGCCACCGTCTCCTCGACCTCCTGGTCTACGACGTTCTTCGGCCAGACGGCCCAGATTCAAGTCCTGAATGATGGCCGGCCCGATTTCGCTTCGAACCCGTTCAATGGGCCGGTTCCGACCTACGGGCAGGCCCTCGCGCTCAATCAGAAAAAAACCTTCACGGCCGTCGGCCTATTCGGCCTGTCCAGTCCAGATGAGGAGGTGCCGTACAGCTGGCAGGGATCGGTCGGTGTACAGCGGCAATTGGGGAACACGATGTCGATGAACGCGGATTACATGTTCACCGGGACTCGACAGGAGCTGTACGCGAGGAACATCAATCTGAGTTACAACGTCGCCACCGGGGCGAATTATCCCTCCACGGACGTCGCGCATGTGCCGTATCCCGCATTCGGTCCGGTGGTCGAGATTCTGAGCGGCGCCTGGTCCAACTACAACGGCTTGTCGCTGGTCTTCATGAAGCGCATGGGGCAACGGTGGCAAGCCTCGGGGAATTACCTGTTGTCGGTCGCCGGGGACGGGACCCCGCCGCCGGTCACCGGGTTCGCGGTTGCGCCGGACCTCGGCGGCGAGTACGGGCTCTCCGTCGGAGACCAGCGCCACCGGGCGGTCTTCAACGGGATCTATCAAATAGCGTACGGCTTCCAGTTAAGCGGGCTGTACTTCTTCGGGTCTGGCCTGCGCTTCGTCAACACCTGGGGTGGCGACCTGCGCGGCACCGGGGCAGCGGGCAGCGCCCGGCTGCGGCCCGACGGCGCGATCGTGGCACGCAATGATTTCGTCGGCGCACCGGTGCATCGGATGGACATTCGGATCCAGCGGCGGTTTGCGCTCGGCGGACGCGCGCACGTCGACGGCCTTCTGGAGGTGTTCAACCTGATCAACCACGAGAACTACGGCTCCTACGCGACGGCCCAGAGCGTGGCCAACTACGGGCAGCCGGCCGCGAACACCAACGTCGCCTATACGCCTCGTGCGATGCAGTTGGGATTCCGGGTCGTGTTCTAAGCGCAGGTTTACGCCCGCACACGGAGCGCACGCGCTGCGAACACACGTACCCCCGTCGAGCTGATTACGAGCAGGGATCGTATTACGTGAACGTGATGCTGTGCCCGGAAACACGTTGAGCGTTCGTCCTACCTAAGCGTCTTGGCGATCGCCCGTTATAAAGGAGAAACCGGTCCAAAGGTTTTGCGGAGCCGCATGGCCATGACGGCCGCCAGCATCGTAGATGCCTCAGGAGACGTTAGTCGTCGTCGAAGCGCTAATTGGTATTAAGACCACAAAGTAAAAGAAATTCTTTGTGCTTTTTTTCTTTGTGATCTTCGTGTCCTTTGTGGCTAAAAACGTCTTCGTGGCCTTTAGCGGCTGGCGCCAGCGCGCGCGATAGAATCACGCGAACGTGACCCTCCGAGAGAAGCTGCTCCACCACCATAACCATCCGGCGAAGGCGGTCGTCGACGCGATCGCCGCGGTCGTCGCCGCCGTGCTGCTCTGGCAACAGCATGTGATCCGCGCCGCGGCCGTCGGTCTCGTCGTGCCGGCAGTCGCTTCTGCGTGCGTGCTGTGGTTCGCCGACCTCGAGAAGCTGAAGAAGTTGCGATGGACGATGGTGCTGGTCCGCATCGCCGGCGTATTCGTGTTCTGGGGAGGGGCGTGGTACCGGTCGGTGATGGTGTGTCTCGCCGGGCTGATCGTGATCGCGTTCACCAATCGCCTTTCGTGGACGTCCGCATGGCGACAACTCGCATCGATCCCTCGTGCTCTGGGACATCAGAAAAAGCTCGTCGCTTCTACGCTGCTGTTCTCGAGTCTGGTCGATATCATCGTCTTCTATCTTGGAGGACATGCATTCCGGGGATACCTGCTCGAGAACTCCGACCTGCTGTATCTCCCGACGTTGTTTTCCGATCTCATGTCGCGCGGGGGCAGGATTTCGGATTGGTTTCTCACGCCTGCGCCCTATTTCTTTCCTGATTACCCCGTCTACTTCGTTGCCTACGTGCTTGGGTCAGGAACCTATAGCCGCCTTGTCATCTTTTCCGTCGCCCAGACGCTTCTGACGTTTGGCGCGATCTGGCTGCTTGCGCGGCGGGTGTCCACATCACAAACATTGATGGCCGCAGTCACCATCACGATTGCGCTCGTGTGGTTGGCGTTGAACGTCGGGGAGCCATTCGTGATCCTGTTTGCCAGCGCGTCGCATTACGGAAGCTTTGTCGCGGCGATCCTGCTGGCCGCGCTGTGGATCTGGTATCGAACCCCACAGGAACAATCGGGCAACAGCGCATGGTTGCTGTCGGCCATTTGCGCAGTGGCTTTCCTGTCAACGCTGTCAGATAACTTCTTCGTCGTTCAAGCCCTCGTTCCGCTGGTCGCAACGGTGATCCTTGTCGAGCTCGCAGGTCAAGATGTCCCGACCCGGCAGGAACGCTTCCTCCCCGTCGCCGCGTGGGCCGTGCTGGCGCTCGCGGTCGCGGGGCTGATCTATCGCGTGCCTGTTCCGCCTCCAACGATCAACGTGGCCTGGTCGTCAGCGATCAACGACCAGCAGCGCGCGACCCTCGAGGCGAAGTTCCATCTCACGGATGGCGACTTTCGAGGCGGGCGCCTGTGGACCTACCACATGACCGATACGACGCGGGCCAATGTCGGCGCGCTGGTCCACGACCCGGATGTCCAGGATACGCAGCATGTTGATCGGCAGTCCTTCGTCGTGGACGGCGCCGCCGGTCCGCTCCGGCGAGCGGTGGCAACACTGCCGATCGGGATCGGCGTGGCGACCTTCGCGATCCTGGGCTGGGTGTTCGTCAGAAGTATCTGGCGCGAGCTTCGCGAACGACGGCCAATCACGCGCGAAGTCCTCGTCTTGATCCCCCTCGTCTTCGCTGCCCTGGGATCCCTCTCCTATCGATTTCTGGTTGCAAACCCCACGCGCTATCCGCCGTCGTTCGGGCTCGACAAGGCGTACGACAACCTGTCCGATGTGTACGTCGGCATCTATCGCACGATCACGAGCAACCCGCCGTACGGGGTCGTGTGTATCGGCTATCTCGCGCTGGTGATGTTCCTGTTGTATCGCCGAATCAACGGATCGACCGACGCGGGCTATCCACAACAACTCGTCTGGCTTGCCGCGTTTTCGATTCTTTCACTCTGTTCGACGTTTGTGGTGTCGGGCCTGATGACGGATCTTCCGGTCATGCGTCGGTATCTCATTCCGGCGTTCTCGTGGCCCGTGGTGATCGTCGTGCTGTTTCTTGGCCATTACCTCGGACAACGCTTCTTTGCGGTTGCAACGGTTATCTCGGTGCTGGCGGTCGCAGCGCTGAGCTCCAACGCCTACGCACTCGCGCGCGACAGCGGATTGAGCGCCCGATTCTATCCGGCTGAAATCTCCTGCATCGACGACGCGCTCGAGAAAGACGGGCTGAGCAACGGGATCGCTCAGTACTGGGACGCCAAGTACCTCCAGCAATTCAGCCGGCTCAATCTGAGTGTCGCGCAGTATTTGGAAAATCTTGAAGAGATGAAGTGGATCACCTCAAGGAAATACTTCCGAGACAGCTACGACTTTGCGATTGTTTCTGAAGACGCCGAGCCGGCATACAAAATATCTTCCGAGGCCCTCTCGAGAATCAACGGCGCTCCGAAGCGAGTCGTGTCCTGCGGCAACAGGACGGTCTATATATACGGCAAGGACAAGCTGCGTGCCCGATGACGTCACCACGGCACGCCGTGAGGCAGGCGCGTTCCTGGCCGCGCTGCTGCTATACGCCCTTTTCTATGCCGCGTTCTTCGTTCAAAGCTTCCTGAGCGGCAACTACATCGCGCCAAGCGACTCACTCGACTTTGGCGTCGCCGCCTACCTGTCGTCGCCGGCACTCTGGACAGAGGGGATGTGGTCCGGCTATCCCATTGCGGCGGACCCTCAGGCGCTGACGTGGTATCCGGTGCTGCGTCTGTTCCGCGCGCTCGGCGCTGACTGGAACACCTTCCTCATCGCCGCGTACGTGCTTACCAGCGCCACGACCTTTCTGTTCGTGCGCCGGCTGACCCGCTCCACGCTCGCCGGCGCGCTCAGCGGGTTTGTCTGCGGCTTCAGCGGCATCATGGTGGGCTACATCACGAACTTCAACCAGATCCACGCGTTCGCGTGGGTGCCGCTGGTGCTCTACGGCTTGCAGTTGATCCGCGAAGATCTGCATCGGCCGGGCGCGGCGGTGACCGCCATGGCCATTGCCCTGCTGTGGCTGGCGGGACATCCGCAGGTTCCGGTCTACGCAATGTACCTGGCCGCCGGCGTCGTCGGCGGTGGTCTTCTCGTCGACCGGCCGTCGAAGGAGGTCGCGCGCATGCGAGTGCTGTGGGCGGGCGCAGCTGTAGTACTCGGGCTCATGCTCGCCGCGATTGCGCTGGTTCCGATGATCGAGCTTGGCGGGTTCAGCCCGCGAGCCGACTCGAGCTGGGGGCTGTATGCCAGCAGCGCGTTGCCGCCTCGGGAGCTCCTCGCGTTGCTGGTGCCGTTTGCTTTCGGCGGGTTCTGGACCCAGTCGGGCGGGGTGCCGTACATCGGCGACACCGGTGATTCGGGATACGTTGGCCTGCTGCCGGTGGCGCTGGCATTCGCTGTACCGCTTGTGCTCTCCCGCCATCGTCGAGAAGCCCGACTCTGGATCGGCCTTACGGTCGTTGAGATCCTTTTGTGCCTCGGCCCAGTCACGCCGCTCGGCATGCTGTTCTACTACGCGCCTGGCTTCTCCAGCTTTCAAGCACCCTTGCGGCATCTCTTCCTCGTCACACTTTGTCTGGCGGTCAGCTCTGGCCTGGCGCTTGCGGCGCTGTCGGACCGGCGCCAACAGCGCGGCGTAATGGCAATCGCCGTGTCGATCGTGACCTTCATCGGAGCGATCGGGTTTACTGCGTTTGCCTGGCGGACGCCCGCGGTTCGTGCGCTTATCGAGAGCACCGCGAGTTACTCCTCGTGGGCGATCACGTGGCCGCTCGCGTTGGCCGCCGTACTGGTCCTCCTGGTTCTCGTGGGACGACGCCTTCCGGACGGTCGTGGGGGCGCCGTCGCGTTCGGCGTGTTGCTCATCGGGTTCCAGGTCGGCGATCTGGCGATGCTGCATTACCGGTTGCCGGGCCGCCGGTTCGAATTCGCCGACATCCGGCGGTCGGAGGCAGTGCTGCATCCCAGGATGGTGGCGCTGCGAGCCGAGCTCGCACGCACGAGCGAGCGCGTGCTGGCAACCGACGGCAGCAAGAACCAGTTCCTCTTGCCGAACCTCACCCGGCCCTGGAACATTCCGGCCGCCAGTGGCACAGGCTCCCTCGCGATCCAACGCTATCTCGAAGCGCTGGGCATGGATTCATCTGGCATTGTGCGTCCGGAAGCGCTGTCGTCGGCGGCCCATCGCGGAGTTGATCTGTTTGCGGTTCGATACGCGCTGGTGCGACAGGACTCGGAACTTGCCGGCGATCTGAAAGGTCAGTCCGATCGGTGGCAGCCGATCGAGAACCTCCACTATTACGAAAGCGATCCGGACACCCACTACACGCTCTTCAGGAACCTGCGTGCGTTGCCTCGAGCGTGGTGCGTCTACCATGCCGTCCGGGTCAGCCAGCCTGAAGCGCTGAGCGCGATTCGCGTGGGCCGCCTTCCCGGCGGCGGCGAGTTCGATCCCTCCAAATCCGCCCTGATCGAATCCGGTTCACTGGCTGGCTGGAACGAAGGTACAGCCGCCGGGGCGGGCGAGATGGTGGTTGATCACACTCCCCAGAACCGCTATTTGGTGCGCTCGAGCACGCCCTGCCTGCTCGTCATCGGCGACGTGTACTACCCATGGTGGCGGGTCTTCATCGACGACAAGCTCGTTGAACCTGGACGAGTG
>OBEQ010568457.1_pt1 | contig 11302 bp, 10 predicted proteins | sample 1670901 | NCBI WGS metagenome assembly OBEQ01 (sample SAMEA104232315, study PRJEB22302) | groundwater metagenome | biome: forest; feature: aquifer; material: groundwater | place: USA | collected 2011-08-07 | depth 5.4 m | reverse complement strand
TGAGATGACCCACGAATATGTTTCGGGCGAAATGTTCAAAGGCACTGTTACACGACTGATGGACTTTGGTGCATTTGTGAAAATCGGACGCACTGCCGAGGGATTGGTCCATATTTCCGAGATGGCATCGTTCCGCGTTGACCGTATCGGGGACTACCTCAAAGAAGGCATGGAGGTTCCGGTTGTTGTGAAGGAAGTCGATGAGAAAGGCCGCATCAATCTCTCCATCAAGCGCGCCGATGCGAACTTCTTTAAGGCAAAATAATCGCGATGCGGAAGTAATTACCGAGAATTAAAAGCTGGTGGCGCAACAAAAAACCATGCGTTGCACACGAGCGGTTTTTTGAATGTATAATAGAAGCGAATGAAAGATATCAACTACGAAGGGCCGCCGCTTGAAGAAAACAATGAAACAGCAACTCCGCTGCGCAGCAAGGGCTCCGCTGATGCACCAACACTCCGTACGTTACGTACTGATGTCGGTGATCTTATTGGGAGCGGAAAAACTACTGCTGTTGACGTTGTTATCGCGGAAAAAAAACGCCGGGAGGAACTTGGGCTTCCACGCATCAAGGAAGAGGAGGGACGTCCCCACTTAGGCCGAATTATTTTTATCCTTACGCTTATCCTCGCATTCAGCATCGGTGTCGGTGCATATGCGCTCTTCGGTACAAAGATTTCTCTCCCATTTCTTTCTGAAAAAAACAGTCAAGCGACAAAACAATCGGAAACACCGAATGACACTTCTCTTGCAATCGGGCACTCTTCTCGAGCACAAATTCTTGCTGATATCGCTACTGTTTTCACAAAAACAACACTTGCGCGTGGAGATATGCGCACGGTGATATTTACCGCGGGTGATGCTCAAATTGCAACAACGAGTGCGCTCCTTTCTCTCCTCGCAACAAAACGCTTACCTCAAGGACTTATTCACTCACTCGACGAAACGGCAAACTACCGCATCTACTCAACGGGGAGTCTCGTCGGGTTCCTCGAACTGTACTCGCGCTCTTATACCGAAACATTTGCAGGCATGCTCAAATGGGAACCAGAAATGGGAGTTGATCTCATTTCGGCACTCAATCCAAGTGTAACAAAGGGCGATATCAATGCTCTTCATGGACGCGCCTTTAAAGATGAGCGCATTCTCGACGTTGATGCGCGTGTCTTGAGCGACCCTGATAATGTCTCATCGCTTGCATACGCATTTATTGACCAAAAAACCCTTATCATTGCTGGGGGAAGAGAAACGCTCACTGCCCTCATTGGAAAATTACGCACAAAAACCAATTAACAATGAGTATCTCTTGTATTCAGATGTTTTCCTTATCCAGAGTATCGCTTGGATGATGTAACAGAACTCTTCTGTATGTCCTTAGTTATGGGGTTGCCAGCACTTGAGATTTGCGTATCATGGGCATATCATGACGCACAACATTGAGCATTTCAAAAGGAAGCTTCTCGAAGAAAAGGCACTTACCGAGCGCGAGCTCAAAAGTGTCGGTCGAATAAATCCTGATAATACTACAGATTGGGAACCAACCGCGGCAAATTTAAATATTGACCCCGCAGAAATAGAAGAGCGCGCATCAGAAATAACTGATTTCGAAGATCGGAGTGCGGTCGAGTTTGAACTCGAGAAAAAATTTAACGCAATTACCGTGGCGTTAGAGCGCATCACAAAAGGTACCTATGGCATTTGTACGATCTGCAACAAACCAATTGAGCTTGATCGTCTCGAAGCAAATTACTCTGCGGAAACGTGTAAGGAACACATGGGGTAATACCCAAAAAGGATTATGGCATTCGCAAAGGTGTTTTCTCTTCAACCAACACTGCTTGATGCACGGGCAATTACCGTCGAGGCAGATCTGGCAAAAGGGCTTCATGCATTTACCATCGTGGGGCTCGCCGACAAATCAGTCGATGAGTCGCGCGATCGTGTCAGCGCGGCGATAAAAAACTCGGGTTGGAAATCACCCAAACAGCGCAATCAAAAGATCACCATCGGTCTCGCACCCGCTGACCTCAAGAAAGTTGGACCATTGTTCGACCTCCCCATCGCGCTTGCGTATCTCCTCGCGACCGGAGATATTCACTTCAACGCAGAGGGAAAAATTTTTGTCGGCGAACTTGCACTCGACGGGCGTGTCCGCGGCATCCACGGGGCATTGGCCATTGCAACGGAGGCGAAGGCACGCGGAATGAAAGAACTCTATGTACCAAAGGAAAACGCCGAGGAAGCAGCGCTTGTTTCCGGCATTACCATTTTCCCTGTCGCATCGCTCTATGAACTCGTTCAACACATTGCGAAACCAACGGCAATACGAGTGGAAGAGGGAGAGGAACGTATCGGTATCGTCTTGAAGCACATCACACCACAACCGCAGACTATTCTTCGTCATCCAACTGTGGACACCGCCGATCGTGCTTTTGCAGATATTCGCGGACAAGAAACAGCAAAACGTGGGCTGATGATCGCTGCCGCGGGTGGACACAATATCGCCATGTGGGGACCACCAGGCACAGGAAAGACGATGCTCGCACGTGCATTTACCGAGCTCTTACCTCCCCTTGCGCATGCAGAAGCGCTTGAAGTAACAGCAATTCATTCTGTTTCCGGTGTACTTAAGGAAGGGGTGATCTCCATTCCACCCTTTCGCTCACCGCATCACACCGCGTCCTACGTCTCGATCATTGGCGGAGGAACAACACCAAAGCCGGGTGAAGTTACACTTGCGCACCGTGGAGTACTCTTCCTCGACGAGTTCCCCGAATTTGATAAACGCGTCATCGAATCGCTCCGTCAGCCGCTTGAGGAAGGCATCGTCCATATCTCGCGCGCAAAAGGTTCTGAGCGTTTCCCGGCACGCTTCATATTAATTGCTGCAATGAATCCCTGCCCCTGCGGATATTGGGGAGATCCGAAGAAGGCCTGCGTGTGCAACCCTGCACAGATCAGCCGATATCAGCGCAAAATTTCTGGACCAATCGTAGACCGCGTCGATCTCTGGATCGAAGTACCTCGCCTCGCTCATGCAACGCTCGCTCCAGGAAAACGCGATCCCAATGCAAAGAAACAGTTCGACGAATTCACAAAAAAAATTGCTTCGGCGCGAGCACATCAAGTAAAACGCTTCGCGGAAAATGCTCACACGACTCTCAATGCTGAGATGGGAGTGCGCGATATCGATCGAATGATTAAGTTAAACGACAGCGTTACAACACTTTTAAACGAAAGTGCGAAGCGGCTCGACCTCTCTCCGCGCGCCTACCATCGCATTATCAAACTCGCCCGCACGATCGCGGACCTCGATGAGTCGCGCTATGTCGGCGAAACACATATCCTCGAAGCGCTCCAGTATCGCCCAAAAAGACTTTTTTCTTCATAATAATTCCAATTCTTGGATACCATGGAAGAGCAAATTATTCTGGTTAGTGAAAAAAATGAACCGATCGGTACAATAGGGAAACTGGAGGCACATGAAAAAGGGCTGCTGCATCGTGCATTTTCAATTTTTGTGAGAAATCCCAATGGGAAATTTCTTCTACAACAGCGGGCAAAAATAAAATATCATAGCGGTGGACTGTGGACGAATACGGTCTGTGGCCATCCGCGAGCGGGAGAGGAAACACTTGCCGCGGCACATCGACGACTCAGTGAAGAAATGGGGTTTGACTGTCCACTTGAAGAGAGTTTTATTTTTCACTATCAAACTAAACTCGATCGTGGACTGACCGAAAATGAGATCGATCACGTATTCGTGGGGATGTTTAATGGAGAGATAAAACCCAATCCCGAAGAAGCAGATGGCTTTGCATGGATGACTCGCGAAGAGATCGAAAAAGATCTCGCAGCGCATCCTGAAAAATACACCTACTGGTTCGGCATCGCGATGAAAAAAGCAAAGGTGGAGGAATTTTTTTGACTCTTCTCAACGATTGTGCACGCGGTGTTTCGTAATACGCATTTGAATATCATCCACAGGGCGAAGGAGTTTTACTTGAGACCTGGTGATAAAATCAAAATGTTGAATTTCACAAATATCTTCGGTGATCTTCCATGAATCCCTGCCGGTAATCCATTCCTCTGGTCTGTAGAGAGAAAGGTCAAGCGGACGCGAATAGGTGCGCAATGTTTTTTTTCCTTTAGTGTTGTAATACTCGTGAAAGTAGGACATCACCAGTTCACGGAGCGAGCGATAAATCGGATCGCGGTAACGCACATAGGCATGATTACCTTTTGAAATTGCGCCCCAATATCCGTTTTGTTTAAATACCGTAATAATATGGTCATCGTCTTCATCGTTTGCAGACAGATCAAGGATAAGTGGCGACCCACCATGAATCCAAAATGCCAGTGCGGCCAAGAGTGCCCCCTCAATACAGTGCGCACGATTCGTACGGAGCACTTCACGCACCGACATACACGAATCTCCACCCCGCTCAAAGTTCTGAGGGATTGCATTCACAAAATCTTGAGTCTTCTGTGGGGTATTGAGCTTTCGCAAGATTCCAAGCTCTTTCGATGTAAGCCCTATTTTTTTATTATCAAATTTTATTTTTCGCACAATAAATCCATTATACGTGGGAAAAAGAAAAAAGAGGGAATTCCCTCTTTTTTACACCTCACACTTAGCACGACCGAATAAGCTTCGACGGAGAAATGTGCTTTACCCAGTCCTGATTGGTCAGCTGAACAATAGCAGATGCTGTAAAAGTGCTTTCAAATATTTTGCCGTCGGTGTTTATGACGACATTAAACTCTTGTACATCTCCTCCAAAATAGGCCACGCGAACTCTTTCGTGCAGTTCAGGGCAAATCTTTTCAAAATTTATTTCGTTCAAAACATTTATATGCTTACCCAATTTCACTCTCAACTCTCCTGAGATAAGTCTTGGCACACCCTAGGTCTTCTAAGACTGAATGTCAACAAATAGTTAATCTCTTCTCATTCTGGTGAAAGTGCTGTGGAGAAACAAGTCAAATCGAGTTTGAGTTTCGATGGAGTACGAGGTAAAGCAAAATAATGAATATGGATGAAATGTGCTCCGCTTAGAGTGAGCAAGAAACATTGAGCGGACATGCGGCAAAAGGATTTTGTCCGCCACGAACTTCAAAGTGGAGATGTGCTCCCGTCGATCGTCCGGTATTGCCCATGTACCCAATGACCTCTCCTGACGCCACGATAGACCCCGAGGATACTGCCGTCGATCGCAAGTGCCCATAGAGTGTCTGTGTGCCATTGCCATGCTGAAGGACAACATAATTCCCGTAGCCACCGTTGTATCCTCCTTGGCGTGAAATGATAACCTGACCACCTGCCGAGGCCATAACTGGGGTACCTGCGCCAGTAGTCGCAACAAGATCAACACCGTTGTAGCCGTGAAGCCCCTGGGTTTTGCGATAACTGAAGAAGGGTGCTCGGTAATATCCCTCATACGCCGGACCACCTGCCCCGCGAAGTCTTGCCGCAATGGAACTACTCGCTGGTGTTGGTGTGGCCAATTCTCCATCGGGAATAATAATCTCTGTGCCAATCGAGAGCATCTCGCCCGGTGCAATACCGTTGTACAAACGGATTTCATCGGCGACACCATTAAATTTTTTCGCGATGCCTGCAATCGTATCTCCTTTCTTCACTGTGTATTGCACACCAGAAACAGGAAGAATAACAAGTGTTTGACCAACAGTAAGCTGTGCGCCACGAGAAAGATTGTTTGCCCAAAGAATGGTGTTCACGGAAACATCAAACATCTTGGCAATGGCAGAAAAAGTGTCTTTTTCGCGCACCACATAGATACTAATCTGACCATGATCTGCATCAGTGCCATCAACATCGGCAAGCCCCCCCGATGGACCAGCATCAGCCCAAACAGCACTCCCATCAACCGTATTGACGTCTGTTGCACTATCCTTGGGAGGAAGTTCGGGACCAACTGCAGCCGCGAGGAGTAAATTTTGTGAGTTGTAAGTCTTTACTTGGGTCTTCACGGTGATGAAGTCAGTAACACGATCGTTCAAAAATGAAAAGATGCTCGCGTAAGCAACGGCGCCAGGAAACACAAGAAAAACGATTACGGGAAAAGCGAGCTTCTTCCACGAAAGCCCTGCCTGCCCGGGCAGGTCTTCGAGGTGCGTATGACTCCGGCCACGGCCTAAAGCGCGCATAAACCGGGAATAGAGATTCTTCAACTGTATAAGCCTATTTCAACATTAATCCTTCAGCGAAGCATCCTTTGGTGAGGGGGTTGACCCCTCTTTTTCGTTACAATCGTTTGACAACCGTATGAAAAGATTATATCCGAGGGTATTAGAGCCCGTCAACGAATTTCCCCTCATTTTTTTGCCTTTCTCTAGTGAAGCGATATTGAATAATATGGCTTAAAATATGAATATACTGAGTATTTATTTTTTAGTTTCTACTGATACGGCTTTACAGAGCCACCGTATTTTACTGGTGTTTGTAATAAAAATATGGCTCTGTTGAGCAATATTTGCTAAATTTCGGTGATATTGCCAATGGGTGCTAAGATAATGCCTAATGCAAAACCTTCTAGGCGGACTGAACCCCGAGCAAAAAGAGGCGGTCATGGCGACCGAGGGGCCGCTCCTTATCGTTGCGGGAGCAGGAGCGGGAAAAACAAAAACTCTCGCACACCGGATCGGCCATCTCATTGAAAAAGGTTTTAAAGGAGAGAATATACTCGCCATTACGTTCACCAATAAGGCCGCAAAAGAAATGCGTGATCGTGTATTTCACCTCTTGGGAAAAACATCAGGGATTGGACATTGGGGGCGGAGAGAAGGCATTCCCTTCATTGGAACATTCCATGGCCTCGGAGGATACATCCTCCGCGAGAAAGGCGGGGCGATTGGCATTCCCCGGGGGGCTACCATTCTCGATCAAGATGATTCACTGAAGCTGATGAAGCAATCAATGCTCAGGGCTGGAGTAGATCCGAAACAGTTTGAACCGCGGCGCATCCAGTCGCTCATTTCTCGACACAAAGGAAATATGGGGACCATCGACACCATCAGGGGTACGACACAAAACCATCATCTAGCGGGTGTGCTTGAAAAAGTTTTTATACTCTACGAAGAAGCACTCCGCTCCTCGCATGCACTTGACTTCGATGACCTTCTTGAGAAAACTGTTCGACTACTCGAAACACACCCTGAGATCCGCGACTATTATACAAACGAGTGGCACTACATTCACGTCGACGAATATCAGGATACCAATGAGGTGCAGTACCGGTTGGTGCGGCTCCTTTCAGGTGCAAAGAAAAATGTGTGCGTTGTCGGCGATAGTGACCAAAACATCTACAGCTGGCGTGGCGCCTCGATTGCAAACATTCTTGAGTTTGAAGAAGATTATCCAGGTGCAAAAGTTATTCTCCTTGAAGAAAACTATCGCTCAACGCAAAAAATTTTAAGCGCAGCAAACAGTGTCATCGCAAAAAATACGATGCGCAAAGCAAAAAACCTCTTCACAAAAAATGGCGATGGAGAACAGCTTTCAGTCTTTGCGTCATACGATGAAACCGACGAGGCGCATTTTGTTGCAGCACGGGTGGCGACACTCATGAAGGATGGTGTCGAACCAAAAGATATCGCGGTGCTCTATCGCACCAACTTTCAATCACGTGTACTTGAGGAGGCACTGCTGTATTCGGGAATTCCGTATCAAGTGCTCGGTGCTCGTTTCTACGAACGCAAAGAGGTAAAAGATGTCGTGAGCTATCTCCGTGCGGCAATAAATCCCGATTCACGTTTCGATCTTGAGCGTGTCATCAATGTCCCCGTCCGCGGTGTGGGCAAAGTAACGCTTGAAAAAATTTTTCGCGGTGAAAAACATGCGCTTCCCAGTACAATGCGCGCAAAGGTCGAACAATTTTACTCCTTACTCGCACGCATCAGGAAGGCAGCACTGGAAATGAAGCCCTCGCAAGTAATTGCGTACATCATCACGGAAACGGGGATCGAGAAACTCCTTACTGAAGGGGACGAGGAAGATACTGAGCGGCTTGCAAACGTACGCGAATTGGTTACCGTCGCAACGCGCTATGATCTCTTTTCCGGCACAGAGGGGATTGAACAATTCTTGGCTGATGTGGCACTCGAGTCTGATCAAGACAACATGAAAGAAAGTCACAATGCGGTGCGACTGATGACCATCCACGCCGCAAAAGGGCTTGAGTTCGAGTATGTTTTTATTACCGGCATGGAGCAAGATCTCTTTCCATCGCGTCGCTCGCAAGACGAAAGCAAAGATCTGTCCGAGCGCGAAGAAGAACGGCGCCTCTTTTACGTCGCACTCACCCGTGCGGCAAAAAAGGTCTTTCTTTCGCATGCATCATTTCGAACAATTTTTGGTCAGCGGCAAGTGAACGTGCCCTCCGAATTTCTCTCTGACATTGATGATGCACTGATCAGCTTTGAGTCACACGAGGGCGGGGTAGGGCAAGAAAACAGCAGGGGAAAACAAGTCAGTCTCCTTGGGTGGGACGAGGAAAATGATAACGTCCTCTACGTGTAAAAAACTATGGGCAAAAAAATCCATCCCAAAAAATCACTTGGTCAGCACTTTTTGCGTTCAAAAGATGCAATCAAAAAAATTATTGCCGCGGCAGAAATTTCACCGGGAGATGTTGTGCTTGAGGTAGGCCCCGGAGAGGGGGTTCTTACTGAAGCACTACTGAACGCTGGTGCACATGTTACGGCGATTGAGAAGGATGGGCGGTGCGTCGCTCTGCTCGCAGAACGTTTTTACAACGCAATCGAAGATGGGCACCTCTTGCTTGTCGAAGGAGACATACTCGATGTAAAACTTCGTGATGAACTTTTTTTATTTTCAACAGATGATCCGATTCCCTACAAAGTTGTTGCCAATATTCCTTATTATATTACCGGAATGCTCTTTCGACTATTCCTCGAACAGTTACGCCAACCAAGTTCACTCACCTTTCTGGTGCAAAAAGAAGTTGCAGAACATATTGTGGCAAAAAACAACAAAGAAGGGATTCTGTCATTGTCGGTCAAGATATATGGCGACCCCAAATACATTGCAAAGGTTTCACGCGATGCATTCACCCCAAAACCCAAGGTTGATTCAGCAATCATTACCGTCAAAAACATTTCGCGGGAGCGACTCATGGGGATTCACGACGAAATATATTTTCATATCATCAAAGCCGGTCTCGGAGCAAAGCGAAAGATGCTTCTTGGTAATCTCTCACGAACATTAAAAATCCCCAAAGAAAAACTTGTTCACATCTTTCACAAACTCGGAATCGAGGAGGGTGTGCGCGGAGAAGATGTGCCGATTGAACAATGGGTTGCGCTGACAAGGAGTATCAAAAAATTTACAGCAATGACGAACCGACAAACGGCGTAACCCATCCATACGAGGGTATAGGCGCACAGGTAACTCCAAAATACATGTAGCACGCTTGCACTCCTGGCTCATAGAAGCCGAGCATATAAATACCTTCGAGCGGAATATTATAATTAAGGTAGAGTTGAGTTCCGATAGTAACATCAAGTCGTACCGGGTATGTCGGAGGAAGCGGCGGAGCGATCACTGTTCCCCACACCGTACCACCAGTACAGGTACAAGGAAAAACAAAACTAATGAGACCACCAAAGGGGGTCCCCAGTGATGCTTCTGCGCTTGTCCCTAAACCAAGAAAGGAAAGTCCCTTGAGGAAAAATGCTCCGAGGGACACGGGTGCTCCAGTCAAATCTTCGAGTTTCGTATTCGTTGTGGTAAATTTTTGTTTGGCAAAGAATTCTTTAGCAAGATCGGTTGTTGTCGCGGCAACCTCACGTATCGCCCCGATTTCCTGTTCAATCTTGTCATCACTTATTCCGTGTTTTTTTCCATCTTGCCTAATGAGCTCGAGAGAGTACTCAAGATTGATGCTGTTGGGATTCACCCCCTGAGGAATCTTCATGTTTGGGGAGAGGGGGGTAAAAGGAAGCTTACTTACTGAAGGAGTGGAGGTACTGTGGATCACCGTGATTGGCGTCTGGGAAGAAACAGCTGGCGTACTTGTAGGAGCATTCAAGAGGACAGGAGGGGGGGGTTCTTCATGAGAAACCACGGGAGAGCAAATTTTGAGTAATTTACTACGGGAATAAGCCCCGACAAAACCATTGCCCGTGTTTAATCCTAGAGGAAAAAGCACTTCGCTCGCATAATGTCCTTGAAAGCGCATAACCGCATCCCTTGTTTTTTCGCCAAAATAGGTCGTTTCAAACCCTGGAGCACCTGGACCAATGGCCGCAATTTGGGTTATTTTCTCCTTATTCAGCAATACTTGTAATACCCGCACATCATTACCCGTCATACCGACCTTTAAATTTCGTGACAATGTGGCGCAATTTGAGGTGGCGAAAGCAAACACGGAAGAAGGAACAAGTAAGAAAAACAAAGAAAAAACTGTCAGTCGCCGCAAAAGAGTGATGAGTGTCAGCTCCATTACATCAATCATATCACCACATTCCTCAAGGTGCAGTATCTTTCCACCCGAGCGATGATTTCTCCTTTGGAAAAACATTGGGAAGCCGATGGGCTGAGCATAGGAATTCGCCAGCAGGCGAATATCCGCGTTTTTCAAAAGGAAAAACCCGAGCGACCTTTATCCACCATTTTAGCCATATTTGTATTACTTTCTTGGAAAAATCTTGTTAGAATTGCTGTATACACTGCCTGCATTGTATCACCATGCGCTTTCAAACCTTACCGCATAAAAATGTGATTATGAGCGCAATCATTGCACTTTGTGCTTTTTCGACTGCATTTTTTGTAACGCACAAACAAGAAGCAGATTATCGTGCGCAGTCAGCACTGGCGATACAAACAGCTGGGGCAACACAAAACCCAACTGATATTGATACCGACTATGATGGACTTCCCGATTGGAAAGAGCGACTCTACGGATCAGACATTAATAATCCGGATACCGATGGTGATGGGACCAACGATGGGGCGGAGGTGCGCCTTGGAAGAAATCCGGTGATGCCAAACACTGCAGGGAGAGAAAATTCTCCCAACGATAAATTCACCTACCTCCAGGATCCCAATTTCGCAACATCCACCAGCGATATGCTCGGTATAAAAAAAGATTTTTTCGCACAGTATCTTGCTCTCGTAAGTCAGAATATCAAGGAAACAACCTTCCTCAGTCTCATCAAGTAAGTGAATACGAAAAAGTTTGCTCCCCAGAGAGAAATCGTCGATTTATATATAACCTCTGAAAACACGGTTAGAGGAGCAAAAGCATAAATAAATCC
>OBEQ010936007.1_pt1 | contig 11303 bp, 10 predicted proteins | sample 1670901 | NCBI WGS metagenome assembly OBEQ01 (sample SAMEA104232315, study PRJEB22302) | groundwater metagenome | biome: forest; feature: aquifer; material: groundwater | place: USA | collected 2011-08-07 | depth 5.4 m | reverse complement strand
GGATCAGGCGGGGCCAGTAGCCCGAAGAATTGTGGACTACTATTTGAATCGGGAAAATTAGCTTCAGTTGTAGCCTATATACTTGACAAAGGGGGAATTGGTGTTATGATGCCGGTGTTCTTTTAATTAAAGATAGAAGTTGGGCACGGGTTTCTCGTTTTGTGAATGTAATGTTCATAAGATCAGAGGCCCGCGAGGACCGGCGACGTAACGTCTTGGCGGATCCCCGTTAAATGATCGTCGGCAGTTCGGGCCCTCCCCCATTTTTTGAAGGGAGGACCGCGCAGCCCCCCTTCTTTTTAAAATCCGGCGCCCTAATTGCGCGCCGGTATAAAAGGGGTTCTGGACCCTAAGAAGTCCAGAACCCCATCCAATTTCTAAGCCTCATCTCCGGATGGGGCTTTTTTTATGCCAGTCCCCCTTGTGGCGCCGGCCAAGTTGCATATATAGTTAACACTTGTGAAGTTAGTTATCGTCGAGTCACCTACAAAAACCAAAAGTTTATCAAAGTATATGAGGAGCGGCTTGCAGGTGTTGGCGTCCACGGGGCATATCCGCGATTTACCCAAGAGTAAGACGGGGATTGAGATCAAGAAAATAAAAGCAGGTTTCAAATTTGTGCCCGAGTATGAACTGTCAGAAGGTAAGACTGATATCGCGAAGAAACTTCAGACAGCGGCCGCCAAAGCCGATAAAGTGATTCTGGCAAGCGACCCTGACCGGGAAGGGGAAGCGATCGCTTGGCATGTGGCCGAGCTATTACGGGAGGGTAAAAAAGGAATTAAAGCAGACAAGATCGAGAGGGTGACTTTTCATTCGATTACGAAGGAGGCGATTTTGGAGGCGATTGATCATCCTGGAAAGATTGATATGAATCTCGTCGATGCCCAGCAGGCAAGACGGATTCTGGATCGGATTGTCGGTTATCAGCTATCACCGGTTTTGTGGAAGAAAGTCCGCCGGGGTCTGTCCGCCGGTCGGGTTCAATCGGTGACGGTGCGGATGGTGGTGGAGCGGGAGCGGGAGATCGCAGCGTTCAAACCAGAAGAGTACTGGTCGATCCGAGTTTCGGTTCAGGATGGCAAGGGAGACTTTTGGACGGAATTGATCAAGGTCAATGGGAAATTAGCCAAGATTGGTAACGGTGAGAGAGCGAAGAAAGTCGAGGCGGAGTTGGACAGTGCCGCTTACACAGTCGAGAAAGTGGAGAAGAAAGAGAGGAAGCTCTACCCACATCCACCGTTTAAGACGAGTACCCTCCAGCAGGCGGCGGCGAACGTACTCGGCTGGTCAGCCAAGAAGACGATGGCGGTGGCCCAGAGGCTTTATGAGAAAGGAGCGATTACTTACCATCGGACAGACTCATTACATATTGTTGAGAGCGCGGTAGCGTCGATTCGTGAAGTAATTGGCAAGAAGTTTGGAGCGGAGTATTTGCCGGAGAAAGAAATTTACTACAAGACCTCGGGCAAGGTGGTGGCTCAGGAAGCTCATGAAGGTATCCGGCCGACCCACGCTGAAGAGGCGGCAGTCAGCGGTGAAGAGGTAGATCGCGATGAGGAGAAGCTCTATCAGTTGGTTTGGCGGCGAACGGTTTCGTGCCAGATGAAACCAGCGATTGTGGATCAGGTGGTGGTTTGGGTTCTCGCCAGTAACAAAGAAAAGTATAATTTGAAAGCGATCGGCGAGACTTATAAATTCGCGTCGTGGAAGAAGCTGTATAAACTGGCTGATGATGTGGTTCTTCCCGTGGTTACTGAGGGGGAAAAGCTCATGAAGAAACAGATTGCGACCGAACAGAAGTTCACCCAACCGCCAGCCCGTTTCAATGACGCGTCGTTAATTAAGGAACTGGAAAAGAGAGGGATTGGCCGGCCTAGCACATATGCACCAACGATCAGTACCATTATTGTTCGCGGCTACGTGGAGCGCAAAGAGAAACGGTTTTTCGCGACTCAGATTGGCTTGACGGTAACAGATTTCCTGATGGCGAATTTCCCGAAGGAAATGGAGTACGAGTTTACCGCCAAGATGGAAGCCAACCTGGACGAGATTGCCACCGGCGAGAAGAAGTGGCAGGAGGTGCTTTCTGAATTCTATGGACCATTTGAGAAGACGGTGGAGAAGGCAACAAAGGAGGCGAAGCGGGTGAAGATGCCGGTAACGAAAACGGGTAAGGTTTGTCCTTTGTGTAGTGTGGGCGAGGTAGTGATCCGTACTGGAAGGTTTGGGAAGTTCTATAGCTGCAGCCGTTTCCCTGAATGCAAATATACGGCCAGATTGATTGAGTACGTTGAGGGAGTGGTTTGTCCAAAGGATGGGGGTAGGGTCGCGGTGAAGCGAACTCATACCGGACGCGAATTTTACGGTTGCGAAAACTATCCAAAATGCGACTATGCCAGCTGGAAGAGACCTAAGGCTTTTGGGGAGGTCCAACCTTGAACTGGGGTAAGGAAAGAAAACAATTTGTTTTGCCGACGCTGGGAGATGAAATTGAATTACAGGAAAAGGCTTTGAAACAACGGTTTTTGAAGCCGTTTTTTACGAATTTGGATCGTGATGTTTACGCTATTACCGGGAATTTACCAGCGGTTTTGGCGGCGGTGCTGGTGGCACGCCAGAGCCGAGCCGAGACGCGTGACGCGAGGGAACTGCTCTGGGAGGAATTTACCCAAATCGATGAATTTTTGGCCGGTGAAAAAGCGGCGAAGAAAATAAAAAACATTATTGATGGCTTTGGTGATGACTCGGTCAGGGAACAGGCGAGTGCCTATATGATGCTTCAAAATATGTCAGTTTTGGCGACGACTTTTGGAGTGACCCATCCATTACTAACCAGAATTGAGGCATCAACGCGGTATATTAATTGGAGTAAAAAAGAGAAGGGGAAGTATCTTTTTAAGGAGCTGGATTTTGGTAGCGATGAGGCGGCGAAAGAAGTCTATCAGGAGACCATGGAGAGATGTTTTGGGACTTATGGGGAGTTGTGGCAACCGGTCTGGGATTATGTGGTGGTGAATAATCCACGCGAGGAGGGGGTCTCGGAAGCGGCCTATCAGGCTTCGGTCCGGGGGAAGGTTTGCGACAATTTACGCGGGCTATTACCACTAGCCGCCCTGACTAATTTTGGGTTACACGGTGATTTTCGGAGTTTCTCGGAACTAGTGATGAATTTACGGGCGGCGGATAACGAGGAAATGCGGCAGATGGGAGACCAGATGTACGAAGAATTAGCCAAAGTTAACCCCGAGTTTATTGTCGTAGCTAATAACGAACATGGCCGGGCGTGGACGGAGTACAAACGGGCAATGAATTATCGCCTGAGGAAAGAGCAGGCTTTGGAAAGACTAATTCCGGCAGAGGAAGATGGGTCGAAGGTCGATGTTGCTAGTTCGTCGGTAAATTTCCTGTTTGAGGTGGCGCGGGCGTATTTGGCCAGTTTTTCGCCGGCGGTGGATGAGGAAAGTCTGACGGAGGGGGCGTTGACGATGGCGAATAGCGGAGAAATGGCGGAGTTGTTGGTCGATATCGGTAAGATGCGCAAAAACCGGCGCCATGAACTACCTGATTTCCTGAGAGAAATTACCGTGAACGTTAAATTCAGGGATGTTTCTTTCGGGACGCTCAAGGATTTGTTCCGGCACCGGCGGATACTGTGGCGAAGTCAAGGTGATTTTTCCGGTCAAAGAGGTAATCATATTCCCAGAGATATTGAGGCGATTGGCGGAGTGGTGCTCTTGAGATATCAGGGGGCTTGCGATGACGCCGCTGAGGCGGTGGATTGGATGTACGGCCGTGGAAATTCAGAGGCGGCCAATTATCTCTTAATTCACGGGATGAAGACCAGCTTTGAGATCAAGTGCGATTTGGTGGAGGCGTATTGGATTAGTGAACTGCGCAGTATGGCCAGCGGCTTTGAAGAGTATCGTTGGGTGGCCCAAAAGCTGTGGAGAAAACTGCTTATCGAATTACCGGAGCTGGAACTTTTGGGTAGTTTCACCAATATGACTGAGAGTTATCCTTTGGGAAGAATTAAGGAGGCGGTGCGGGCGGACTTGGCAAACCGGGGGGGAATGTTGGTATAGATGATACACTGACGGGTATGGGAAAACTGATTGTGATTGAGGGCGGTGATGGTTCGGGAAAGACGGAGCAAGTAAAACTTTTAGCTAGACATTTGAACGAGGCTGGTCACCAGGTTAAGATTTGGGACTTTCCCCAGTATGGGAAAACAATTGCCGGTGATTTGGTGGGCGAGATGCTAAAGGGAAAATTCGGAGATTTGATGGCCATCCATCCGTTGCTGGCGGCGATGCCTTATGCCCTGGATCGGGTGGCCGTGAGAGAAGAAATGGTGGAGTGGATGGAGAGAGGTGGAGTCGCGCTTTGTAATCGTTACACTGGCTCGAATTTGGCTCATGGGGCGGCGAAATTTGAAAATCGTAAAGATGCGATTAATTTCATGGAAGAGGTGATAAGAATGGAGTTTGGAGATAACGGTTTGCCAATTCCTGATGTTTCTTTATATTTGGCGACCGACGCGGAACTTTCCCGGGAATTGGTTTTGAGGAAATCCGGGCGAGAGTATTTGGAGGGGAAGGTGATGACTGATCAAGCTGAGCGGGATTTGGAGCATCAAAGAAAGGCGCGGGGAATTTATGAGTTCATGTGCGAAAGAGTGACCTGGTTTGCCAGAATTGAGTGCATGGGTGGTCCCGGAAAAATTGAGTCAATCGAAGTAATTCACGAAAGAGTTTGGGCAGAGTTAAATCGCCGCTTAATCGTTTAAAATAGAGGCATGATTTTTGATGGGAAGACAGAGGCGGAAAAATTGCGACAGGAATTGCTGGCGTCGGGAAAATTGAATGGAAAAAGCCTATTGATTTTGCAGGCGGATGGAAGTGGACAAGAATCTACCTATGTCCGATTAAAAAGACAGATGGGAGAAAGCTTGGGAGTTGGCGTGAGGGTTGAGTTTATAACGGACAGTGGACAATTGAGAGAGAGATTGAGGGGTGAGATGACGGAGAATGGGGTGTTGGTGCAGTTACCGATTATTGGGGCTGACAAAACAGAAACACAGCGCATTCTTGATCTGATACCGGAGGGAAAAGATGTTGACGGTTTGAATCAATGTTCGAAATTTCTGCCGGCGGCGGTGGGGGCGGTAGAGAAGGTTGTTGAATACGCGCGGGTTGCGGAAAAATTACGATTTGCAACTGCGGCGGTAGTGGGTGCCAAGGGAATGGTTGGACGTCGGATAGTGAGGCATTTGGAGGAGAGGGGTTTTGAGGTGACAGGATTTGATTTGGGTGATGATTTGGCGAGACTTGTGGATTATGAAATGGTGGTTTCTGCGACCGGAACCCCCGGCATTATCAAAGGATCGATGGTAAAAGATGGGGTGATCGCAATCGATTTGGGGTACCCGCAGGGGGACATGGTTTTTGATGAAGTGCGAGCAAAGGCAAAATTGATCACCCCAGTACCGGGTGGGGTGGGACCGCTGACAGTAGTCTGTTTATTTGAGAATCTGGCCCAGGCATAGAGTCCAAGGCCTATATAGTTGACTTTAGGCCTGTTTTTTCGTAGAATATCCGGGATCTCAAAAACATTGAGAGCACGTTTACAAGTCAAGATATTTAGTTATATTCCCTAATTAGGGAGAAAGGATTGGAAGCATGAGACGCTTACGCGCTCTTGCAGTGGTAGTCATGGCCATGTTGGTTTTGGCTGCCTGTACTCCGATAGCGGAGATTGGGGATTTGACCGGGAAGTCGGCGATGACCGTCATTTATGACGCGACTCACCAAACTGTGGCCGGTGCCTGGGGTGCCGTCGCCTGGATTTGGGGGTTGGCTCTCGCGATGACTGTCGGATGGTTTCACTACAAAATGATATCGTCCGGCCTATCAAAAATAGCCAAGCCGCTCGTGTCTGCAATTGTCGTGGGCGCTGTTGTCATCGCTCTCGGCGGGTCTGTTTTTGGCGATTGGGCCACTCAGGTGGCCACCCACGCTGTTCAGGTCGGGGCCGATAAGGCAAAGACTCGGAAGGCAAACCAATATGTCGAAAAACTCCACCTGGCGGTGACGAAAGCCGATATCGAAAAGCGAACCTGCAATCAGGTTAGCGACTCGGGGACCGGCTGCCGTTATGAGTGGACGTACACGTATAACTCCCACATCGAATGGGATACGTGCACGCGGACAACTGGCAGTGGGGACAGCCAAACTACGGAGACGTATCTGTGCAATCCCCACGAAGTCCACAACACAATGCACGTGCCGTTCTTCAAAGAGGAATGGCGCGCCTATGCAAATGTGTCTATGCCGGATGAGTACTTGCTCAACAAAGTGGGCGAGGATTCCGGGACTGGCCTGATAAAGACGGCAGTGGCCAACAACCCGATCAAGTACTACACCGATTGGCAAGCGCCGGAGCCGTATCAGCAATACTGGTATGGCAACGACACAAGGTTTGGCAAGACGCCGGATCAAATCGAGGACTTTCAGTATCTGATCCCCAAGGAATGGCATCTGATGAACGAGGCCCTGTCGCAGCAACGACCGTACATCCTGACGGTCTACCACAGTTATGTTAACTGGGTGTTTATCACCGCGGACAGCAATAACTTGGTGACGACCTCAAGCCTGGTGGCCAAATACAAGGCCGCCGGACTCCTGCCGCAGATCAACATGATCTACTCTCGGGCCGGAAACTCGGGGGTGGCGGGCGATTACGATTTTGTTCAGTTTGGTGGCGGACTAACGCCGGCCGATTTTATCGGTTGGCAAGATGCTGCCGGACTGGCGAGTCTGAAGATTGGCCCAGGACTACAAGGGTCGCTGACCATGTTCTTTGTTCCGGCGGAAGCCGTAGACAACCCGGACGCTTGGATTCAGGCCGCGAAAGCGCGCTTGTCCGATGTCGGGGAATGGGGCTTTAATATGGCCCCGAAGAATTTGATCCTGATTGGCTGCGGCGTCGACCGAAGTGCCGGGCTGATTAAGTTTTGCCGGATGGAAACGGGGATGCCTTCGGGCAACGTCAATATTCGGTACACCATTGATCACCTGACAGATATCCCGTTCACGACCCAAGGCGTGTTCGGTGATTTTGCCGGGGTGGCCAAGCCAGACGCCAGCGGGTTTTATGCCACCGACATCACCGTTCCGGATAACGGCATTATCAAGTTGTTGTTCGCCGGCGGCGATGCTGGGTTTAAGCGCGTCCAGATGCGAAGCCTCGATTGGCTCAAGACGGACATCAAGTTGGATCGTGCTGACATCATCTGGGCGGTGACGACCGAAACCGAAAGCGCCCGCAACTGGGCCTTCGGTTGGGACGTGATTGGCGTTTTGTTCGCTCTGGGGATGGTCTACGTCCTGTACAACATATCTGATTCCGAGGACTACACGCCTCCTAGTCGGCGCTATTCCCGGTATTAGTTTGGGTCAAAGGAGACCTTCATGAAACACCTCAAATATTTTTTCGTGATGACGATGGTTTTGGCGTTTGTCCTGGCCGCCTGTGGCGGCGGCGGGGGCGGCAACAAGTTTGCCAACGTGACGTACCAAATGGTGCTGCAGTGGAAGCAGCACTACGCTGACGTTTACCCCCTGGAGACGAAGACCAGTACGGCCTTCGACCTTTGGTGGGGCTTTGTGGACAACGGCTTGGGCCAGATCAAAGATATGAACTTTCTGGCTCAGAACTGCTATTCGAATGTGACCCAGGTGGTGGAAAACGGCACCATCGGAATTTATGACTCGGGCAAGAACGCTGACGGCTCTGGCAACGGCGTTTTGAACCCGAGTTCGATGATCAGCGCCTTGGTCACAAACGGTCTGTATCCGGCGAACGCGGACAAGTGTTCGGCGATGATGCAGGAGACCTTGGCGTCGGTGGAGAAGGTCCGCACGGAAGGCTACCAGAAACAGGTGGACTTCAAGGAAAGTCGCCGTGTTTTACAGAATGCTTACGACGGCACGGTAGACGCGGCGATTTTACGGCGCCTCCTGAATCTGTATGGCACGGAATTCGTGTCCTACATGAACGAACTTCTTCAGTCGCATGGGGTTGAGCCTTTTCCAGCTGACTTCGTAGGTTGGCCGACTTCCGGGGTGGAAGTCCATACGACCTCGCGGTCGTGGTGCGACTACTATGCCGGGATCGCCGCTGGTACCACTAAGCCCGGCACCGCCGGGATGGCACCAGCGATGTACGTCGCCAACTGGATTGGCCCTGAAAAGGGCGGCCAGTGTGACTTGCAACGACAAGCGGCTTATGAGTTCATGAGCCGGACCTTCTACTCGACGTCCACTGGCAATGCGATTGGTTGCGGTGAGAACACCGGCGGGCTGTCCAGCTCGACCGATGCCAACTGCAACACCACTGAGAACAATCCGGCGGCGGCGACGCCACTACCCAAGGCGACGGCCAAACCGGCTTCGCCGTAATTAACTAAAGGAGGTTTCGATGGTGATCTACCCCCATGAGTTGATGGATGCCTTGAGTATCACGAATGAGCTGGCGGCTAAGGCGCTAAGGTTATTTAACCCTGAAGAACTGGCCGCTGCCAATCCAAAGGATCTGGAGTTGGTTCTTTCTTGTCACGAACTTCTAGCAAGGAAGATCGTGGCTTATGCCAAGATCAAGACCAGGTTTGGTACGATGAAGCCTGGAAGTGGGGCGACCTAGGAACCCCAAATCATAGCAAAGAGCGGAAGCTGAAAGGCCCCCGCTCTTTTTTTGTGGCTAAAAATCCGATCGCGTGCTATAATTCCGTCAGTTAATTGACCACCTCGGCAATCCTCCTGAAAGGCCGAACGTGGATAGGGAGGATGAATATAAATATGGCGACAAAAGCAAAAACAAAAGTCCCTGAGGTTGTGGTTAAGAAGGCGAGAGTCACTGCCGAAGAATTATTCGAAGCAGGAACTCATTTTGGTCACACGATCAAACGCTGGAACCCAAAGATGAAGAAATACATCTGGGGCAAGAAGGCTGGAGTTCACATTTTTGATTTAGAAAAAACCGTGACCAAGATTGACGAAGCTTGTGAAGCTTTGGAGAAATTGGCGAGTGAAGGGAAAAACATTGTTCTGGTCGGGACCAAGCGCCAAGCGAAGGAAGTCGTTTCGGCTGTGGCACGCGAAAACAGGGTTGGTTATGTGACCGAGCGTTGGCTGGGTGGCATCATCACCAACTGGAAGCAGGTGAAGAATCGTATCGACAAAATGATCGATCTTACGAGGCAACGGGAAGCGGGCGATTTGAAGAAGTACACCAAGAAGGAACAGATTCTGTTCGATCGTCAGATTTCCCGACTGGAGAAATTCTTGGGGGGTTTGGCCGATTTGAAGACTGCTCCCGAAGTACTTGTGATCGTCGACACCCACAAGGAAAGATCCGCCGTTGCCGAGGCGAAGAACAAGAACCTGCCAATATTTGGTCTGGTTGACAGTAACGGCAATCCGGACCCAATCAAATATTTGATCCCAATGAATGATGACGCTACCAAAGCGATCGAAATTGTGGTCAAATTACTGGGACAGGCAATTGCGGCGGGAAAAGCCAAAAAAGTAGAAGAATAACATGATAGACAAAATCAAAACACTAAGAGAGAAGACCGGTGCCGGGGTGATGGATGCTAAGAAAGCCTTTGAGGAAGCCAGGGGGGATCTGGCTCGTGCCGAAGAAATCATTTCCCAAAGAGGCCTCACCAAAGCCGCCAGCAAGTCAGAGCGTGAGGTGGCGAGTGGCCGTGTTTATTCATATATCCACAACACTGGTCGGGTTGGAGCGATGGTGGAGATTGCTTGCGAGACGGACTTTGTGGCCAACACTGAAGATTTCCAAAATCTGTGTAAAGAAGTGGCGATGCAGGTTGCCTCAATGGCTCCTGAGGATGTGGAAGTACTCATGAAGCAGTCCTATATTCGTGATGGCAGTAAGACCATTGAAGACCTGGTTAAGACGTTGATCGCCAAGACGGGCGAGAATATGAAGATCGTCAGGTTCGTCCGATTTGCTCTCTAGGATTGGTTTGCTACAATGTGGTTATGGAACAGCATGAGTTGATTAGGAGGTTATGTGGAAATTTGGACAAAGTTCTTGGGGTGGTGACTGGTGATATGGCGACGATCCGTACGGGTCGGGCCAAGCCGGATCTAGTTTCCGGGATAGAAGTCTTGGCATATGGTCAGCGGATGAAGCTGTTTGAGTTGGCTTCGGTGACGGCACCGGACCCAACCACGATTATGATTTCGCCTTGGGACAAGAGTGTCTTGAAGGACATTGAGAAAGCGATTCTAGTCTCAGAGGTACAGTTGACGCCCAATGTTAGTAGCGACATCATCCGTATCAATATTCCACCACTAACGACCGAGAGAAGAAATGATTTTGTGAAGCTACTTCATCAGAAAGTGGAAAGCGGCCACGTGATGGCGCGCCAAGTCCGTCAGGAGATCAAAGAGGAGATTGATAGATTGAAAAAAGAGGAGGGAGTTTCTGAGGATGATATTGATAGATTACTCGAACAATTGCAAAAGGTCCTTGACGAGTACATGGGCAAGATCGATATGATGGCCAAGAAGAAGGAAGGGGAGATTATGAGTTTTGGAAATTAATATGGTTAAGTGATTCAGTTCATTGTCTTTTTCGTCATTCTTTCGGTGCTGGTTTTGGTTCATGAATTTGGACATTATGTTAGCGCCCGAATTTTTGGGGTGAAAGTGGAAGAATTTGGTTTTGGCTTGCCACCCAGAGCTCGTAAATTGTTTGAAAGGTGGGGAACACAATTTACCCTCAATTGGTTACCAATTGGTGGGTTCGTCAAACTTTATGGGGAGGAGTATTCCGAAGGTGATGAGATGGTTAGAGGGACAGAAGGAAGATTTTATGATAAGAGCGCGAAGGTCAGGGCTGTAGTGTTTGTCGCGGGAGTAGTGATGAATTTTTTGTTGGGAATCCTTTTGTTTGCGACGGTTTACTCATTTGTAGGGATTCCGGTAAAGACTGAAAGAGTCAAGGTTGAGGAGGTGGTGGCTGATTCGCCGGCGGGTAAGGCTGGATTTACGGTTGATGATGTGGTGCGCGAGATTAATTTTGATAGACAGAAAATTGTGATCACGGCGACTGGTCAGATGGTGAAGTTAGTGAGAGATCAGGCTGGCAACGAACTATCAGTAACCGTGGTGGGTAAAGATAGGAAGGAAAGAAATCTGAAAGTAACTCCCAGGAAGAACCCACCGGCGGGTCAGGGGGCTCTGGGTTTGGTACTAACCAATGTTGAGCTG
>OBEQ010931716.1_pt1 | contig 11303 bp, 8 predicted proteins | sample 1670901 | NCBI WGS metagenome assembly OBEQ01 (sample SAMEA104232315, study PRJEB22302) | groundwater metagenome | biome: forest; feature: aquifer; material: groundwater | place: USA | collected 2011-08-07 | depth 5.4 m | reverse complement strand
GGATAAACAAAATTAAACAGCGGAGCACCATGTCCACTGTTAAGGTCGGGTGCCCATCTTGGGTAAACGACACCGCTCTCTAAAACCTTATAAAACTCATAAAAGCGGATGATATGATACTCGCCATCATGTGTTGGAGGAAGGCCGTTATGTAACAAAGGAATGGTAGAAACTGCAGAAAATAGTACTATTATAATTACTGAACCAATCTTTTTTCCCATAAACTCTTAAAAAGTAAAATAATAATAACAATCACTACGGGCGCGAAGGTAACTGTTGTTTTCAGAAAAGGAGAGGCACCAAAATGTGTCAACAATATCAGGTAAGGAAAGTACCGTAGCTCTAGACAAAAAGTAAACAATATTACAAGCATTCTCTCTGTTTTATTTGCTGACATGCTGATAAAAGGGAGAAACCAAATTGCATACCAGGGGTATATTTCTTCACGAAAAAATGAAAATAGAAATACTAAAAACATCATGTAGAATGACCAGCGAATTAGAACTTGTTGTTGATCTTTTTTTTGTATATTTAAAACATTTAGAGCAAAAATAACAGGCAATAGTACAAGCGTTGCATATTTAATAAACACCGAAAATAAATATAGGAGAATAGACGATCCCCATCTTTTTTTCGTAAAGAAATAGAGACTGCATAATGCCAGTGCAAGCATTACGATATCATTATGACCGCTGACTATTGTTTCTATAAGGACAAGGGGATTTAACCCAAAAAAAAGCAATGTGTAATACGATCCAGAAAATTTATACAGAACATAAAGTAGAAGTATATAAAAAAATACTACTAAGGCCTTGAACAAAAACAAAGTTAACAAAAAATTGCCCCCTCCGAAAATATATGGTATGGATGTAAACAATATCCAGATCGGACCGTAAAGTGCAGTTTTATTCGAAGCGTGGAGGAACAACAACATAGGGTCGTTCGTAAAATCAATAGGTCTAAGAACATACGGATTTTCTTTATAAAAATATGAAACTTTTGCTGTAGCAACATAATTAAAAATATCATAAGAAAAAATTGCTGGATAGGCAAAAAAAAGACAGACAATTGAAATCACAAGTAACTTCTTACAATCTTTTGGAGAAATTCTCTTAAGACTATATAACCATAGGAATCCTAAATAAAATCCGTACAACCCTAAGATGAAGAAAAATAGCACGCTTATCTTAAGTATCTGAGTCGTGAGCAGGAAATGTTGATAGAACCAGTGAAGATAAGGCAGGTTTGGGTCTACAAAATAGTAAGATAAAAAAGTAATTGTGAGAAGGAAACTTGTGTAAAGGAGGAAGATAAGTTGCTTCACGAATTTACTCTCCTTATCTCAATCGCTTCTTGAATCTCATTTGTGAAATTCAGATCAATAGGATGTTTGCGCTCATCTTCCCACTTATACTTTTTTGGAAGAAATCTTTCAATAGCTTTAAGAATTTCTATATGTTTCTCCGCTTGTCTCTTCAATAGAAGTACCTCACCTGGTCTTCCGTTTTTTTTCAAAGGAGTATGAGCCAGTACTTCGTTAGTTTGTAGAAAATATATATTTGATTCCTTAAGCGCCTTTATGCCCAAAAGATACTGATGATACTCAAAGAGAATCTTTGCCTGAACAAGATACTTGTCTGAGAGCATTCTGTTATAAGCAAATTGACCAAATTCTCCGAAATACCAAAAAGCTAAGGCTTTTTCTTGGATTCTGCGCAGAATGTAGGTTGTGCTCCCAGGCATAGCTGGAGGATACGGGAGAACGTAGTCAGACGCTGCGATACTGTTTGGAGCTGTAAATAGCACCATTGTGAGAAGAAGAAAAACAACAACTCCTCTCATTTTTGCTTATTTTGCTCTCTAACCGATCGGTTTTTATGCCACTTGAAGGCTGTCTCAACAATCATTTGTAAGTCTGAGTATTTTGTCTGGAAACCAAATTCCTCTTTTATCTTATCAACCTTCGCAACAAGTGTCGCAGCATCTCCTGGCCTTCGATCCATTTGTGATATGGCAACCTTAGTACCCACAACCTTCTCTACAATCTCCACTATTTGCCTGTTTGAATACCCTTGTCCTGTACCAACATTGTAAAAAGCGCAACTCGCATTTTTACTAGATAGCTTCTCAAGCGCAAGCATATGTGCAGTGACTAGATCTATTACATGAATATAATCACGAACGTTTGTTCCATCAAAAGTATCGTAATCTGTTCCGAAAAGTGGAAACTCTTGTCCAGTGATGGCAGCTTTTATGACATTTGGAATAATATGTGTCTCGTGTTTGTGGTCTTCTCCCAGCTGCCCATCTAATGATCCACCTGCAGCGTTGAAATATCGAAGCGCTATAGAACCTATGCCATATATTTTCCCATACCAAGGGAGCATTCGCTCCACTAAATATTTACTTTCACCATAGGGATTTGTAGGATTTTTCGCATGATCCTCAGGAATTGGCAATGATATAGGATTACCATAGACGCCTGCAGTTGATGAAAATATAAATGACTTACACCCAACCTGAGACATTGCATCAAGCAGATTGACCGCGGCTTGAATATTGTTAGAGAAGTATTTTCCAGGTTTTTCCATTGATTCTTTCATTGAAATATAGGCGGCGAAGTGAAGTACAGCATCAAAAGTCGAAGAAGAAAAAACATTTGAGAGAAAATCCTTATCTAGCAAGTTTCCTTGACGAAATTCTGCCTTCGGGTTTACGGCCTCTCTATGACCCTCTTCAAGGGTATCGACGACCACGGCACTGTGACCATCTTTAATCAACCTGTCTGTCATGAAGCTTCCGATATACCCTGCACCACCTGTAATCAGTATACGCATACTATTTCTTTCTCCTTAGATATTTTATATATGCAATGGGAAATCGTAAAGAAGAGAAAAACGAAAAGACAAAACCCTGCCAGGAGTCCATAAAGCCTTTGTGTCGTCCGTACGTCATCGTAAACCACCAAGCCGGAGAGATAACTAAATATCTTACAGCACCACCCAACCCTGCGGGTTTTGAAGCGGCAATCTGGGTTGCAAAAATGTCTGTATACCTGTTGAATCGCAAACGATATCTTGAGAAGGTAGGATCCGCTAAATGCATCAGCGGATTTTTAAAATGCCCGACTTTTCCTTCAACAACTGCCTGCTCGTGTACGTCTTTTTGCGGAAGTCTCCCCTTTCCTTTTCTGTATAAACGGAGGGTATAATCTGGATACTGTCCACCCTTCATTAAATATCTTCCGAGAAAATAATTTTTTCTTGGCACCCAATATCCATTTATTTCTGGATCTTTTTCTTCGAGAATTTTTTTGATCTCATCCTTGAGCTCTTTGGAGACTCTCTCGTCAGCGTCAAGTTGTAGTATCCAGTCTTTAGAAGCTCTCTCTATCGCTTTCTGTTTATTGATGTGAAATATCGGAGGATTATCTGTTTGAATAACTATAGCGCCAAAAGATTTTGCTATCTTTACGGTAGCATCCGAGGATCCTCCGTCAACCACTACAATCTCATCAGCAATCTCTTTTATGGAAGTAAGACAGTCTGCCAGGTTTTTTTCCTCGTTAAAAACTGCTAAAACTACTGAGAGCTTCGCCATAATCTTTGTGAAAACAAGTATACTGCATACCCTACAAGCAACACAAATACTACGAGGCTAATTAGATCGGAAATGAGCCTCAATTTTGTTTCGGAAAACTTCACCGTGACAGCATTAACTCCTTTCGGAACAAAATACGTGATGAGCCCTCGGAATCGGGGATCCTGAAACTCAATTGGTACTTTTTTCCCATTCACAGAGACACGCCACCCTGGAAAATACAACGTATTCTCTACAATTCTCGAAGGGGCGTTTGCTACAATCAGATACTCATGATTCGTCGTGCTTCTTGCCAATCGCGTGATTTGTGCCGCTCCATCGATCACTTCGCTTTGGTTTCTGGCACGATGCTCCATGAATCGCACAGACCAGATTGGCGCGCTTTCCCCAGTATCTGTGGTACCATTATATATTCCTGTGTAGAACGCTTCTGGATGCCTAATAAATCCTTTCGCATGCCCATAATTCATATTAAAAAAGAGAAGAAGTACCACAAATACAGCAATAATTCCCAACGAAAGCCGGTCTTTAAACGCGTTCGCAATTAGCGCGATCATTATACTACATAGGAATACAGAGACCGACAACAATCTCCATGGAAACTGGAATTTTTGCAGGATTGTGACTATTTCCCACATAGGTAGGGAGGTTTTGGTCATCAAAAAAAGCGTCACAAAGAAAAGAACGAACGATCCTGCCAAAAGCAACCATAGGTTGCTCTTTACTTTGAGATACTTCAAGAAGACTAAGGGTGATAACACAAGACCCAACCACTGAAAGACACCGATCTGAACACTAAATTGTCCTGTTCCGCCATAACTCCATCTCCCGTAAAGAAACCTATCCAGTGTTTCAAATCTATTTAGATATTCATTTTTCGTGACGATATCGCGAAGTGTATATTTCCCCTCAAAAAACGCCGGGACCCAAAAAAAGGCAGACAGTAAAAAACCACACACCAGTACACATATTACCTGAACGACAAATGAGGTTGTTTTTTGTTCTGTAAAATACAAATAGAAAAAATACAACACAAATATCGGAAGGAACATCAGACTGATCGCATTGTGGGATAAAAGAAGACCACAAAGACTCAGCGATCCAAGAAAAATCGGCCATCTCTTCTTTGATGACGCAAGCGCAAAAAGAGAAAAACAAACCAAGGGAGGAAAAATAAATGCGACATGTTCACCTATTGCGCCTCTTACATAGAGATCGATAAATCTGTACGGTGCAAGCGCGTATGCTAACGCTCCTAAGAATGCAGCTTTCCTGTCGATAAAAGAAGAGAGCCAGAGATACATCGCAACGCTACTTGCAACAAAACCTACCCCAAAGACTATTTTTGTACTGTTTACAAAGGATAAACCAAAAAAATGAAATATCGATGCTACATAGGACGGCAAAGGATAGAGAAACATGAGGATCGGATGCCCATAACCCCAGTTGAGGTTTCCTGCCCAACGGGGAATACTATTTCCTTCAGAGAGGCTAAGGTAGAAATTTGCTATCCTTGCAACGTGATCTACACCATCATGCGTCGCTGGGATTCCATCCATGAAGAGGTCGAAAAGCGGTAAACAGCTTAAGGCGATCAGGACAATCAGCAATAAATGTTTTTTCATTCTTACATTATTCTCTTTTGTACAATAAAACCACTTGGCAAGGTGACTGTTTTTTCTACTTTCCCTTCCTTAATCACTGTTTCAAGCCATCCTTTATAAGACCAAGGTTTTGCATGATCTTGTTCTATAAGAAGGTAAACTATGCCGTGCCTTTCAGATCCAGGAACAAATCCGTATTTCTGCTTCCCATGCCACCAGAGAAGATAGTCATAGGGATAAATATAAACGGGAGGGGCAAATATCATCAAATTAAAATTTGCACCAGAAGCATCTGAATAGATGTAATCTATCGCATCAATTTTTCCTTTTATTTTTGCATCCCCGCCATAATCCTTAACATCTGACTTATACGTTCCCTGCGCACTTACAAGTGAGACAAGAAGAAACCACACAAGAAGCACAGAGTAGAGAGAAAGTACCAAGGGGTTGCGAACAATTAGTGTCCGGGAAAAGACATAAGAAAAGGAGAAAAGGTAACTAAACGTGAGTGCGTAAAGGTAATAGGGATAGACGGAATTACGAAGTGGTGAGAAAACAAGAAAGGTAACAATCGGCAGACAGAATAGATAAACGAGAAACAATCGCAGCGCGTTCGTCTTCTCCTTGTACCAAAAATAGAGAAGCGGGAGAAGGAGAGTAGCGCATAATACCCACCACGGAAAAGGTGTTTTGGGAAACGAATCCGAAAGATTATAAAAGAAGGCTCCGAGATGATCCCACAGCATTCGCTGTAAAAAAAGTCGTGTTACCTGTGTTTTCTGATGATCGAATAAATAGGTAAATAATCCTCGCAGTCCTTGAAAATTATGTCGAACTTCAAAGAGAAAAAATGGCAAAAAAGCCAAGAGGTAGCCTCCTAGCAGACTGAGGCATTGCCTAAGCTTCCTCAATCGAAGGATGAATATGGAATAGAGAAGAAACGTAACTGCGAGAGGTACTGCAATACCAGTTTGAAAATTGTAGATAAAACCAGAAAGAAATGCTGAGAGAAAAAGATCAAGGTTCCTTCTGTTGAGTGTACTTCTATACACAAAGTAAAAAGCCAAGATAATAAAAGGGGATGAAGGATATGAGTTCCAAAAAAAACGAGACTGCGCGATAAGTGGCGGACAAATAGCGATAAGAAGTGCAAATACATACCCCCCTAATGTTCCCAGTAGCTTCCTTCCTATAAAAAATGCTAATGCGATTGTTACTAACCCAAGAAGAAACATGAACACAACACCTCCGTACGGATCTCCCCTAAATAGGAGAAATGCGCCGCTCAAAAGGTAAAAATATCCCGGACCATGAAATAATCCTGTTAAACCGGCCGATCCTGCCCCCCACTCCGATCCGATGAGCGTCAATTTATGGTCAACGACAATGCTCTTCGCTGCCAAAAAATCCCTTCCTTGGTCAAACCCAAAGATGTAATTATGTGCTATGACCTCAGTTACTCTTGGGAAAATGGAAAGCGCTAGGATAAGTACTCCCAAAAAAATATAGATAGTTACCTTACTCATAAGATCCTGCTACGACGCCAACTTTCCTATCTGGATAGTCAAATTCCCGAAGAATAAGTTTGCCTGCATCAAACTCACTCTCATTTCCTACATAGAGTATCTTACCCTTTTTCTTCTCTTCCCGCCAAATGATTGGACGAAACTGGATATTCTCAATTGTATGACGAATAGCATATCCGCCCGATCCAGTTCCCCCCTTCTTCTGGTAGGTGGAAGGATCGTATTTTGTTGCAAAAAGATAAAACATATATGACTGATAAAGATTGTCCTTGTTTGACACTACTATCGTCTGAAACGAATTCTTACGATCCCCCACGAAATACATAGAATCCAAAAGAGCTGATTGAAATGAGTCTGCCTGGGTTTTCGGAAAAATAATAAAATATCCCCTTATGAACTGCCATATGCCCATCACAACAAATAAGGTATACATGCTGAGAGAGAGAATCTTCACTCGGCTTTGACTCAATAATGAATACAGATAGACTAATCCTATCGCTTCAAAAATCTGGATTGTAGGAAGAAAAGTGAACGAACGCATCGCATGCGGAGCTTCGGTCGTAATACTCGCAGGGAGTGGGGACGAAAAAAAACAGACGAAGAGTAAAATTTTAATTTTCCTGTCCACTTTGGATAAAAGAAAGACGATCATTCCAAAAATGAGAAACGGCGCTTCGAAAGCATAAAGGAGGCCAAGATAAGGCACTTTATGATTTTCGCGCTCTGATCCGAAAAAAAGCCAGGTTGGGTTAAAATGAGAAAAATATTGTGCTATAAACACTCTTACCGGAACAAATCGTCGGTTGTAGTACACCTGCCTGAGCAAATCACCGCCATTTTTAGCATCGAGAAGATCAATTGGGGCTTTCTCAGAAACGGAGTGATTTGAAGAAAAAACCGATGTCCCCTGAAACCTGGTCAAACCCTGTGGAGAAAATGTTACAACAATTGCAGGCACTGCGAGTATCAAAAACAGCACCAAAGAGACAAGCATAGTTTTTCCTATTGAGACAAGTTCTTTCCAAAACAACAAGAAGAGAGCAAGCATTACAACCGGAAGAATGACCTTCTCACTCTGATACGTAGAGAACCCTAACCCAAACGATATTGCTGAAAGACAAAAAGCAGTTTTATTCTTTTTTAGAACACCCTTTAAAAAGAGATATACAGAGAATACCGTGATAAAAAGGCCAAGGTTAACCTCATGACCAAGACGTGAGAGATATATATCCCACGGAGAAATCGCAAGAGAAAAGGAACTAGCAAGCGCTATAAACTTTTCATCAATCACCAGACCCCTTACCTCCACTTTACCATGAAAGATAAGTTGTACCAACAGATAGGTAAGATAGATTGTCATAATGGAAAGGAGGACAGAGGGGAAAAGAACTGCGAACGCATTCAGCCCGAAGAGCGCAACTGACGGAATAACAAGGTATACATACAGTCCAGGCCTCCAATCATCATAGGCCCGAAGCAGTATAGGCAGAAACGAACCGTATTCGTCCCTCCCCGTTCTCATGATTGAATAGGCATTGTAACCTATCGAAACCTCATCAAGTGACGGGCTTGGGGGAACATTTTGGAGCGACCATAAACGAAGAAAAGCAGCAAAAATAAGTATTATGATAATACCTATGTTACTTTGAACGGCCTTGCGAACTTTTTTCATGAAGAGTGAGAACATAATAGAGATATGACTCCGGGTCAATCGGTGAGAACTCTATTATCTCACCTGCTTTTATTTTCTGCTCTACAACTACCCTATGATACGAAAGAGATCTGAATTTCGGTTCAAAAAACTGATTTGTATTCGTTACAACAAAGCCAACAAACCCTACGACTATAAGAGCCTTTGCAAGAAAAAATTTTCTGCTATAGAACCAAACTATTAAAAAAGCAATTGCGATTAAAGTGATGGGGCGTGTGAGAGAGAAATAATAATTGCTTATCTCCCCTTTATAAACAGAGAATACAATCCAAGGAATCAAAAACCAGAGGAATATCAAATACGAGAGCATAATCTTCTGTTTTGTATGAGCCCTCCAATGATACACAAGAAAAAACACAGGAAGGAAAATATACCGTCCGAAAGACAGAACAGGACTATCAAATAACGATGCAAATTCTATAAATGCATCTTTAGCCAATTGAATCATACGAAGAAAATGAAATCCGTGATAGTACTCAGATAGGTAAACCCCCAGATGCTTCAACGACGTAGCTCTGTGCTGAACATCAAAAAAAATGTTTGGTAGAAAAAAGAGAAGTAGTAAAGGAACAGAGATGAGAATGTTCTTCAGTGATTCTTTTGTTCGCGGAAAAAAAGGCAGCGTTAGAAAGGATATGATAAAAAAGAATATTGCCGTAAAGTTCAACTGCCAGGAAAGGCCAAGAATAACCGCAAGGTAATAGATATATTTCTCATTTCCTGTCATTATCTTATATAACGTATAGAAAATGACAAGTGATATCGGCGCAAGAAAATTTATCGGCCACTGTGTTCTATCTGAAGAAATAATAAATGTCGAGAATGTATGGAGAAAAAGCACCACCAAAGCAACCGATTCGGAGAAAAGCTTTTTGCAAAAAATGTACAGCACGAAAAACGTGATAATGCTCGTCACCCCTGCAATAATTACAGATGCAAAGGGATCAAGGTTGGTTAAAAGATAGAAGAAGGCGACAAAATAATAATACAATGGACCAATGTAAAACCCACTATTTTGCTTCGCGACCATCCCGACGAGTGGCAACCTGTGTTCCACAATGATGTTTTTGGCTGCCCATGCATTATCTACCTGATCCCACGCAAATCCATGCTTATCCTCAAAACCATAAAATCTGAAAAAAAGATGAGAAACAAAGAGTATTCCGAGGATGACTAATCCCGGATGTCTCTTGCAATAGCTGAGGCTTCGTTCAATTCCTTCTCTCATCATCCTTGCACAAGCTCTATTGCGATATCGCCATTCAGATAGTGTATCTTCTGTAACGCACTGACACCTTCCGGAAAGTCAGTTGGCCTACCAATGTAGAGGATTGACGGATCCTTTTGCTCTTTTGACCAATCGATAGTCCGGAACGAATATTTATCGAATGCATGGTTCTCACGAAATCCGCCGGACGTATTCCCTAGGTTATTTTTTTGATAGCGATCTGGCTGATACTGCAGGTAAAAGAGAAAAAACATGTATGACTGGTCAAGAGGTGGCTGGTTTGAGACAACTATCTTTACGTACTTAGCCTCAATCTGTTTAAGTGACTCTATAGCCTGTTTGTATCCATACTGCCAGTCAACTGATGTTAACCTATTCTGCTGAACAAAATACTCATTGAAATAAAACGCAGAATTTAGGAAAACGAATAGACTATATATTCCCGCTATGACATAAACACCGTACTTATTTCTATTTGACACTAAAGAAATATTGTTGAGAAAAACAAATGATGAGAGTAATCCAAAACAAACAAATATTTGAAAGGTTGGTAAAAAATTTAATGTACGGACTGCGTGAGGAACACCGCTGGTTATTGAAGCAGGAATTGGAGCTGCTAAAAACCAAAGAAAAATAAGAAGCTTTTCACGTCTTCCAAATTTTCCAAACAGAAATGTATATATTCCAATTAATAAAAACGGCAGCTCCCAAAGATAAAGAAGCCCAGTAAAAGGAGCATGATGCCTTGGGAGATCTCCATGAATAAAAAGCCAGTTGAGATTAAAATGTGAGAGATATCCTGCTGCAACTGCTCTTAAAAATTCTACTCGTCTGTTATCAAAGACCAGGCCAACAACGTCCCCCCGCAGTCTATCATCAATAACTCTTGTCGAAGATTCTTTCAAGAATGCTGTCTGATCTGCAAAAATACTTACGCCTTGAGCTCTCGCTAACGCCTGTTTGTCAGTGAGCTGGAACCATGCTGCAGGAAAAAAAGTAACAAGACCAATAAGGGCTGCAAGCGCAAGATATGACTTAGGTAATGTAACAATGCGTTTGTAGAAAAGTAAACAAGTAATAAGAAAAAGCAGAGGTGTAAACACCTTATCACTTTGATAAATAGAAGGGGTGATACCAAAACAAACAGCGGAAAAAAGTAAAAAAACAGGCTTACGAAGTCCGATGAGAAAGAAAAGTACTGCAAATATGTTGAAGGCAACACCTACATTTGACTCAAATGCGATCCGGGAAAACTGAATGTGCCATGGAGATAGGGCCAGAAGTAGCGCACAAAGCAGAGCAGGAATTTCAGCAGATAATTCCTTACCGCCAATTTCAATGGATTTTTTACTGAAAAGCTCTTTTATCAAAAAGTACACTGCGAGGATCGCAAGGGTTGCAAGAATAACTACCGGCAGCCTCACCGCAAAAGCTGTTAGGCCAAATACCGCAATAGATGGGATAACGAAATAAGTGTATATGGCGGGCTTATAGTCATCATACGAACGCAGTACAGTAGGCAAAAATTTTCCATACTCATCCCTTCCTGTATGGAGAATCGAATAAGCATTGTAGCCAAGTGCCACCTCGTCCCAATCTGGAGAAGGAGGAATATTACCTAGCTGCCAGATACG
>OBEQ010812851.1_pt1 | contig 11304 bp, 7 predicted proteins | sample 1670901 | NCBI WGS metagenome assembly OBEQ01 (sample SAMEA104232315, study PRJEB22302) | groundwater metagenome | biome: forest; feature: aquifer; material: groundwater | place: USA | collected 2011-08-07 | depth 5.4 m | reverse complement strand
CCTGGCATGCCCCGGCCGGCCTCAAGGGGCCTTGAGCCGGAGGTCCTCATAGGCCGGGAAGGGGTACATCGGGATCGCGTTGATGGTATGGTCGGCGATGCTGCTCGGCGTACAGTTGCAGGTAATAGGTGAGCAGGAGCGGGATGTCGTCCGGGCGGTCGCGCAGCGGGGGAATGCGGATTTCAAAGACGTTGAGCCGGTAATACAAATCGTCCCGGAACTCCCGGGCGGCGGCGGCCTCGCGCAGGTCGCGGTTGGTCGCGGTGACCACGCGGACGTTAATGTGGGTGTGGGTGGCGGCGGCGCCGACGGTCTGAATCTCGCCGGTTTCGAGAAAGCGGAGCAACAGGGCCTGCATCCGCAGACTCATCTCGCCGACTTCATCGAGAAAGACGGTGCCGCCGTCGGCCTGGCGCAGGAGGCCGGCGTGATCGCGGACCGCCCCGGTGAAGCTGCCGCGGGTGTGGCCGAACAATTCCGATTCGAGCAAGGAATCCGGGACGCCGGCGCAATTGATGGTGACGAAGGGGGGGGTGTGGCGCGCGCTGCCCTGATGGATGGCGCGCGCGACGAGTTCTTTGCCAACGCCGGTTTCGCCTGTCACGAGGACTTTCGCGTCCGACCGCGCCGCCGACGCAATGTCCACCTGCACCGACTGCATCGCGGCGCTCGTGCCGAGCAGCGGGTGTTGCTTCCTCGAGAAATGATGGTCGATTACGGACATTGGTGTTGGTGATCTCAGTATAAATAAGTGACAATTACGTTCTGTAATGTCGCTAAATGGTAATTATTGGTAACTTAACGTCAAACATGGGCCAGTGATGGTCTCACATCGCCGTGCCCAAATGGAAAAAAAGTTCTGCGTCCAGCAGATAAAAATGTCCGCCGCAGATGACCTTTGTCGCCATTCTGCGGAACTCCCTTACAAAAAGAACTCCTAACTAGCTGATTCAACTAGCTTTAATGATTTGTTATATTTTAGTTGACAGTGAAACTCTGCTTTATACAATGCGCCTCCTCACGGCTCACTCCATCCGGACGTTCGCGGTCCGGAGCGCGGACCGTGGCGATAGTCGACACGGTCACGGTCACTGGCGCGACCACTTCCCCGGAAAACGGGCGATGTAAGTCAAGGGGCGAAGCTTTGTCTCAAAGGACGCACGTATGTTAAGCCTCTCAACCTGTCCGACGACGACCGACGTGACTGCGGTGCCTGCCGCTGGGCCCCGCAGCGTGCTGTTTCTGGAGTGGCCGGCGGCTGCGCGGGCCGATGTCGAACGGGACCTGTCGGCTGCGGGGCTCGCGGCCACGTGGGCCGACAGCGCCGCGATGGCGATCGCCGTCTTGGGCCGAACCAATGTGCCGGTGGTCGTGGACTTCGCGGGCGGCGCCGCCGCACTCCACGTCGTTCGCGAACTCAGAACACAGCACCCGGGCATGCTCCTATTCGCCGTGGTGGACCCGAGCCGGCCAGACCTTGCCCGAGAGGCGGTGTTGGCCGGTGCCGCCGACCTGCTGCCGTCGCCGGTCGCTGGCCCGCGCCTCGTGCGCGCGATCGATCGCGCGCTCGGCATCGCGTCCGACCAGACGGGTCGCGCGGAGCCGGTGATTGACGAACTGTATGCACATGGGCCCGCGACGCGCGCACTGCACGCGCAGATCGCCCACGCCGCAGCAGGTCGTGGCGGGGTGCTCATCCGAGGGGAGCGCGGCACCGGGCGGGAAATCGTGGCACGCGCGATCCATGCCAAGAGTGCCCATCTTCGATCTGGCGCCTTCATCGTCGTCGATTGCCTGGGGCATGATCCCGAGCGTCTGACCGCTGAATTGTTCGGGGTGGCGGCGCGCGCCGAAGACGACCTGCCGGTGCGCGAACTGGAGCGAATCAGCCGCGGGAGTCGACTGGCCGCCGCTGCGGGCGGCACGTTGTTCGTCCGGAACGTCAACGACGCACCGACTCGGGTACAGCGGCGGCTCGCACGCGTGCTCCGCGATCGAGAGGCGATACTCCCCGACACCGGCGAACTGATCGCCATCGACGTGCGATGCATGGTCACGGGCGACGCGACGCTCGATGCCGCGCTCGCCGACGACGGCCTGCACCAGGATCTCTATCGGCGCGTCTCCGCGACCCGACTCGACGTTCCGTCGCTGCGGGATCGGCGCGACGACATCCCCGCGCTCGCCAATCTGTTTCAACGTGCGATCTGCGCCGATCTCGGCGTTCCGCCGAAGGTGTTCTCGCGTTCGGCACTCGCGCTGCTCGGCGCGCTGCCGTGGTGCGGCAACGCAACTGAGCTCGCGCGTCTGCTGCGCACGATTATCGGCGCGCTGCCGTCGCGCGGCATCGGCGTCGAGGACGTGCTCGCGCACGTCCGCCTCGAACGCGGGTCGGTGAAGCTGTCGAGCGGCGGCACGCTCCGTCAGGCACGCGTGCAATTCGAGCAGCAGTACATCACCACGGTTCTCCAGCAGCATCGTGGCCGGATCACCCAAGCCGCCAAGGCGCTGGGGATTCAGCGGACGAATCTCTACCGCAAGATGCGGACGCTCAATGTCGCCCAGCCGCACCGCTGAGTGCCGTGGCGAAGAGAGTGCGTTCGATATCAAAAGCGATACACCCATGATTTGGCCTTGTCCGGATCGTTGCGAATGCCGATAGTGGGCACCAGGAGGAAGTCGGTTATGCATCGTGTTCTTGCGTTCTCGCTCGTGCTCGCTCTCTCGGTTCCTTTGTCGTCGGTGCCTGCGGCGGCAGCCGGTCAGGGCGCGCCCGCCGGTTCGATTTCAGGCGCGGCACGGAGCGCCGGAGGGCGCGTCGCCGCGCGCACCACTGTCCAGCTCCGCAACGTGACCAGCGGTCAACTCGCGGGGACGACCACCAGTGACGCCGCCGGTACGTTCACCTTCGCCGGTCTGCAACCCGGCACGTATGTCGTCGAGGTGGTGAACGCCGCCGGCCAGATCGTCGGCACGAGTACGGCGATTTCAGTCGCAGCCGGCGCCGTGGTCACCGGCATCGGCGTCTCGGCGTCCGCTGTGGCGGCAGCCGCAACGACGGGGGGCGCGTTCCTCGCGTCGACGGCGGGTCTGGTGACGTTGGCGGCTGCCGGCGGCGCCGTCGCGGCGGTGACGGTGGCGGCAAATCGGACGACGGCCAGCGCCTCGCAGTAATTGCACGTTCTGGTGAGGGCCCGTGTCGCGGGCCGGACCCTCACGCCTTTCACGGTCGCGATCATCCCCTTCACATCATCGAGTCAACTTCATGTTCCGCCCGGAGTCGCCCATGACCATCCGCATGTGGCCCGTTGTCCTGCTGCTGTGTGCCGTCGCCGCCAGAGTTGGCGCGCAAACGAAACCAGAGGACGTGCCGTCCGCGACGCGCTTTCATTTCGGGCCGCTCAAGCTGAACCCGACAATCGCGCTCACCAACATGGGCGTCGACAACAACGTGTTCAATGCGGCCGACACCGATCAACCCAAGAGCGATGTGACGCTGACCGTCACGCCGCGAACCGACGCCTGGATTCAGCTGGGGCGCGCGTGGGTGACCGGCGTCGTGTCCGAAGACCTGGTCTATTACCGCGAGTTCGCCAGCGAGCGCTCGGTGAACTCCACCTATCGCGGCAATCTCTGGCTGCCGCTCAACCGGACCACGCTGACGCTCGGCACGGGCTATCTGAGCACCCGCGATCGTCCCGGCTATGAAATCGACGCGCGCTCGAGACACTCCGAGACCGACTACCACGGCGCGGTCGAAATCCGTGCGTTCGGGAAGACGAACGTCGGCGCGTCGGCGCAGCGGACCCGCATCGCCTTCGACCCGGACGCCGTGTTTCTCGGCCGCAACCTCCAGCGCGAACTCAATCGGGCGACGACGAGCGTCGAGTTTTCGGTTCGGCACGCCCTGACGCCGGTGACACAGCTGATGGTCGTCATCGCGCGCGAGCAGGACCGCTTCGAATTTTCGTCACTTCGCGACTCCGACAGCAATCGGGTGACGGGCACGCTCAAGTTCCACGCGCGCCTCGCCGGATCCGCGTCGTTCGGATATCGGGATTTTCAGCCGCTGCAGCGCGACGTGCCCTCGTACCGCGGGCCGACCGCGAACGTCGACATGTCGGTCCGGCCGTTTGGCGCCACGCGGCTCGGGATCCAGGCGACGCGCGACCTTCAGTACTCCTACGACATCGAGCAGCCGTACTACGTAGGGACCGGCACGAGCCTGTCGGTCACGCAGGGATTGTCGGGGCCATTCGATATTGTCGGGCGTTACGGGATTCAGCAGCTTGCGTACCAGGGGCGGTTGGGTTCGTCGTCGGACCGCCCCGATCGCACGGATGTCATTCACTGGTTTGGCGGCGGACTTGGCTATCGGGTCGGGAGGGATATGCGAATCGGAATCAACGTTGAACAGCAGCGCCGTACATCGGACTTCGTGCACCACCGCTATGACGGACTGCGGTATGGGACATCGGTGACTTATGGGTTCTGACAACCGTCGGACACTACACTCGCTCGCCACGGCGACGCTTGTCGTGTGGCTTGCGGCGCTGGCCACAGCGCAACAGGCTGCGCCGCCGCAGCCCAACGACTACATCGTCGGGGCCCAAGACGTGTTGACGATCACGTCGTACGACCAGGCGGATCTGTCCGGCAAGTTCGCCGTCGAGGCGGACGGAACGTTTACGTACCCGTTCATCGGCCGCTTCAGAGCGGCCGGCATGCCGTTGCGGGCCGTTGAAGAGAACCTCAAGCGTCGGCTCAAGGACGACGGCTATTTCAACAACCCGCAAATCACGGTGGCTGTCGAGCAATACCGCAGTCAAAAGGTGTTCGTCGTCGGCGAGGTGCGCGCGCCGGGGCCGTACGCCATCACCAGTGATCTCACCTTGGTCGAAGCCATGGCGCGTGCCGGTTCGACCCTGCCGACGGCCAGTGGGGAAGTCGTGATCGTCCATCGGCCGGCGACCCAGCAGACCAGCGGTCCGGTGCTGCCGGGCGACGGCGAAGACATCGTCCGCGTCGATCTCTACGCGTTGCAGAACGGATCGTTCGCGAACAACCTCGCGCTGCGAGACGGCGACACGGTGTTCGTGCCGCGCGCCGAAAGCATCTACGTGTTCGGGCAGGTCAAGAATCCCGGAGCGTATCCGCTGCCGCAACGCAGCACGACCATTCTGCAGGCGCTGTCGCTCGCCGGCGGCGTGTCGGACCGCGGATCGACGACGCGCATTCACGTCGTCAGGATGGTTGATGGGCAAAAAAAGGAGATCCGGGCGACATTGAGCGATGTCGTTCGGCCGGGCGACACCATCATCGTGTCGGAAAGGTTCCTGTGATGTCAGATCAGAGTTCTCTCGACGGATCGGCGAGCGGGTCGCAGCAGGTGAGCGGCATGGCCCGTCGCGGCGACGCCATTCGGACGGTTGTCCAGCCGCCCGAGCAACGCGACATCCACCTGAGCGACTACCTCAAGGTGCTCTCCCGGCGGCGCTGGCCGGCGCTGACGGCCTTCATCCTCGTCGTCCTGGGCACCCTCGTCTACACCTACACCGCCACGCCGATCTACGAGGCGCGGGTGCAGATGCTCATCGAGAACGAACATGGGAACGTCGTCTCGTTCAAGGAAGCGATCGAGCAGGAGAAGACGACGAACGATTATTATCAGACGCAGTATCGCATTCTCCAGAGCCGGTTGCTCGCGCGGCGCACGCTCGATCAGTTGAAGCTGTGGGACGCGTTCGACGGAACGACGGCCCCGCCGCAGTTCAGTATCGGCAATGCGATGAGAAGCGCGGCGGCAGCCGGCGTGCACCTGTTCGTGCCCGCGAAGCCAATCGAGCCACGAGGGGCGGACGAAACGGCGGCGCAGTCGGCCGTCCTCAGCAGCTTTCTCGCCAACCTGACGGTGTCGCCGGTCCGCAACAGCCGGCTCGTGGACATTGAGTACCGGTCGGCGAACCGCGATCTGGCGGCACGGGTCGCCAACGGGCTGGCGCGCGCCTACATCGAGTTGAACCTCGAGTTCAAGTTCACGGCGTCGAGAGAGGCATCCGACTGGCTCGGGGAGCGTCTGGGCGAGCAGCGCCGAATCGTGGAGCGGAGCGAAGGCGCCTTGCAGCAGTACCGTGAGCAAAACGACGCCGTCTCGCTCGACGAGCGTCAGAACATCGTCGTGCAGAAGCTGGCCGACTTGAACGCCGCGGTGACCCGCGCCAAGACCGAACGGATTCAGAAGGAATCCACGTACGGGCAGATCCGGAGCCTGCAGAACGACCGCACGTCCCTCGACACGATGTCCGCGATTCTGTCGAACCAGTTCGTCCAGCAGCAGAAAACCGAGCTCGCCGAGTTGCAGCGGCAGCAGGCCCAGATGTCGGAGAAGCTCGGTGAACGGCATCCGGACATCGTGAAGAACCGGAGCGCCATCCAGGCTGCCGAGGCGCGACTGCAGAACGAGATCGGGAAGGTGGTCCAGTCGCTCAAGAACGACTACGAGAACACGCTGTCGCAGGAGCAGAGCCTCATGCGCGCGCTCGATCAACAGAAGCGCGACGCACTGGCCCTCAACCGAAGGTCCATCGACTACGGCGCACTCCAGCGCGAGGCGGCGAGCAACCGCCAGATTTTCGAATCGCTGATGCAGCGGACCAAGGAAACGGGCATCTCCGGCGAGCTCAAGACGAGCAACATCCGCGTGATCGACGCCGCCGAGACGCCCCAGTCGCCCGCCACGCCGGACAAACGGATGAACACATTCGCGGCCGTCTTTGGCGGCGCGGTCTTCGCTATCGGTCTCGCATTTTTGTTCGAGTGTCTTGACGACCGGATCAAGTCGCCGGCCGAGATCAAAACCACGCTCGGATTGCCCTTCCTCGGCATGGTCCCCAAGGTGCCGGAGAACACCGAGCACGGCGCGCCGCTGCTCGACAGAGGCGTGACTCCGAATTTCGCTGAAGCGATGCGAACCATCAGGACCAACATCATGTTCTCGTCGACGTCAAGTGGAAGCCAGTCCCTCGTGATCACCAGTAGCGGGCCGGGTGAAGGGAAGACGGTCGTGGCGAGCAACCTCGCGATGGCCCTCGCGCAGACCGGGCAGCGGGTGGTACTGATCGATGCCGACATGCGTCGGCCCCGGATCCACGAGGTGTTCGCCGAGAAACAAGAGCCCGGGCTGTCGAACGTGCTCATCGGCGAAGTAAAAATTGCCGATACGCTGCGGAGCACCTCGTCCGCCTCCCTCTGGGTGCTGCCGGCTGGGCACATTCCGCCGAACCCGGCCGAACTGCTCGGATCGAGGCGCTTCTCGGACTTCATCACCACGCTCGGCGAGCAGTTCGCGTGGATCATCATCGACTCGCCGCCGATCATGGCGGTGACCGACGCCGCGGTCGTCGCGCACGTCGCGAACGGCGTGCTGTTCGTTGTCGGGGCCGAGATGACGAGCCGGGCGGTGGCGCAGACCGCGATCGAGCAGCTCACCACCGCGAACGCGCGCGTCGTCGGCGCGGTGCTCAACCGCGTCGATCTCGATCACAACGCGTACTACTACTCGCAGTACTACCGGCGGGAGTACGGACACTACTACGTGAAAACCGCCTAAAGCCGCTTCCACGTCGGTGCAGGGTCTGGACGCTGGAACCGCCCCTGCTCGTCTTTTCACCCATACGTCGAGGTCTTCATGAAACAGGTGCTCGTACGCCGCGGAGCCGCGGTCGCCGATGATGTGCCCGCGCCCGCCCTCGAGGCGGGGACTGCGCTGGTCGCTGTTCACCGGTCGTGTATTTCGGTCGGCACGGAGCTGAGCGGCTTGAAGCGGAGCGGCATGCCGTTATGGCAGCTCGCGACGCGGTATCCGGAACACGCCAAGAAAGCGATTCAGACGGTCGCGACGCTGGGGCTGTCGCGGACGTGGAGTCTGATTCAAGGGCAGCTCGAGGCGGGGACTCCGGTCGGGTATTCGGCGGCCGGCATCGTCGTGCAGGTAGGCGCCGGCGTCGAGGGGATCCGGCCGGGCGATCGCGTCGCTTGCGCCGGCGCGCAATGCGCCCATCACGCCGAAGTGATTCGTGTGCCCCAGAATCTCATGACGGTGATTCCGCCCTCGGTCAGCTTCGAAGAGGCGAGCACCGTGGCGCTCGGCGCGATCGCGATGCAGGGCGTGCGCCGCGCGCAGCCGACGCTGGGAGAGACCTTCGTCGTCATTGGCTTGGGCGCGCTCGGACAGCTCACGGCGCAGCTGTTGCGTGCCAACGGCTGCCGGGTGATCGGCGTGGATCTGGACGCGAGCCGCCTCGCGATGGCCCGCGACCTTGGGATGGATACCGCGGTTCACTCGCAGGACGGACCCGACGCGGAACAAGTCGTCCGCATCACGGACGGCAGGGGGGCCGACGGCGTGATCATCACGGCTGCGACGGCGTCGGACGCTGTCGTGTCGACCGCGTTCCGCATGTGCCGCCGCAAAGGACGCGTCGTCCTGGTCGGCGATGTCGGCCTGCACCTCAATCGCGCGGAGATGTATCAGAAGGAACTGGATTTCGTGATCTCCTGCTCGTACGGACCGGGCCGCTACGACACGGCGTACGAGGAGGGAGGCGTCGACTATCCGTTCGAGTACGTCCGTTGGACCGAGAATCGCAACATGGGCGAGTACCTGCGCCTGATTGCGGACCGTCGTATCAACGTCGGCGCGCTGATCTCGGCGACGTACCCGGTGGAACGCGCCGCCGCGGCGTACGAAGGGCTGCAGTCGGAAAAGCGTCCGCTCCTCGTCGTCCTCTCGTATGCCGATTCGGCGGCGGCAGCGGCGTCGTCGGCGCAGGTGGTCAGAAACCCGAAGCCGATGCCGGCTCGGACGGGCGCCGTCCGGTTTGCCCTGATTGGCGCCGGCGGATTCGCGAAAGGCATGCACCTGCCGAACCTGCAGTCTCTCGGCAACCTGTGTCATCTCCGCGCCGTGATCAGCCGGTCGGGCCACAATGCCGCCGCGACGGCGCGGCGCTGGGGCGCCGTGTACTGTGGCACGGACTATCACGAGGTGCTGAACGATCCGGAGATCGACGCCGTGATCGTCGCGACGCGGCACCACCTGCACGCGTCGATAGCGCTCGACGCGCTGCGCGCCGGGAAGCACGTCCTGCTCGAGAAGCCCCTGGCCCTGACGGCGGAGGAGCTTGACCGCGTGACGCGGTTCTATGGAGAGGGCGGCTCGGCGCCCCGGCCGATTCTGCTGACCGGGTTCAACCGCCGCTTTTCGCCGTACGCCGTGCGCATCCGCGAATGGCTGGCGGCGCGGACCAACCCGATGATTCTCAATTATCGGATGAATGCCGGTTATCTGCCCATGGACCATTGGGTGCACGGGCCCGAAGGAGGTGGGCGCAACATCGGCGAGGCGTGCCACATCTACGATCTCTTCACGTTTCTCACCGGCGCGCGCGTCGCGGGCATTCAGGTCGCCGCGATCACCCCGGCAACCGCACACTATCGCCGCGCGGACAATTTCACAGCGTCGATCACGTTTGACGATGGATCGATCGCCACGCTCACCTACACCGCGCTCGGCTCCAAGGATCACTCGAAGGAGTGTCTGGAAATCTTCGTCGACGGCAAGGTGATCGCGCTCGACGATTTCAAGTCGCTGACGGTGACCGGTGCGAGCCGCCGTCCGCTGCGCACGCGGCTTCCAGAAAAAGGGCAGAAGGAAGAGCTCGAGGCGTTCGCGCTCGCGATCAGGCAGGGCGGACCGTCGCCGATCGCGCTGTGGGAACAAGACCAGGCGACGCGGATTGCGCTCGATGTCGAGAGCGCGCTGAATCGAGAACTCTAATGTGTGGAATCGTTGGAACCTTGGTCTTTGACAACGGCTCGTTCTCGGTCACCGAGCCCTACGTGCGGCGCATGCGCGACACGATGACCCATCGTGGACCGGACGGCGCCGGCGTCTGGGTGTCCGAGGACCACCGGGTGGGCTTGGGCCATCGGCGCCTGTCCATCATCGATCTGTCGACCGTGGCGAACCAGCCGATGTCGAACGAAGACGGCAGCCTGCAAGTCGTCTTCAACGGCGAAATCTACAACTATGCGGAGATTCGCGCGGAGCTCGAGGCGGTAGGCGGCCACCGGTGGAAGACGGACCACTCTGACACCGAGGTCATCCTGCACGCGTTCGAGGAGTGGGGCATCGAGTGCCTGCACCGGTTCCGCGGCATGTTCGCCATCGCGCTCTGGGATGCGCGAAGCCGCGCGCTGTGGTTGGTTCGGGATCGCATCGGCGTCAAGCCGCTCTACTACAGCGTCCATCACGGCCGGCTGACATTCGCGTCCGAAATCAAGGCGCTCCTTGCGGATCCGCAGCAGGCGCGCAGCGTCAACGAGGACGGCCTCTACCACTACCTGTCCTTCCTCACGACGCCGGCGCCCGACACCCTGTTTGAAGGCATCCACAAGCTTCCGCCCGGCACCTGGCTCCGCATCGCGTCGGACGGACAAACCCGGGAGCAGCGGTACTGGGATGCGTGGGATCACGTCACGCCCCTCGACGGCGTCGACGAGCGCGAAGTCGCAGAACGGGTGCTCGCGGAGCTGCGGACGGCGGTGAAGCTGCGCAAGGTCGCCGACGTCCCGGTGGGCGTGTTCCTGTCCGGCGGCATCGACTCGAGCACGAACGCACGGTTGTTCTCTGAGGGTGAGGGCTCGCCAGTCAAGACGTTCAGTATCGGCTACGAGGGCACATACAAGAGTTATCAGAACGAGCTGCACTATGCGCGGATGGTGGCCGACTTCGTCGGCGCCGAGCATCACGAGAAGAAGCTGACCCAGGCCGACCTGCTCGATTTCCTTCCGCGCATGGTGGAGCTGCAGGACGAGCCGATCGGCGATCCGGTCTGCGTCCCCGTCTATTACGTGTCGGAGCTGGCGCGGCGCAATGGCGTGACCGTATGTCAGGTGGGGGAGGGCGCCGACGAGCTGTTCTGCGGCTATCCGACTTGGCAGATGAAACTCAGACTGCAGCAAGCCGACGACGCGCCGTGCCCGAAAGCGGTCAAGCGGCTCGCCATGGCCGGCCTGCGGTTGGCAGGAAAGGATCAGGGCCACCCGTACGAGGCGCTGCGCCGCTCGGTCAATGACCAACCGGTGTTCTGGGGTGGCGTCGACGCGTTTACCGACGCGCAGAAACAGCGGATGTTGTCGCCGCGGCTGCAACGGCGGTTCGCTGGCGTCACGTCGTGGGACGCGCTCGCGCCCATCTGGCAACGGTTTCAGCAAAAGGCGTGGGAGCCGTCAAATCTTCAT
>OBEQ012715509.1_pt1 | contig 11305 bp, 13 predicted proteins | sample 1670901 | NCBI WGS metagenome assembly OBEQ01 (sample SAMEA104232315, study PRJEB22302) | groundwater metagenome | biome: forest; feature: aquifer; material: groundwater | place: USA | collected 2011-08-07 | depth 5.4 m | reverse complement strand
TCTACATTGGAGCGGATCATCGGGGATTTAAATTGAAGGAAACGCTAAAGCAGTTTCTTAAGGAGAGCGGTTATACGGTGAGTGACATGGGCAATACCCAATATTTAGAGGGAGATGATTACCCGGATTTCGCAAAGTTGGTTGCCCAAAAGGTGAGCGCCGATGCCCTTAATTCCCGAGGGATTTTGATTTGCGGTTCGGGGGTGGGGGTGGATGTTGTGGCTAACAAATTTCCTAATATCCGTTCGGCTCTGGGGTTCCATCCGGACCAGGTGGTGGAAGCGAGGAGCAATGACGATGTAAACATCTTGTCTTTAGCGGCAGATTTTTTAGAAGAAGACCAAGCAAAGAAAATTGTGAGCGTGTGGCTGCAGACCCCTTTTGACGGGGACGAGCGAGACAAAAGGAGAATAGAGAAAATCAGGCAAATTGATTATACCAGGCATTAACTGTCGCGATTTCGAGACGGTGGCAGTCCAGGCAAAGAAAATTAGCGAGATTTCTTCTTGGGCGCACCTTGATGTGGAGGATGGAGTTTTTACTCCAAGTGTGACGTGGCGACATTTGGAAGAATTCTCGTTTTTGACTTCCGAACTTCCGATGCTTCACTTTGAAGTGCATTTAATGGTTGCGAATCCGGAGCAGGTAATTGAAGGGTGGCTAAAAAACGGAGCGGAAAGAGTGATTGTCCACCTGGAGGCGATGGATAATCCGCATTTGATTTTAGAAACGGTAAAGAAAGTTGGGGGAGAAGTGATGCTGGCAATTAATCCCGGGACTTCGGCGGAGATGCTTATCCCTTACATCAACTCCTTTCCTGCTTTTCAGATTTTGGCGGTCTCTCCCGGCCCTTCCGGCCAGGAATTCGACGAAAGCGTTTTGGAAAAAATAAAGTTTCTGCGAGAGAGAGCGCCGAATGCTATAATTGAAGTTGACGGTGGGATTAATCCGGAAACGGCGAAGTCAGCGAAAGAGGCGGGAGCAAATATTTTGGTTTCCACGTCTTACATTATGGACAGTCCGGACCCAAAAGGAGCGTATGAGGAGTTAGATAGAAGTACGAAGTAAGAAAAATGAAGCATGAATAACTATGGCTCATTTACACGAAGGAAAAATTAAATTATTAGAGGAGAAAGCGAACGAAATTAGGGAAAGTATTATTGAAATGCTTGTGGAAGCGGGGAGCGGGCATTCGGCCGGGCCTTTGGGGATGGCCGATGTCTTTACCGCTTTTTATTTTCATATTTTGAATCACGATCCTGAAAATCCTGACTGGCCGGAGCGCGACCGACTGATTCTTTCCAATGGACACATTTGCCCGGTCCGATATGCGACGATGGCTCACGCGGGATACTTTCCGATAAAAGAGCTGAAAACCTTAAGGAAAATTAATTCGCGGTTGCAGGGGCATCCGCATCGGATGGCTCTTCCAGGGATGGAGACGACTTCCGGACCATTGGGTTCCGGTTTATCTCAAGCGGCGGGAGTGGCGCTTGCAGCAAAATTGGATAACAAGAAACACAGGATTTATTGCTTTATGTCGGACGGGGAGCAGGATGCGGGCAACACTTGGGAGGCGGCAATGTTTATTGGGAAAAATAGAATAAGTAATCTCACGGCTTTAATTGATCGAAATCATATCCAAATTGATGGTTATACTGAAAATATAATGCCGCTGGAACCACTTAAAGAGAAATATGAATCATTTGGCTGGCATGTGCTGGAGATTGATGGGCATAACTTTGAAGAGATTGTGGATGCGGTGAATATGGCGAAAGCGATTCACGAAGAGCCGACAGTTATTATTGCTCACACTATTCCCGGGAAAGGAGTGAGTTTTATGGAAGATGATTACTTGTGGCACGGCTCACCGCCGGGTAAATTGTCAGTTGAAGATCCTGACGCACCGCCGAAAGAACAACAAGCGGCCGAAGCCCTGCGTCAGTTACGAACCCTCGGCGGGAAGATTGAATCGGAACACGAGTAGGGCTTCGGTTGGTTTTTCACTTTGCCCTAGGTTAAAACCTAGGGCAATTGTGTTTTAGCTTTAAGAGTATTTACTCCCTCAAAAAACTAATTCGATTACTTTTCTGAGGGAGTGCCCCGACAAGAGTCGGGGGCTCCTACTGCTAAACCTTTTCCGGTTCCCTGCGATTAGCGGAGTATCGAATTAAGTCGATCTCGTCGTAGAGATCAAGAACTCTCCTCCTTCTCTTTTCGATCACCTCGCAATGCTCTGCGATTCGCGAGTGGAACCCGAGGATAATTTCTTGCTCGGCAGAGATTCCCGGATCCCATCTCTCTGGCTGACTAGACCGAGCTTTACTCCGAGCATAATCTCGGACACTTGCTTCGGCCCTCTGGAGTCGCAGCTCGATCTGGTCGATTTCCCTCTTGAAGTGCTTTATCTCACCCTCGAGCTTGCCGATCACTCGAAGCCGAGCTTGGACTGGTGTCAGAAGCAGTACCTTCTTCTTCAGCCAAAATCTCATGACTAATTCTCCTTTCCCGTGGTTGCAGTAGGGGTAGAAGTTCTAAAAGAGCATGATTTTTATACTAATTTCTAGATCGCTTGTCAATCTAAGCAGAAAGAAAAATTTTGGAATGCTATAATAAAAAGCATGAATAAATATCCGTTGATAAGGAGAATATATTTATATCTGTTCGCTTTTATCGGGTTGGTTCTGATTACGATTGGATGCGTGCGGTTAGTGGGCTTGGGGCTCAAGACCTACGTTTTTAAGGAGGCCGATGTTTATTACAATTATCCTCTTTCGAAACCGGTTCCGGCTCCAGGAGAAGAGACGAGCACTGCGAGAGGGTCATCCGAAGAAGAAATTAAGGTATTTGAAGAGAAACAGCGAACTTCTAACCGTCAACGAGAAGCAGCCGAATCGATCGCCATGATTATTGTTGGATTACCTTTGTATTTCTATCACTGGAGGGTGATTAAGAAAGATAAAGAATTAGAGACTAGTAGCTAGAATCTAGAAAATAGAATGTTGAATCCGGAAGCAAAATTAAACCCGAAGCTATTTTCGAGTGACGTGGAGCAGATACCTATTCGGAATGGTTATGGAGAGGGATTGATCATTGTCGGAGAGAAAGATCCAAATGTAGTAGTGCTCTGCGCGGATTTAACTGAATCAACACGGTCAGAGGCGTTTGCCAAAAAATTTCCGGAGCGGTTTTTTGAGCTGGGGGTGGCCGAACAGAACTTGGCAACGATTGCTGCCGGCTTAGGGATTTCGGGAAAGACTCCTTTTATATCTTCCTATGCCACTTTCTCTCCTGGCAGGAACTGGGAGCAGATTCGGACAACGATTTCTTACAATGACTCTAATGTGAAGATTGCCGGCCATCACGCCGGGATTTCTGTCGGCCCTGATGGCGCTACTCATCAAGCAGTTGAAGACATTGCTACGATGCGAGTGATGGCCAATATGAAAGTTTTTGTGCCTTGTGATGCGATTGAGGCCAAAAAAGCAACCGTGGCCGTGGCCCAGATTTGGGGGCCGGTTTATTTGAGGTTTGCGAGAGAAAAGACACCGATTGTGACGACGGAGGAGACACTATTTGCGCCAGGGAAAGCTGAAATTTTTTGGCAATCCAAAAAGCCACAGGTAGCGATTATTGCTTGCGGGACGCTTGTTTATAACGCCCTTGTAGCGGCCAAAGAGTTAGACAAAGAGAAAATTGGAACAATCGTGATTAATAATCACAGCATTAAGCCGATGGATGAACATACGATAATTGAAGTGGCGGGAAAATGCGGAGCGGTGGTGACGGTGGAAGAGCACCAGGTTGCTGGAGGGATGGGAAGTGCGGTGGCGGAAATACTAGCCAAGAAATTGCCAACACCACAAGAATTCATTGGAATGCAAGGAGTTTTTGGTGAGTCGGGTCAACCTAATGAGTTAATTGAGAAATATGGAATGGGAGTGAAAGATATAAAAAAAGCGGTAGAGAAAGTTATCAAGCGGAAAAAATGAAATACGATTTTATAGCGATAGGGGATACTGGAACCGATGCCTTTATTCGATTAGAGAATCCTTCGGCTCATATTGATATTGATCACGGCAAAAAGGAAATTGCTCTTGGGTTTGGTGACAAAATTCCCTACAAAGAAGTTTACATAGTTCCAGGAGTGGGAAATAGCGCCAATGCGGCTGTCGCTGCCTCGCGGCTTGGGCTCACGAGCGCGTTAGTGTCGAATATCGGTAATGATTATTTCGGGGAAGAATGTCTTAAGGTTTTTGATAGTGAGAAAGTTAGTCGGGATTACGTCAAAATTAATCAAGGATTTAAAACTAATTATCATTACGTGCTTTGGTTTGATGATGATCGGACGATCCTTATTAAACACCAGGAGTATCCTTATGAACTGCCTGATATCGGAGAGCCTAAATGGGTTTACCTAAGTTCGGCAGCAGCTAATTCTCTAGAGTGGCATAAGGAGCTGGAAAATTATTTTAACCAACATCCGAGTATTAATTTGGCTTTTCAACCGGGCAGTTACCAAATTAAATTTGGGATAAAGGAGTTGAAAGGGCTTTATCAAAGGTCTAAAGTTTTTATCTGCAACAGGCAGGAAGCCCAACAGATTTTGAAGATTAGTAAGGATGAGATTAAAGAACTTTTAGGCAAGATAAGAGAGCTAGGACCAGAAATAGTAGTGATTACGGATGGAATAAAAGGAGCTTATGCTTTAGCTGGCGATGAATATTGGTTTATGCCGCCGTATCCTGATCTAAAGCCACCATTGGAGCGAACGGGAGCCGGCGATGCTTTCTCTTCAACTTTTGTGGTGGGGCTTTGTATGGGAATGAGCGTGGTGGAAGCGCTCCGATGGGCGCCGATTAATTCAATGTCGGTGGTGCAGTACGTCGGAGCAAGAGAGGGGTTGCTTACCAAGGATAAACTGGAAGAATACCTAAGCAAGGCGCCGAAGGATTATGAGCCGAAGAAAATATAGACTCCTGCTATGATTAACCCTCCCAATGCTCTAAACCAGATCCGGAGATACTCAAGTGTTTAGAGTGACATCTGCCAAAAATATCCACGACTCCACAAAATCCTAGCCTAGAAGTGCTACAATTACAGTAATCCTCAATAAGGCATGACCTACCTACGGCTTAGTCTAAGGTATCTCCTCACAACAATCTTAATCATCATCTTGAGCTTTGCCCTCTTCTTCATCATTAAAGAAGTTCTTGCCTGGACTAATCCCAGCCAGGCCCCTCCAGGAGGAAGCGGAGTTGGAGTTATTCCCGCAGGGACAATAAATCTTTACGGCGGATCTTCAGCTCCTTCCGATTGGCTTCTCTGCAATGGCTCGTCTGTTTCTAAAAACACCTACCCCGCTCTTTTTAGTGCTATCGGCTATACCTATGGGGGAAGCGGTAATAACTTTAACTTGCCCGACCTACGCGGCCGGACGGCGGTTGGGCTTGGCACACACGCGGACGTCGCCTCACTTGGCTTAAACGAAGGGGTTTCAACACAGTATCGCCGTCCCCGCCACCGGCATACGGTGACCGCTACGAAGGGTGCTACGATCGGCAACGCCAACGCCGCTTTCGTACCCGCAAGCACGGCTGATTGGGGAGGAGGATACCCGGCCACGGTCGGCGCCGATCCGGTTAACGACCCGCTTGATGCACCCGCCTACCTCATCTTGAATTGTATTATCAAAATTTAACCTCGTTCGACGCCAGTCAGGTTAAAATTGAATTATGACCTTTTCTTTACGGGAAGTACTTCAGGAAGCAGAAAAAAAGCAGGTAGCGGTGGGGCATTTTAATATTTCGGACATAACGGCCTTGAAGGGCATCATGAAGGCGGCTCGAGAACTTAATGTGCCGGTTATTATCGGAACTTCCGAAGGGGAGGCAGAATTTATTGGATTTCGACAAGCGGCGGCGTTAGTGAAAAGCTTAAGGGAGGAGCATCCGGCCTCGAAAAGCGGCTCCGTCGCTTTAGGAAAAGTTTTTTTAAACGCCGATCATTTTAGGTCGCTGGAAAACGTGGGGCAAGCGGTGGATGCCGGTTATGATTCAATAATTTTTGACGCGGCGAATCTCTCACTTGAGGAAAATATCAAAAAGACAAAAGAGGCAGTGGGTTATATAAAATCGGTTTCCGCCAGTCGGCGGACCGATATTTTAGTTGAAGGCGAGCTTGGCTATATTGGAACTTCTTCAAAGATTTTAGAAGAAATGCCTCACGGAGCGGCAGTGACGGAGACAACAATGACAAAGCCGGAAGAGGCAAAAAGATTTGTAGAGGAAACCGGAGTTGATCTTTTTGCGCCCGCCGTTGGAAATATCCACGGAATTGTAAAAGATGGGGAGCCAAGATTAGACATCAGAAGAATCGCGGCGATTAAACAAGCCGTTAATATCCCATTGGTCCTTCATGGCGGATCAGGGGTGAGCAATGACGATTTTCGAGCGGCAATTGCTGCCGGGATTAGCGTCATTCATATAAATACCGAGATTAGAATTGATTGGCGAGAGGGTCTGCAAGAAGCCCTGGAGAAAAATCCAGAAGAAACCACTCCTTATAAGTTGTTGCCCGAAGCGGAAGAGGAGATTTACGAAACCGTTTTAGCCAGATTGAAGCTCTTTAATAATCTGGCGTGAGGTAACGTAATCCTGGAAATAATCGTTTAATTTAGTTAGTATAGTGTTGATTCAATGATTACTCTTAAAGCGGAGAAAAGAGAGGTTTTTGGCAAGCAAACGAAGCATCTCAGGAAACAAGGGCTTATTCCAGGCGAGCTTTACGGCCGCGGGGTGGAAAATTTGCACTTGAGCGTGCCAGTTAAAGATTTCCTCCAAGCCTATAAGGAGGCAGGTGAGCACTCTGTTGTGTATATAGAAGTGGACGGCAAGTCTCACCCGGTCTTGATTCATGGTGTGGAGGAGAGTCGAATCAAGCCAGAAGTTTTAGCTGTGGATTTCCATGAAATAAGAATGGACGAAAAAGTGAAGGCGCACGTGCCATTGGAGTTTGAAGGTGAACCGCCGGCTGTGCGTGAGAAAGGAGGAATTTTGATTAAGAATATGGACGAGATTGAAGTGGAAGCCCTGCCGACGGATTTGCCCCACAGTATTGTGGTTGACCTTACGGGACTTCACGAATTTGATGAGAGTATCTATGTTAAAGATCTACCAAAGGGCAACAAATTTGAATTTGTAGTTGATGAGGAAACGGCGGTTGTGAGCGTGACAGCGCCCAAGGAAGAAGAGATTGAAGAGGCGCCGCCAGCTGGTGGAGCGGCGGCAGGCGAAGCTGCTTCAGGGGAGGAGGGAGTCGCGGAGCAAGATAGCAAAGCCGAGGAGGTGGATTCGGCCCATTCGGCGGACTCAGGGTAAGCAAGCTCACCATAAATGAGATTGAGACCTAAATTTGTATTAGAAATAAAACGAGGGCCGAGGACTGATGTTTTTCGGCGACGAGACAGGAGGGTAAATCTTAGTTATTTCCCGGCAAAACGTTTTTATCATTTGCCGCTTAAAGTATCTCTCATCGCTCTAATCCTCTCGGTATATGTGGGGGGATCAGTACTGGCTCCTGTCGGGGGGGTCGCAGTTACTGAAGATCGAGCATCACTTGAAGCAGAGTTAAAGCAGTTGGAAGCTCAGATCGTGGAGTATGAGGGTACGATCAGCAAGTATCGCAGCCAGGGGAAATCGCTAAAAGGAGAGATCGGTATACTGGAGACGAAAATCAAGCAGATTAACACGCAGATTCAGACCATTAATTTATCCCTCCAGAAACTCTCCGGCAACATCTCTCAAACAACTAATAAAATCGGTCAAGTTGAAGGAAATATCGAACTTAACCAGGGGGCGTTAGCCAATTTAATTAGGGAGATTGATGCGCATGATCAAAAAGGATTGATGGAGATTTTACTTGAGAACCCGAAGTTGTCGGACTTCTTCGGAAGCGTTAACGACTTACTGACGACACAAGAAAGCGTGGGTATAACACTAGAGAAGTTAACTCAATTGCGCGGGGAGCTTATCACTCACAGGGAATTGCTGGCGATGGAGAAAGAAGATGTAGAAGCTCTTAAGGTGTATCAGGTTCGTCAGAAGCAGTCAGTTGATTCGATTCGATCTGAGAAGGATCAGCTTTTAAAAGTTACCAAGGGTAAAGAATCCGAATATCAAAAACTCTTAACGCAAACCCAGAAAAGCGCATCGGAAATTAGAGTCCGTCTTTACGAGCTTTTGGGCGGAGGACAAATGACTTTCGGGCAGGCCTATGAGTTGGCAAGTATCGCCGAGAGAACGACGGGGGTTCGGGCTGCTTTCCTTCTGGCAGTGCTTGATAGAGAATCGGCGCTGGGGAGAAATACCGGTAAGTGTAGTTATAAAACAGCGATGGCTCCTGGACCGCCTGCCTCATCCCGGGATGACGTGACGCCCTTCCTGCAAATCACGGCAGAGTTGGGGCTGAATCCCGACATAACTTTGGTCTCTTGCCCGAATGCCGATGGTGCTTACGGCGGCGCGATGGGGCCGGCCCAGTTTATTCCAACTACCTGGATCACTTACAGGGATAAAGTAGCGGCGATTACGGGGAATAGTCCTGCTTCACCCTGGCGGAATGTTGATGCTTTTGTGGCAGCCGGTCTTTATCTAAAGAGTGCCGGGGCGGGGAGCAGTGAAGTTAATGCGGCGGCCAGGTATTACTGCGGGAGTAATTGGAGTCGCTATGTCTGCACGCAGGTTTATGGCAAAGCGGTGGCGGATAGGGCAGCTCAATTTGAGCAGGATATTCAGGTGCTTAAAAGCGGATAAATTAGAATCTAGAAAGTAGAATCTAGAACTACTGTTCTTAGAAACTTCTACTTCCTACCTGCCTGCCGGCAGGCAGGGATTTTTTCGGCTACTTCTGAAAGGCCTTTACAATCGGCTCGAGATCTCCGCTGAGAATTTTCTCAAGATTATGCCACTTTTTCCCGATCCTGTGGTCTGTAATCCGATCACTGGGGAAGTTATATGTTCTTATCTTCTCTGAGCGTTCGGCGCCACCGATTTGCTCTCGCCGCAACCCCCCTAGCTCTCTGGCTTGGTTTTCTCTTTCTACTTTGGCAATTTTAGTTTGGAGGAGGATCATTGCCTGCTCTCGATTAGCGTGCTGATTGCGGCCTGCTTGGGAGGTGACTACCAGTCCCGTAGGGCGATGAACGATTCTTACAGCCGTTTCAACTTTATTAACATTTTGTCCTCCGGGGCCGGAAGAGCGGAAGAAAGAGACATCCAAATCCTGAGGATTAATTTGTACTTCTTTAGTTTCGGCTACGGGCATGATGGCGACTGAGGCGGTGGAAGTGTGAACCCGGCCGCCCTTCTCGGTGGCAGGAATACGCTGAACTCGGTGAACTCCCGACTCCTGTTTTAGAGAATCAAAAGATTCTTCTCCGGAAATTTGAGCGATAAAGGTTTTGTAGCCGTGAAGAGTGGTGGAGCTTGAGTCAAGAACGGAAAATTTCCAGCCCCGATGCTCGGCATATCTTTGATACATTCGGGCGAGGTCACCGGCAAAAATTGCGGCTTCGTCACCGCCTGTTCCAGCGCGGATTTCTAAAATAATTTTGTCAGCCACTTTTATTTTTTCGGCTTTTTCTTCAGCGCCTGTAATCCCTTGCTTCTCTGATTCATCGCCTTCTCGGTAATCAGCTTTTTCACTTTTGCTTTGACTTTTGCAACTCCGGCTTTTTCTTGGCGGGTTCTGAATTTTTCCACTCGTCCGGCAATATCAAGCAGTTTCTCCGTCCCGGTGTAGAAAGGATGACAATGGCTGCAAATTTCAACTGTCATCTCCTGCCTGGTTGCCCCAACAGTAAAGGTGTTGCCGCAGGCGCACTTAACTTTTGCTTTTGGGTAGTACTGTGGGTGCAAATTTTTCTTCATAGCAGTCATTGTACAGGGACTTGACAAGCTATTCAAGGAAGAGTATGAAAAAGACATAGCTACAACAGCTAATAGCACCTTCTTGAAAGCACCTTCAAACATTAATAAAAGGACGGTTTGAAGGGGAGAGAGTGAAAGGCAGTTCTAAATAGTGGTTTCGGGCTTGCTCATTGGCAGGGAGTTTTTCGCTGTCAGCGAGCAAGTTCGGAGTAAAAACACTATTTAATAGAAGGAGGCCGAGTTGAAAACTCGAGTCTTGCTTTCTGCCCTGGTGGGGGCCGGACTCATACTCGGCCTCACCAGCGTCAGTAACGGGCAGAACCCGCGGACGAGCACCTTTACGGTGCCTGCGGACTGCCGGGTCTTCCAGAACCGCGATTGGTCGCGGCCTGGGGCTGATCCGGTCAAGCAGAACGTGGATACGGTGGAGAAGCTCGTTGCAATGCTGCGCTCGGCGGAAGGTCGTCGGGCAATGCACTGCGCAGGGTTCTCCCCCGGGGAGCAAGATGTGCTCGTCGCTGCGGCGAGGAATGCTGTACCCGACGTGATCGAGAAGGGCTCGCTCTTCCCGATCATGGTCGGCGGTCACGCCGTTTTTACAAATGGCCGGCTCACTGCTAGCTCACTCGCGTCCTGGGTCATCAAGGCTAGGACGGAGAGTGGTATCGAGCTGGAGCTCGAGGTGGCAGTCGTCTGCGGCAATCTCTTGCCGCAGAAGCGCACGTCACTCAAACAACCGCCCAAGAAGAAGGGTGAGATCGTGGAGGTGGTGCGAACCCCGCACGGGGACGTCATCATCATCAACATCACGATCAACAACACTAACTCTAACTCCCAGAACCAGAACCAGAATGGTGGCGCAGCGGCGACGCCGGACCTCTGCCGGAACATCGGCGGAGCCCAGAGTACTGTCCCCAAGGGTCTCGTCAGGGACTCGAAGGGGGACTGTGTACCGAAGTCGGTCCCGCCATCTCCGACGCGTGTCGGGGTGGATGCGACCTTGGAATGCCCAACCGGGGGTTTCGGGACGCTTCGTGTCCAGAGAACTCTTGGAGGGAAGAATATCTTTCTCCCGATCGTCTGCGGACAAACCATTCGAGCCGCGACCGTGCCGGTCAACACTCGGGTGGATCTGTGTTTCGTGGATATCCCGTCGGGAGCCACGTTCTCTTCTGGCTCTTCACCACAGTGCGTGGTGGTAAGAGCCGGGGTGGACGCCGGCCCTAGATGGGTTCTCATCTCTTCGACACCGACGCCGACGCCGCAGCAGTTCTTCACTCTGTCGGTTTCGGTGAGCGGAAGCGGTACGATCACCGGCCCGGGGATCTCCTGCCCGAGTGACTGTTCGCAGGTTCTGCCCGATGGCGGGACCAGGG
>OBEQ011430420.1_pt1 | contig 11308 bp, 12 predicted proteins | sample 1670901 | NCBI WGS metagenome assembly OBEQ01 (sample SAMEA104232315, study PRJEB22302) | groundwater metagenome | biome: forest; feature: aquifer; material: groundwater | place: USA | collected 2011-08-07 | depth 5.4 m | reverse complement strand
GATAACATTGCTCGGTAAGATAATCTGGCTATAATGAACGAGGCCAAGGCCCTGTCGTCTAGTCTGGTCCAGGACGCATGGTTCTCATCCATGTAACACGGGTTCGAATCCCGTCGGGGTCACTAAAATAAATTGACTTGCTTTATGGTAAGTCAATCTTATTTTGTGGCGGCCTTGATCGGGATTCGAACGGGAAGGGGTAGGGAAACGGTAGTTTCCCTTGGCGGAAATATTAAAACCGAGGGGTTTTAAAGCGCAGCGAATGTAATGAGCGAGCAGTGAGATTCCCTCGGGTCACACTTTAGAATTTCTTGACTTCTCGACGCAACTGTTGTAAGGACTTAAATATTGTCGGATCTGTAGAATTCGACAATCTCTGTCGTGAGAGAATCACGACAATCTAGTACTTCACAAGGAGGAGAGATATGACAGACGAGGCACCAAAGTGGCGGCCATTCCACGAGACGGTCATCGACGCTATCGGCGGGATCTCTTCCATCTACGACCTTCATCTTCCGGCGGTCTTGGGGAAACTCATCAAGGAGACGAAGATCCCCGAGGGGCACGAGGCTATAGCCGCAGCTTGGACGCAACGTTTCGAGGAGTTGCATCGGGTCTGGGGCCAGGCCTGGGACGAGGATGACTACCTCGGCGTCGTGGCCAATCTCCTCGAGCAGAAGGAGGAAGCCGCGAAGAAGGCAGAGGAGAAGGCCAAGGCAAAGGAGGCCGTCCCCTCCTAGCGGCGCGCAGCGCACCTCCCCTCAACAGGCGGCACGACCTACGGGTACGGCCGCCTTTCTCTTTGTGGTGAGCTTGCTTGCCCTGAGCTCGTCGAATGGGTCGAATCCATTTTTGGGAAGATAGACGATTTTTGCTAAACTAATACTTAATGATTGAAGAGGCCATCAAAAATTTTCCGAAGCAATTCGCTTTCGAGCCGGAAATAAAAAACGCCGAGAAACTTAAACCATTTGAGTCAATTGTAATCGGTGGGATGGGCGGCTCGGGTTTGGTTACTGGTATTCTCCGGGCGTTAAAACCCGAATTAGATGTCGCCGCTCATCATGATTATGGCTTGCCCACCTATCTGAAGGATGAAGACAAACGCCTCTTTATCGCTATTTCCTATTCCGGTAATACCGAAGAGATAATTAATTTTTTTGAAAAAGCCGTTGAGAAAGAACTCAACATTGCCGTTATTGCGATTGGAGGGAAACTACTCGAATTAGCCAAAGAAAAAGACATTCCTTCTATTCAACTTCCCGATACTGGCATTCAACCTCGTATGGGACTAGGATTCATGTTCCAGTCAGTTTTAAAACTCATCGGCGAGAATTCTCTTTATGAGGACTGCAAAAAGCTTGCAGACACTCTAAAGCCGAAGGAGCTAAAATTAAAAGGAGAAGAACTCTCCGAGATACTTATGAAGCGCATCCCCGTGGTGTATGCTTCCCGACAGAATCTCACTCTCGCTTATAATTGGAAAACAAAATTTAACGAAGGCAGTAAAATCCCGGCGTTCTATAATACATTTCCAGAAGTAAATCATAATGAAATGACCGGCTTCGATGTGGTAGAGGGCACCCGCGAGCTTTCGGAAAAAATCCACTTCATTTTTTTAGAAGATAGTGATGACCACCCGAGAATTAAAAAGAGAATGGAAGTATTAGAAAAACTCTATCACGACCGTAATCTCCCCGTAGTTAAACTGGAACTTGATGGCGTAACGCGCCCTGAGAAAATATTTCGTTCACTTCTTCTGGCTGACTTCACTGCATATCACCTCGCTCTGAAATATAACGTCGAACCGGAACAAGTGCCAATGGTGGAAGAGTTTAAGAAATTGATCTAGTGGATTCGGCAAGCTCACCATAAATGCTCAAGAACAAAATCATCGTTACTTTTTTTGGTTTAGGCATCGTACTGCTTTTTGTCTCTGCCCTGGTTGGGAGTATCGGTCTTCCCGGCTCTCAAGGACCTCTAATTATTCGCTTTGATAAGTTTGCCCACGAGGCAAATTTAATTGGCGATTTTAGGACTGTTTTCGGTTTCGGCGCAACTGTCTCTTTCATAGTGCTTGTGAATTTTCTCTTGGCACTGGAGATCTACTACCGCGAGCGCTTTCTCTCCTACATCATCGCCGCCGCCACTCTCATTATTTCTCTTCTCTTTTTAATTGCGGTCTCCGGGATAGTGGCGATTAATTAAATTCTCAACTTGATATAATGGTGAGATTATGCCATCTTGAACTCGGAACGAATATCCTGTCTCCGAATAGTCCTTTTAGAGTTTTCAAATAGTAAGTGATAGGAGTGGTATAGCTTGCCTATTGAAGAGAATGTAAAAGAGGATCCAGTTCTGGGTACTCTTAAGCTGTGCCTTGGCCCCCTTCACCTCCAAGACGGTGCTTGGCTTCCAGTCAAGACCAACTTTTGGCGAGTAGGGAATCCAAAGCGGGAGACGCTGTATCGGTCAAAGTGCAAGAAATGCGAGCAGCATCTCAGGTGTTGGTACAACAAGAACCCTAAGCGAAAAGCACTAACGCACGTCAGCGTTGATCGATACTGGTGGGTAGTCGAGGAGCTATTTCAGCGTCTCGGGGTTCACGAAACATGCAGGCGGTTGGGAATTTCTGTGGCTACTTTCTATAATCACCGGAGTAGAAAATTCCCAATCATCAGAAAGACCATCATCCAGAAAGCTACTTTGGAATTGGCTCTGGTAAGGGCTGAAGAGCAAAAAGGGCTTTCGCCTGAGGAGGCATACAGGATCCGGAAGAAGTTACAGGTAGAGCGGTGGCGGTCAAGCTATAAGAAAGAAGAAGAGCCCGTTGCATCAATGCCATGAGGGGAGCGCCGATGCCGGGCTCCTTTCATTTTCTTCTTGACTTTAAACCTGGCCTCAGCTTTAATGGAATAATTATGTTTGCGGTCATAGAAACAGGTGGTAAACAATACAGGGTTTCTCCCGGCACTAAAATAAAAGTAGAAAAACTGGCCTCGGAAGGGGAGAGTTTTGTGTTTGATAAAGTTCTCCTCGTAAGTGACGGTAAAGAGCTTAAAATTGGTAAGCCCTATCTAGAAGGATCAAAAGTGGAGGCGAAAGTTGTCAAGCAGGCAAGAGCCAAAAAAATCATTGTTTTTCGTTATCATTCTAAGACGCGCTACCGAAAAAAGAAGGGGCATCGCCAGCCATTCACCGAGGTAGAGGTAACTAAAATAAGCGGCTAAGGCCGCTTATTTTAGTGTTATAATGGAGCCATGCTCTCCTTCTATAATTCCCTTTCCCACCGCAAAGAGAAGTTCAACCCTGTCCGGAAGAGCGTAGTCCATCTCTACGCTTGCGGCCCCACGGTCTATGACCTCCAGCATATCGGGAATTTTCGGACATATATTTTTGACGACATCCTCCGCCGTACCCTGGAATATAATGGCTACAAGGTAAGGCAAGTAATCAACATCACCGATGTCGGCCACTTAACTTCAGACGCCGATACCGGTGAAGATAAAATCCAAGCCGCTGCCAAGAAGAGACGCAAAACAGCTTGGCAAGTCGCCCGATTATTTGAAAACCAATTTAAAAAAGATCTCGAAAAATTAAATATTAAATCCCCATTTCTTTTTGCCAGAGCCACCGACCATATCAAAGAACAGATTGCCTTAGTTAAAAAACTTGAGAAAAAGGGATATACCTATCTAATACCGGACGACGGCCTTTATTTTGATACTTCAAAACTTCGCGATTACGGTAAGTTGGCACCTTCTCGCCTCAAGGGAATAAAGCCAGGGGCCAGGATAAAAGTAGTAAAGGGGAAACGAAATCCGACTGATTTTGCGCTTTGGAAACTCTCACCTAAAGGCGAAAAGAGGGACATGGAGTGGCAAAGCCCATGGGGCAAAGGATTTCCGGGTTGGCATATTGAATGTTCCGCTATGAGCACTAAGCATCTTGGCCAGCCGATTGACATTCATACCGGCGGTATTGAGCACATCCCAATTCACCACACAAACGAGATTGCTCAATCAGAAGCCGCTACTGGTAAAAAATTTGTAAACTATTGGCTGCACGGCGAGCATCTCTTGGTGAACGGTAGAAAAATGTCTAAATCACTCAAGAATTTTTACACCTTAGAAGATTTAAAGAAGAAAGAACTTAATCCTTTGAGCTTTCGCTATCTTACTTTGAATGCGCATTATCGTTCCAAATTAAATTTTACCTGGAAGGGGATTGAAGCGGCCGCGAATGGGCTCGATGCTCTCTATCATGAAGTTGCTCGTCTAGCCACTGAAGTTAAATCGCAAATCCCCCACCGCAAATCTCAAGATTTTCAGGTCATTGCCTACAAAGACGCTTTCCGTGACGTGATAAATGATGACCTAAACACTCCCAAGGCACTGGCTATTATTTGGGATTTGATAGGGGACAAAGACGTTAAAGCTAAAAACAAGCTCAAGCTTTTCTTCAAATTCGATGAGGTTTTGGGTTTGAAGCTAAAAGAAGCGATTAAGCTCTCTCACCCTCCGGTAAAAATAGCTAGTTTAGCCAAGGAACGCGAGAAGTATCGAACTAATAAACAGTTTGTTCAGGCCGACAGGTTGAGAAAAAAGATAGAATCCTTAGGATATACGGTAGAGGACACTCCTCAAGGACATTTCATATGGCCCAAAAAGATTTAAGATTACCGCCTCAAGATCTCGACGCCGAACAGTCAGTTCTAGGCGCCTTGATGATCGATAAAGATGCCATTAGCTCGGTCTCTGACTTACTGATCCCCGCCGATTTTTATAAAAAAGCTAACGCCATGATCTTTGAAGCGTTCTTACGGCTTTGGGAAAATCGCGAGCCAATTGATATTCTAAGCGCCGCCGCTGAACTCAAACGCGCAGACCATCTTAAGGAAATTGGCGGCTCGAGCTACCTATCCGAACTTGTAAATTCAGTTCCCACCGCAACACATGTTGGGCACTACGCGAAAATTGTTAAAGAGAAAAGCATCTTAAGAGATTTAATTAACGCCTCTTCCGCGATTACCGCTGATGTTTTTGATTCAGCTGATGACTTAGACGATCTCCTTGACAGGGTAGAACAGAGAATTTTCGCTATTTCCCAAAAGTCGATTGTAAGAGATTTCCTGCCCATCCGGGAGGATTTGAAAGAGGCCTACGAAAGAATTGAGCGGCTCCATCATGGGGAAGGAGAGAGATTCAGAGGAGTGCCCACCGGCTTTACTGATTTAGATGAGATTCTCTCAGGGCTTCAGCGATCGGACCTCATTATCGTTGGGGCTCGTCCTTCATTTGGAAAAACGGCTTTTGTTTTAGATATTGCGAGGCATGTTGCAGTCGAGCGTGGAATGCCGGTTGGATTCTTCTCGCTGGAGATGAGTCGCGAACAGATCACAGATCGCTTAATCGCCGCCGAAGCCCAAGTTGATCTCTGGAAACTCCGAACCGGAAAATTAAGAGACGACGAATTTGAGATGATCCAGGTGGCTTTTGACCGACTTCATAAATCACCGTTTTTCGTTGAGGATAACCCCTCACCAAATGTAATTCAGATTAGATCCATGGCTCGCCGACTTCGAGCCGAGCAAGGCCAACTCGCCCTTTTAGTGGTTGACTATCTTCAGCTCATTCAACCGAGAAAAAATTATGACAGCATGGTTCAGCAAGTAACCGAAATCTCGCGGGGACTGAAAGGTTTAGCCAGAGAGTTAAGCATCCCACTTCTCGTAGTTTCTCAACTCTCTCGAGCTGTTGATCAGCGAGAGAGCAAAATCCCCCGCCTTTCCGACTTGAGAGAATCCGGTTCCATCGAGCAGGACGCTGATATTGTACTCTTCGTTGCTCCCAGGACGGGTACGAGGATTGAGACTCCACCTGACGACCAAAATATCACCGACATTATTATTGCTAAACACAGAAACGGTCCAACCGGAAATGTTTCCCTTTATTTTGATAAGCAAAAAGTGAGCTTCAATAACCTAGAGAAACGATATGAAAGTGCCGCCGCCGCTGGGTAAGTTCGTTGAGATTTTCTCCGCCCTTCCTGGGATTGGCCCCCGCCAAGCAGTCCGCCTGGCTTTTTTCTTCATCCAGCAGGGGGTGGCCTTCAATGACGAAGTGGCTAAAACGATTCTCTCCTTGAAAGGAATAAAAATCTGCCGCCAGTGTTTTTATATCCATCAGAATGAAAGTGGAATCTGTGACATTTGCAGCGATAAAAATAGAAATCAGAAACTTATCGCGATAGTTGAAAAGGAAACCGATTTGATGTCAATCGAAAATATCGGCCAGTTTAACGGTCGGTATTTAATTCTTGGCGACTTAAGGCGAACCGGAATTCTCGAGGCCGGGCAGAAATTACGTTTGAATAGCTTAGAGGACTGGATTGGAAAAGAACTGGGTGGCAAGGTGGAAGAAATTATCGTGGCACTGAACCCCAGTCCGCAAGGAGAGCTTATGACCAATTTAATTACTGAAGAGTTTAAAGGATTAACGGGAAAGATAAGCCGCCTCGGCCGCGGCATTCCTTCTGGTGGTGAGATTGAGTTCGCCGATGAAGAGACCTTGGGAAGTGCTCTCAAACGCCGCGAATAGGTGCTATTTCGCCTTGACTTTTTAAAAACTGACCTTGACGTCGACCTTAATTTCTATTAAATTTCGCAGTGCTGAATAATGGCTTATGGCTGAAAAGGAAAATAAGAAAAAAGAAGACAAAGAAGAAGAGCTCATTGGTAAGGTTGACGAGACGGTAGGACTGAAGAAAGAAACAGAGAAGCTAGCCAAAGAAAGAGACGAGTATCTGGACGGTTGGAGGCGAGCCAAAGCCGACTTTATTAATTATAAGAAAGATGAGCTCAAACGCCTGGAAGAGATCGCCCGGTTCGGCAGTGAATCCCTGATACTGGAGTTAATCTCCATTCTTGATGATTTTGACCTAGCCCTGGCGACTTTAGAGAAACAGGGAGCGGCGGAGAAAGGTATTTACCTGATTAAAAGTAGATTTGAGGATATTTTAAAACGTCGGGGACTTGAGAGAATAAAAGTTGAAGAAGGGAATAAATTCAACCCCAACTACCATGAAGCGATTATAGCGGTTCAGGAAGAAGACAAGGAAGCAGATACAATTGCCGAAGAGATCGAAGCCGGCTATATGCTCCACGGTAAAGTTATTAGACCCACCCGAGTAAAGGTATACAAATAAATTTAAATTATTAAAATAATACAACGATGCCAAAAATTTTAGGAATTGATTTAGGAACAACTAATTCAGCGATGGCCGTCATTGAAGGCGGTGAGCCGCGCATTTTAGAGAACGCCGAGGGAGCGCGAACTACTCCCTCCGTAGTTTCCGTTTCCAAATCGGGCGAGCGGTTAGTGGGCCTTCTCGCTAAAAGGCAATCCGTTACTAACCCCAAAAATACTATTTTTTCTATTAAGCGTTTAATCGGAAGAAAATGGTCTGACGCGGAAGTTCAAAAAGACAAAGCGTGGCTGCCTTTTGATATTCGAGAATCGGTTGATGGTGGGGTAGAAATCAAACTCCAAGACGGCTGGCACAAGCCCGAAGAGATTTCAGCTTTCGTCCTAATGAAATTAAAAGCCGATGCTGAAGCTAAACTGGGGGAGAAAATCGAAGAAGCGGTAATAACCGTCCCCGCTTATTTTGACGACTCTCAACGGCAGGCCACCAAAAACGCCGGAGAAATTGCCGGTTTCAAAGTCCGCCGGATTATTAATGAACCAACCGCCGCGGCTCTGGCCTATGGTTTGGATAAAGAGAAGAACGAACAAATCGTAGTTTATGATTTCGGGGGTGGCACTTTTGACATCTCGGTCCTTGAGGTGGGCGAGAATACTGTTGAAGTGAAAGCCACCGGCGGCGACACTCACCTGGGGGGTGATGATTTTGATAAGAAAATCTTGGAGTATCTGGTGGCAGAATACAAAAAGCAGGAGGGGATTGATCTGGGAAAGGACCCGCTAGCCATCCAGCGCTTAAAAGAAGCGGTAGAGAGAGCTAAGCATGAACTCTCTGTTTCGGTTGAAACAGAAATTAATCTCCCCTACGTAACCTCCGATTCTTCCGGGCCAAAGCATTTCTTGATGAAACTCACTCGGGCGAAATTGGAGGAATTAGTCCGAGAATATATTGAGAGATCAATTGAGCTTGTGAGAACTACCGTAACTTCAGCTCCGCCAAAAGGTGCTGGTTTAAAGCTTGAAGATATTAATGAAATTATTATGGTTGGAGGGCAGACCCGCATGCCGGCCGTGAGAGCTGCTGTTAAAGATCTCTTTGGCAAAGAGCCACACTTGGGAATTAATCCTGATGAGGTGGTGGCCCTTGGGGCCGCCACTCAAGCTGGAATCCTTCAAGGAGACATTAAGGATGTGCTTTTGCTCGACGTCACTCCCCTATCTTTAGGAATTGAAACTTTGGGAGGAGTCTCCACTGCGCTTATCCCAAAAAACACCACCATTCCCACCGCTAAGAGCCAGGTCTTCTCTACTGCGGCTGATAACCAAACGATGGTAGAGATTCATGTTCTCCAAGGTGAACGGCCGATGGCCGTTGATAATAAAACCCTGGCCAAGTTTCACCTTGAGGGCATCCCGCCGGCTCCTCGGGGCATGCCTCAAGTTGAGGTTACTTTTGATGTTGATGCCAACGGTATTCTTGATGTCACCGCTCATGATAAGGCCACCGGTAAAAAACAGTCGGTGAAAGTCGAGGCCACAACCTCTCTAAGCAAAGAAGAAGTGGAGCGTTTGCGCAGAGATGCCGAAGCACATGCCGGGGAAGATCTAAAAAAGAAAGAGCTTGCTGAGCTCCGGAATCAAGCCGAAACCCTAATCTACACAGCCGAAAAATCTCTTCGTGACGGCGGCGATAAAGTTCCGGTCGACATGAAAGAAGAGATTAATGGTAAAATCGAGGCCTTAAAGCAAGCAATAGCCGGCGAAGAAAAAACACTTATTGAAACGAGAACGACTGAGCTCTCTAGCTCGCTTTCGCATATCGGCGAAGCATTGTATAAAGATAAAAGCGCTGGAGAAGACGAGAACGCATCGGGAGATGCACCGCAAAGTTAGTTTTACTCTTTTATAAAATGGTTAATGTTTCTCAGGTAGGAGCTGGATATCCCGGGTCCGGGTCAAGGGCTCTTCCCAAAATCTATACCGTTATAGGTATCACAACTCTTGCCGCCCTCGCTAATAGTTTTCTTTTTAGCCAAGGGGCAATCTTCCTCGGGGTTTTAGGGCTTTTACTTTTCCTCTCCCTATTTGTCTTGCAGGTGATTCTTCTCGCTAACGCCGACCGTTACTTAACGACCGCTACTATTTTAAACAGTCTGGCTTGGGCTTCATTCTTTTACGAAGCGATATCTTTTTATTACTTTATTGCTTTCGGATTTTTAATTTTATTTTTGTTTCTAGCCAGCCGCCGAGGCAAAGATGAGCTGGGGGACTCCCTAAAAATAAAAACATCGAGAGTTGTCAGGTCAGTTGCAGGACTCTCACTTACGGCGGTTGTAATTTTCATATTCGTTTCCATGGTTCTCTCTGGCAAATTCACTCTTAACGAAGAAGGGGTGAAACAACTGACTGATACCCTCGTCACGCCGGTAGCCGGGCATTATGTTAAAGATTTTTCTTCCGATATGGAGACGGGTGTCCTCTTCACTAGATTAGCCGAGCGCAATCTGGCTGCTAATAGTGCCCTAAAGGGCCTGCCGGCAACCCTCAAAGAAAAGGCCATCAGTCAGTCAGTGGTCGAACTAACGAAAAAGGTAGAAGGATATGCGGACACCAAAATTGATCTTGACCGATCTGTCTCGGATAACCTCTATCAAGTACTTCAGCTTAAAATTAATACTCTCGCTCCTCAGGCCAAAATTTATTGGACTCTCATTATTCTGGGAATTATCTTTCTCTCGGTTAAGAGCATCGAGTCCTTGATTGCTCTCCCTCTGACCTTACTGGTATTTATTCTCTACCAAGCGGTTCTCGTCTCTAATTTTGCCGCGGTTGACCTAAAAGACAGGAGCCAGGAAGTTGTATTATTGGATAAGTAATCGCATAATAAAATTTTCAAAGAGTCAAAATGAATGACTACTACGATATACTAGGAATTAAAAAAACTGCCTCAAAAGAGGAAATCAAAAAGGCCTACAGGTCTTTGGCTCACAAGTACCATCCGGATAGGCCGGGAGGCAGCGCTGAAAGGTTTAAAGAGGTAAGCGAGGCCTACCAGATCCTCTCTGACGAGGAAAAAAGGCAGCAATACGACAAGTTCGGCCGAGCATTTAGCACAGGCGCAGGATCCGGTTTTCCCGGCGGGGCCTGGGGCTGGGATTTTGATTTTAGCGGAGTTGAGGATGCCTCTGAACTGGAGGATATTTTTAATGCCTTTTTTGAGGGATTAGGTATTAAGCAAAAACGCCGCACTTACACGAGAGGCGCTGACCTAGAACTTGTTGCCGAAATTACTCTTGAAGAGGCTAAATCTGGCAAGCTTTTAAAACTTGATTACGACTCTTTAGTGGAATGTAAAACTTGTGGCGGCGTGGGCTACGAGTCAAAGGCGGGACTCAAAAAGTGTGATTACTGCGGGGGCCGAGGGGAAATTAGAGAAGACCGTAACAGTTTCTTCGGCCAATTTTCTAGAGTAGTTACTTGTAAACATTGCCGCGGTGCGGGGCAAATTCCAAAAGAGCCCTGCGCCACTTGTGATGCCAGTGGCCGAGTTAAGGGCAAAAGACAAGCAGAGATTGACATCCGGCCGGGGGTGATTGAAGGCCAGATAATTAAGGTGAAGAGCATCGGGGAAGCGGGCGAACGGCAAGCCGGCGCCGGCGATCTCTACTTGAGGGTTAAAGTTAAACCCCATCCGATTTTTGAGCGTCGCGGGAATGACCTTTATCGCCAGGCGGAGATTAATCTTCTCGACATATTACTCGGAAAGGAAATCAAGACAACCACGCTTAATGGAAAAGAGATTAAGGTAAAAATTCCGCCAGGGTTTGAGCTGGGCGGTGAGTTGCGTGTTAAGGGCGAAGGAATAATCTCGGAAGGGGATTTAGTAATTCACCTCAAGGTAACGACCCCGAGACACTTAAACTCCAAAGTTAAAAAACTACTTGAGGATTTGGAGAAAGAGCTAGAGGAGTAATTTAGTCCGCCCGGAAGGAATCGAACCTTCAACCGTCAGCTTAAAAGGCTGCTGCACTGCCAGTTGAGCTACGGGCGGAAGCCCTAGTAAATTACTATTTTTTACCTCTATTTTCAAGATATTAAAACAT
>OBEQ012504723.1_pt1 | contig 11312 bp, 11 predicted proteins | sample 1670901 | NCBI WGS metagenome assembly OBEQ01 (sample SAMEA104232315, study PRJEB22302) | groundwater metagenome | biome: forest; feature: aquifer; material: groundwater | place: USA | collected 2011-08-07 | depth 5.4 m | reverse complement strand
CAAGACCCCGTTGTCGTAACCCATTGCAATGATTAACCGGGGCGGGGAGATTTGAACTCCCCACCTCTTGGTCCCGAACCAAGCGCTCTAGCCAAGCTGAGCCACGCCCCGCTTAATAGCTCTTGCCGAAGAATCCTTTATTCTTCTGTGTTCCTCCCTTTGATGAATCTTGCGCCGCCTTCTGCGCCTGAGCCTGTTTTTGCTTTTCGGCCTCGGCGCTGTTGACCCGATCCTCCAAGATCTTCTCCCAACTGGGATCCATTGGGGCGCCCAGGGCCACCAAGGCATCGTACATGGCTTTGCTGGCAGGAGGATCTGACTCACGCTGGAAAGCGGTCTTTAAAACGCCGATCGCGCGGGGGTCTTTGAGTCCCCCCAAAGCCCGCGCCGCATGCTCGCGGGTCCACGGCTTCCAAGCCCGCAGCCGGCGGATCAACAGCGGCACCACCTCGGTATTTCCGGAGGCGATCAGTGCATCGGTGGCGATCGTCCGAACCTTGGGATCCCAGTCGGTGAAAGTCCGGACAAATGCCCGTCCTGCCCGCGGATCGTTCAAATGAGCCAGCGCTTCCGCCGCCTTGCGGCGGGTCTGCACATCATGGTGAAAAAGGACCCTGATCAGCGCCGGCACCGCGGAACGGTCGCCGATCCGGCCTAATCCTTCGGTGGCGGCCCGCCGAACCGCGGCGTCTTTCTCTCTCAAAGAGCGGATCAACGGTCGGACGGCCTGGGGGTCTGGAATTCCTTTCAGCGCTTCGGCCGCGCCGGTCCGCACCAGGTGATCTGAATCCTTGAGCGCGGCGATCAATGCCGGAACGGCCTTCCGGTCGCCCAGCGCCTCCAGTTCAATGGCCGCCCGCCAGCGAACTTCCCGATCACGGTCGCTTTTGAGCGCCTGCTGCAGCCGATCCAAAGCATCCGAGCCCTGAATCGAACGCCAGGCCCCCAGCGCCGCCGAGCGGACGATCGGACTCGGATCGGAAAGCACCTGTGAAATCGCCGGCGCCGCCGAGGCATCCCGGGCACTCGCCAGCAAGACGCAGGCCCGGCGCCGGTTTTCCGGATTCGGATCCTTCAATCCGGCCAGCAGGTCCGCCGGACTCGACGGGGTCGCGCCCCGCAACTTTTCTTCCGAGGACTGAGCCGTTAAACGATATCGAAAAACATGCTTGTCTTCAAGCCGGACCGGTAAAAGCCATTCCGCCACGAAGTCGATCGGAATCCACTGGTAGATCGGGGCCCGCACCATCTCCCGGGCCATCAGCTCTCTGAAGCCGGTTTTCTCCAGCCGGAAAAGATAGCGGCCATGCGTGATGAACTCGTAGCTGACCGGCGTGGTCCCGACCGGGTGCTCGTTGATCCGAACCGATGCCCCCGGCGGATCCGACTCAATCAAAATGGTTCTCTTCACGCACCCGGCTACACCCAGAACCGAGACCAAGAAAACCGCCGCCAGCGATTTCGCGGTCACCGCTTCCCCCACAGCCCGCGCCCGGCCTCCCGGGCCTCCTGCTGGTATTTCCTGAAAACTTCCACGTACTTCACGTTCGGAGGAATCGTTAACAGTTGCGCGTAGCCCTGCCGCACCAGCTGCGCGTTCACAAAGGTTCCGTCTTCCAGATAAACGTAGGCCAGCAGGCGGCCGTACTTGTCGTGCCGCTCCACGTCGAATTCCAGACGGATTTTTCTGCCCTCCACCAGATTCCGGTTGAACTCCATCGCCTCCCGCGCGTAGGCCTGCACTGGTTTCCTCGGATGGTGCAACTCGGGAGTATCCATGCCGATGTAACGGACCCGTTCCCTGGTATCGAGCACAACCGTGTCTCCGTCCACGACCCGTTGGACCACCGCGGTCCTCACCTGTCCGGCGAAGTTCCCGCCTCCCGCCCGTGCGGAAGCCCCTGACAGATGTTGATGGACGACTGAAAACAGCAGCAGCGCCGCAGCGGTCGCCAACGCCTTGGGAAGGATCAACTTCGGTTTCCGGCTCATCGTGATTCCGTTAATATAGCATGGCGCGTAGATATTTCACGATCAGATCCAACTCGATATTCACGCGCGCACCCAACGGTTTCCCGCCGAGTGTAGTGGCCTTCGCAGTGCGCGGAATCAGGTGAACGCGGACCTGCCGTTTCCGTTTGTCGAGTCTCGGATCCAACGTGAGACTGATACCGTCCACTGCAATCGGCCCCTTCGGAACCAGCGCGGAGACGATGTGACCCGGCACCTCGATCCCGAGCGTCAGGTTTCTGCCACTGCGGGACCGGCTTACCAGCACACCCTGACCATCCACGTGGCCCAGCAGCAGGTGTCCGCCCAGCCGATCCCCACAGCGCAGGGACCGCTCCAGGTTGACCGGATCCCCTTTCCGGAGGGCTCCGAGCGTCGAGCTCCGAACCGTCTCCTCGAGAAGCCGGAATAAAATCTTTTGGCCGGCCCGGCGGTCCACGGTCAGGCAGACCCCATCGACCGAGACGCTCTCTCCGAGCGAGAGCTTTCTCAAGGATCTCCGGGGCGCAATCACCAGTTCCCCTGCGCCGCGGCCCACCACGGTCCCGATCATCTCAATAATCCCCGTAAACATACGCCGGCATCTCAGGGACTCCGCTTACTCGGTAGCCCCCGCCTCCTTGAGCAATCGCACGATCTCCTCATGACCCTCTTTGCGAGTCAGCGTCAGCACCGTCACACCGGTGACACTTTTCGCGTTCACATCCGCGCCGGCGACGATCAACGCCTTGACGGTCTCTACACGGCCCTCTGCGCAAGCCCGAAACAACGGGGTTCCTCCCATCACGTCCTGCCCATTCACATCCGCGCCGCGGGCAATCAGCAGTTTGACAATTTCGGTGTGGCCCATCGTCGCAGCATGCTCCAACGGCGTGAACCCGGATAGATCCCTCGCACTCGCGGAAACTCCCTGGTCGAGAAGCTGCTGGACCCTGTCCAGTTTCCCCTTCGAAGCGGCTATGCACAATTCCTCATCGAGATTCAGCAACGGCTTCTGGGCAGGCAGCTTTTCCCCAGCTTCTTGTCTGAGTTCCTCGGCCTGGTGCTCGGCCCCCTTCACCGACTCGGCGTTCTCTCCGGAATCACGCTTTTTTTCCTGCCCGTATCCGGTCGCCGAAACGCCCAGCGAAAAAGCAACCAGCAGAAGCAACAGCACGGTCGTTCTTATCATCTTCACGCCCTTTCTGCAGTAACAAGCAGATCTGAACCCAAACAACGGACCGTCAAACTTTCAAGCTGAACCACGCCGCTCAGGAAAGCGGCTCCAACCCCTTCCACCGAGGTTGGCGCGCCGCGGCCACCAATAATTTTGGGCGCAATCACACAATAAATCCGGTCCACGATCCGGGCCGCAAATGCCGAGGCGATCACCTCTGCCCCTCCCTCTACCAACAGGTGGGTGATCTCGCTGTGGGCCAGCCGTTTCAAAACCGACTTCAGATCAACCCGGCCGCCGCTGCTGGGCAGGCGCCAGACGTCAGCTCCGGCGCGCCGCAACCTTTGCTCTCTTTCCCGGGAAGCAGTGGCGGTCGTCGCGATCACCACCGGCGTTCCGGAAGCAAAAAGCCGGGCCGATGGAGGAGTCCGCAGCCTCGAGTCCAGAACGACCTTGAGCGGCGGCCGCAGCGGGCGCCGCCCCAGACGCACGGTCAACCGGGGATCGTCCTTCAGCACCGTTTCGATCCCCACCAGGATCGCGTCCATTTCCGAGCGAAGGCGGTGGACCCACCGTCGCGCCGCCGCCCCGGAAATCCAACGTTCAGTACGCGCGTGTGCGGCGATCTTTCCATCCAACGACTGCGCCACCTTGACAGTCACAAAAGGCCGACCGGCCGTCATCCAGGTGACAAAAACCTCATTGAGCCGGCGTGCCTCCTGTTCGAGGATTCCGACCGAGGTTCGGATTCCACGGCGTTTCAGCCAACGAAGACCGCGCCCTCGATTTCTCGGATTCGGATCCACCATGGCCGCGACCACCTTCCGGACTCCGGCGGCTTGAATCGCTTCCGTGCAGGGCGGGGTCCGTCCCGTATGGGCGCACGGCTCAAGCGAAACATACAGCGTCGCCCCCCGGGCCCGGGCTCCGGCCCGGCGCAGCGCCAACACTTCGGCGTGCGGCCCGCCCGCGACCCGGTGAAAACCTTGGCCGACAATCCTGCCGTCACGGACCAATACCGCCCCGACCATCGGGTTGGGGCGGGTCCTGGCTCCCGCCCTGGCCGCCAAACTTAGCGCCAGGCGCATCATCTGTTCATCCTGCATTGGATCTAAGCCGATGAGACAGCGTTGATCGCTTCTTTCAAACGCTGCACGGCGCTGTACGGAACGGTCACGCTGCCAATCAACGGCCCCTTGGACTTCCGGAAACCGTGACAATCGGACCCGCCGGTGACCAGAAGCCGGTGCTGCTGCGCGAGGCGCCGGTATCGTTCAGCCACGCCGGAATCCTGTTCCGAATGATAGACCTCGATGCCTTGGATGCCAGCCGATACCAGCTCGGGAATCCACTCGTCCTCCACAATCCGGTAGGGGTGGGCCAAAACCGGCACGCCGCCGGCAGCCTGAATGATCTGGACCGCTTCCGGCACCGTCAGCGTGGCCCCCTTTACAAAACAGGGAGCGCGATCCCCGATGTACCGGTCGAACGCCTCCTTCAAGGAGGAAGCCGCCCCCCATTTCACCAGCGCCTCGGCCAGATGGGGACGGCCGACCGAACCCTCTCCGGCGATCGCCCGGACTTCCTCAAAAGTAATGTCCGCGACCCGTTCCGCGCGAAGGCGGCCGATCATCGCCCGGATCCGGTCCAGCCGGTACTCCTGCATGCGGCCCAAGAAAGCGGTAAAGGCCGCATCCTCCAGCCGCAGGCCGTAACCGAGGATATGGATTTCCCGATCGCTGAAAACGGCGGTCATCTCCACTCCCGGGATGATCTCCATCTCCGATCCGGCCGAAAGCTGCGCAGCCGGGACGCCGGCGACCGTGTCGTGATCGGTGATGCTGATGGCGGCCAGATGGAGCGCTTTTGCCCGGCGAACCACCTCCTCCGGAGAGAAGGTGCCGTCCGAATGATGGGTGTGCAGATGCAGATCCGCCTGCGGTTCCGGCATCAGGCGCCCGTTCCGGTTTGTTCGGTTTTGTGGATCGAGTCAAGCACTCCGTTTACGAATTTCCCGGAATCGCCGGTCCCGAACTGTTTGGCCAGTTCCACCGCCTCGTTGATGACCACCTTCGGCGGGGTTTCATTTCCGAAAAGCAGCTCAAAGGTTCCCAGACGCAGGATATTCCGATCGACCATCGCCATCCGGTTCAGCGACCAGTTGGTCGCGTAGCGGCCCAGCAGCGCGTCAATCTCGGCCAGATGCTCCAGGGTCCCCTGCACCAGACGGGCGACAAAGGGCTGGGAGCCGACCGAAACCTTGTGATCCCGGAAAAAAATCTTCAGACCTTTCTCCGGCTCGTCTCTCGTGACGTCGAGCTGGTACAGAACCTTCAGCGCCGCTTCCCTGGCCTGAGTCCTCTTTCCGCGCATGCTACCTCCGCCGCCGGAATGACTGGACGAGTTCCCACGCCGCCTCAGCCGCTTCGCCGCCCCGGTTCAATCCGCTTGGACGAGCCCGCGCAACGGCGTGCTTCCATTGCCTCGCCGTGACAACGCCGCAGGTGACCGGAACGCCGCTCAACACACCAGCTAACATCAGCCCCTGAAACACCGCCTCCGAAAGGTAGGCAAATTGCAGCGTCTCCCCGGCCAGCACGCATCCGAGCGCCACCACGGCCTGATACCGCTTTGAGCGGGCCATCCGCAGCGCCGCCACCGGCAGCTCGAAGGCGCCGGGCACCCAGACCACATCGATTTTTTTCTTAGGAATCCGGTGACCCCGCAGCGCTTTCAAAGCCCCTTCGAGAAGACGGCGGGTGATCTGCTGATTAAAACGACTGACAACGATGCCGAATCGGACAGATTTTCTGGAAGACATGGAACGGAGCGTTACTCGGAATCAAGAACTTCGAGCAGCAGATGACCCAATTTCTCGCGCTTCGCTTTCAGATATTTGGCGTTTTTCGGAGAGGGCGGCAGCTCCAGCGGCACCCGCTCCACAATCGAAAGCCCGAACCCCTCCAAGCCAACCAGCTTGCGCGGGTTGTTGGTCATGAGCCGGACCTGGGTCAGTCCCAGGTCGGCGAGAATCTGCGCGCCGATGCCGTAATCGCGCAGATCAGGATCAAACCCAAGCGCCCGGTTCGCCTCGACCGTATCCAATCCCTTGTCTTGGAGCGCGTACGCCTTGATTTTGTTGACGAACCCGATCCCGCGGCCCTCCTGACGCAGATACAGCACCACGCCGCGGCCCTCTTTCTGGATCAGCCCAAGCGCCGCCTGCAGCTGCGAACCGCAGTCGCATCGCCAGGAGCCGAACACGTCTCCGGTGAGGCACTGGGAATGAACCCGCACCAGCACCGGCGGCTGCCGGACGTCCCCCATCACCAGCGCCACATGGGCCTGGCCATCGAGAGACGACTCGTAAACGACCATCTGAAATTCCCCGTAAGGGGTTGGAAGCGCCGTCTCCACCACGCGGCGCACGATCCGCTCCCGAGCCAGCCGGTATTTGATCAGATCCGCAATCGAGCAGATCTTCAACTGATGCTGACGCGCGAACCCGACCAGATCCGGCACCCGCGCCATCGAACCGTCCGGGTTCATGATCTCGCAGATGACGCCGGCCGGACACAAGCCGGCCAGCCGCATCAAATCGATGGTCGCCTCGGTATGCCCGGCCCGAACCAGCACGCCGCCGTTGCGGGCCCGCAGCGGAAACACATGGCCAGGCCGGACCAGATCAGAAGGCTTCGCGTCCGGATCGATCAGCGTCAGGATCGTCTTGGCTCGGTCATGGGCGGAGATGCCGGTTGTGATCCCCTCGGCGGAGTCCACCGACATCATCCAGGCGGTGCCAAACGGCGACTGACTTTCCTGAACCATCGGCCGCAGCTCCAGAATTTCCAGGCGGTCCGATTCCATCGGCACGCAGATCAGTCCGCGACCATGGCTGCACATGAAGTTGATCGCCTGGGGGGTCGCGAACTGCGCCGCGATCACCAAGTCCCCCTCGTTCTCCCGGTCCTCATCGTCCACGACGATGACCTGCCGGCCGGCTTTCAATTCCTCGAGAATCTCAGAAATGGTGTTCAACATGGGGATTTTTGGGTGTGGTTCGATTATATCACGGAATACAACGAAGAACGGGCCGCGTTAGAGCGTTTGCAGCTTGGACTGGATCATCTGGAGCGTGGCCTGCTCATCGGCGCTGAACGAGGCGGCCCCCTTGTCCCGCAGCATGTCGCAGAGGATCCGAACAGAGGTCCCCTCCGGCTTAAGAACAAGGGTGTCTATGTCTCGCAGAATCTGGTCTGCCGCGACTTCGGGGATCCCCTCTTTATGGCGCTCTGCGGAGGTCATCAAAATGGCTTTTTCCCAGACCGAGGCCGGCTTCGTATCGGTCGGGATGTCCGGCAGCGGCTCCCGCACCAGCGCGCGCCTCTTCAACGAAGCGGCTTCCGCGTCCGAAAGCTTCCCGACGAACTGGCTCCACGCCTCGAGCGTCGGCTCCGGCATCGTGTTCGCGGACCAGGGGCCGAGAAACGGCAGCACGTAAAGCAGCGGGCTGTACGGTTGGTCGGACTTGACGCCGCTGGAAGCAATCAGCAACCGCTGCGGATGAACCCCCAGCCCCTTCAGCGGCGCAAACAATGCACTCAACTGTTGGATCTTTCCCAGCAGGGTTTTTCCCTCTCCGTCCGCGTAAACACCCTCGGGATCCTGGAAGGGAACCCCCAGAAAGACCGCCTCAAACATCTGATAAACCTTCTTGGCCTGGGCGACCGCCACCTTTCCCTTCAGCCCCCGCAGCCGCTGCCGGTCATGCTCGGCATGGGTGTTTTTCAACCGCTCGTCAATCATCGGGTCCACCAGCCGGTCCACGCGGCTGACGAACAGCGAGTTAACCGAGAAAATCCGGCCCAGATCCTGCCGGATCGCGTCCTCCGAAACCCGCCGTCTCTTCATCGCGTTGACACGGTTGGTCAGACCCACCAGGTACCCTTCGACGGTCTGGAGGTAATGGCGGTCGGGGAAAACCAGCGTGATGTTCGGATGGATGACGCCGTCTCCCTCGACCGCCCTCTGCACCGCCTGCGGCCCGACGGCCAAGTTCGGGATCTTGGTGAACGCGCCGACCCCCTGCATCGCCTTCGCGATCCGCTGGACTTCCCGCACCAGCGGATCCAGCTCAGTCAGGAACGCGGAGGCCTCCTGAGAGACGCGCCCCTCCCAGGGCCAGCGCTCATGGATCGCCCCGAAAGCGCGGGCGGCTTGGGTCGCCGCCTCGTTATACAAAATCTGATAGATCTCCTGCGGCGAACGGCCCTCATGTTTCATCACGCGCAGGCGTTCGTCGAGAACCCCGCCTTCGGTCAACTGCCGAAACAGGGTCTGATTGGTGGTCATACCGAGCACCCCTTGGGTCTCGATCATTTCAACCAAACGGGTCAGCCAGTCCTTGCCGGAACGGGGTGTCGGAAAACCATCGAGCCAAAAGCTGTTGCCCGGTATAACCGGGTCGTACAGCCGCAACATCGAGGCTTTGGGTGGGTTGGATAGATTCAGCTGCGCAACAGCCTGGGATGCGGTCGGCATAACGAAACCATTGTAACAGAGCGGAACGTTTGCAAACAGCCGCTTGTCAAGTAAATCAAGGAGGGCTGCGGTATAATGCACGCTGAATGACGACTCCCGCATGAGCCCCGAACGGACCTGGAGGATAGCAGCCGCTTCGTTGATCGCGGTAGTCACCCTTCTGGCAGCCGCCCAGTGGTCCCTCTATCCTTACGTGCTGGACAGCTACTATCATCTCTCTGTAATCCAGGGATTCCAGGAGGCCGGAGGGCCCGTGCTGCACTCCTTTTGGGAGGCCGCTCCCGAAGGACAGCCGCATCTGTATCCACCCCTTTTCCACCTGCTCTGGCTGCCCATCAGTCTGCTGGGCGTCCCGCCGATGGTGCTGGCCAGGCTCTGGTCGTGCACCGCGCTGACGCTGCTGCTGGGAGTGGCTTGGCTTGTTTTCTCCCAGCTCGCCACGGCCCGTTCTGCCTTCCTTATACTGGTGGCGCTGACAACACCGTTTACCTTCTTTGTGGCATCGGCCAGTTACCTGCCGGCCACACTGGCGCAGGCCTGTGGACTCGGCCTGATGCTGGCGACCGTAAAGAAACGGTGGCGGGCCGGAGGACTGCTTCTGGCACTGGCCTTCTGGCTGCATGCGGGGCTGCCATGGCTTTTCGTGTTGACACTGATTCTGTTCGCGATCTTGGAGCCGGAATTCCGAAAAACGATCCGGGCCATCTTGGGAATTGGGCTGCTGGGGGCCAGCCCTTGGCTGCTTCATACGGCGCTGCATTTTTCAGCGGTCCAATTCCACATCGGAGGAGAGGCTCTGCTGGTGGACACCTCACCGCTACTGATCGGCTTGGGGATCTGGGGATTCAAGATCTGCTGGGACCGAGAGAGAGATCCGATCCGGTTTCTGTGCGCGATGACACTCGGTTTCCTCCCGATCTTGTTCACCTACAACTCCCGATACATGTCAGCACAGGGGCTCTTCTGCTGGCTTTTGTTAGCTGGTGTGGCGCTGGAACGACTGATTCAAAAAATCCGGCACCGGTGGCTCACGATCCCGGCCGTGACGCTGTTGGCGCTAGCGGCCCCCGGGATCTATTGGCTGCCCGGCTACCTGTTTTACGGAGCATGGGCTGACACCACATTCGTCGCGCTGGCCGGCGAACCCCGAATGATTCCACGTGGTGTTTTCAAGGAAAACCTGCTCAACGAACGATTCATCGACGAGTTTGCCCCATCGGTGCTGCATCACACGAACCCTTCAGAGCTGATCTACTGCAACTATCCGTACATCGCCGGCATGATGAGCGTGCGAACCGGCCGGTCCACGACCGTCCAGATGCTCAGCGAGATCGCCCAGCGGCCCACCGAACAACAGATCCGGCCCGCCAAGCTGATTTTCTGGATCAAAAAACCTGGCGTCCAACCGGACCCCGATCTGGACCGTCTGCTCCAGCAATTCCACCTGCGCCTGCTCAAGACAACATGGATCGCCAACATCTATGAAAATCCTTTCCCGCAAGGAAGCCGCCGGGTCCGCCGAGCCCTGCTGCCATGGTGGCTGGCGGAAGGATTCCTGTTGTTAGCCGTCGGCGGAATCATTTGGGATTTTCGGAGAGACAGATGACCGACCGATCCTGGAACCTGGCGGCCTGGCTCCTGATCCTTGGCGTCGCCATCCTGGCGGCCGCCCAGTGGCCCGTCTTTCCCTATTTTCTCGACAGCTACTATCACCTGGCCGTGATCCGGGGATTCCAGGAGGCCGGCGGGCCGGTCTGGCACGCATTTTGGGAGTCGGCGCCCGCAGGACAACCGCACCTCTATCCGCCGCTGTTTCATCTGCTATTCCTTCCGGTGGCGCAACTAAACCTGTCTCCGATTCTGATGGCCCAAATCTGGTCCTGGGCAGCCATGCCTTCTTTGCTTCTTTTGGCCTGGTTCGTCTTCCGCCACATCACCACAGCCCGCACCGCCTGCTTGACGCTGATTGCGCTGGCCACCCCTTATCAGTTTTTCCTGGCGTCGGTCAATTACCTGCCGGCGACGCTGGCGCTGAGCTGCGGACTGGGCCTGATTCTGGCACTGGCGGAAAAGCGCTGGCTCGCCGGAGGGATCCTGCTGGCGTTGGCGTTCTGGTCCCATGCGGCCTTCCCCTGGCTGCTGGTGCTGAGTCTGATCCTGTTCTCATTCATGGAGCCGCCGTTTCGCGAGACGGCATGGGCAATCATCGGCATCGGAATCCTGGGAGCCGCTCCCTGGCTGTTTCACACGATCCACTACCTGCCGCAGGTCCAATTCCACGCCCGCGGGGAAGAGCGTTACCTGGACACGGCGCTGCTGCCGATCCTGCTGGGGCTCGTCGGCCTGAGGATCGCCTGGAAACGCCGTGGTATCTCACGGTTTTTTGCAGCACTGATGCTGGGGTTTCTTCCGATGCTGTTAAGCTACCGCTTTCGATACTTTTCCGCTCAAGGGCTGTTCAGCTGGCTGCCGCTGGCGGGGCTGGCACTCGATCAGCTCGTCGAGAAGATCCGGCGCCCATGGGCAGTGGCGTTGCTGCTGGCCGGGCTGACGCTGGGAGCCCCCGGTTTCCGGTGGTCGGCCGAGGAAGGGCTCGAATGGGCCT
>OBEQ011753168.1_pt1 | contig 11314 bp, 9 predicted proteins | sample 1670901 | NCBI WGS metagenome assembly OBEQ01 (sample SAMEA104232315, study PRJEB22302) | groundwater metagenome | biome: forest; feature: aquifer; material: groundwater | place: USA | collected 2011-08-07 | depth 5.4 m | reverse complement strand
ACTTCCCACGAAGCGCGAACTGGAAGCAAAGAAAATAGACGCTAGCGATTACCGCGGCAGTGCCGGTTCTACTTTTATAGAGCTTCCCGGTGATATTGCGATTCTTGCATCCGGCGGCGGAGCAAGTTTACTGGTTATGGACAGTGTTGCTGCGGCAGGCGGCGAATGTGCGAACTATACCGAATACAGCGGCAATCCCCCTTCTGAAAAAGTGGAGAAGTTGACGGAGATCGCGCTTGCCAAAGACGGTTTATCTGGATGTTTGGTCGCCGGGGCTGTTGCCAACTTTACCGATATTTACGAAACTTTGAATGGGTTTGCCAAGGGTTTAGAAAAGGTTACTCCAAAGCCTGATTATCCTATTTTGATACGCCGGGGAGGGCCTAGACAAAAAGAGGCATATGAGATGCTGTCGGCGCTTGCGAAAAAAGAAGGATACGATATGCATTTGTTTGGGCCGGAAACACCAATATCTGTTGCCTGTAGGAAGATGGTGGAACTGTCGGAGCAATACAAAAGCAAACTTAGACAGCGTCATTCTGGGGAACCGGCGTAGCCGGTGACTCCAGAATCTGTTTTTATAGATGGCCATTCTAGTTAACAAAGATACTCGAGTTTTAATTCAAGGCATCACCGGTAAATCCGGAATACAGGCTTGCGGGGAGATTTTGGCGTACGGGACAAAGGTTGTTGCTGGAGTTACTCCAGGGAAAGGCGGACAGAATGTACAGGGTGTGCCGGTTTTTAATTCTGTTGCCGAGGCAATATCCGCGGCCGGGGCAGTTGATGTCGCGATGGTCTACGTACCGCCCTTGCTTGCAAAAGACGCGGCGATTTCGGCAATAGATGCCAAAATTCCCCTAATACATATTTTTGTTGAGAAAATTCCGATATTTGATGTTGCCTGTATTTTATCTGCCGCAAAAAAAGCGGGGGTCAGAGTTTTGGGTCCTGCGTCGGTTGGTGCTATTTCTCCGGGAGAAGGAAAGATCGGATCAATCGGCGGCCCGGCGCCGAACAACGTTTTTTCCAAAGGTCCTGTTGGGGTGATTTCCAAATCCGGCGGTATGTGTTCGGAGCTGGGGCTTCTTATTACAAACGGCGGATTTGGGCAGTCGACTGTTGTGGGTATTGGAGGTGATTTGCTTGCCGGGACAACATTCGCGGACTTGCTTGTGGAGTTTCAAAGTGATTCTCAAACTAAAGCTGTGGTGGTCTTTGGGGAAGTAGGCGGCAGTAGTGAAATAGAAGCGGCGAGATTTCTAAAAGAGGGAAGATTTACAAAACCGCTTATTGTTTTTTTGGCAGGGAAGTTTGCGGAAAAGCTGCCCAAAGATACCAGCCTTGGTCATGCCGGCGCAATTGTCGGGCTTGAGGCGACAATGGAGCAAAAAATCAAGACTTTGCGAGATTGCGGTGCAATAGTTGCCGAAAATTTTGAAGATATACCGAAGTTAGTCAAGAAAGCGTTATAATAAACAATATGGCAAGCCCCAAATCGTATCGGACTGCAATTACTACCCATGTTGACAGTAGACCACACGTTTACGGCTACGATCTTACAACGCTCGCGGGCGAGGCTTCTTTTGCCAAAGTAATTTACTTAATTTTACGCGGCGAGATGCCCAGCAAAAATTCCGAAAAGATGCTTGATGCCATGCTTGTTTTGGCAATAGACCACGGAGTTGAGCCTTCGTCGGTTGTTTCGGCACGTAATGTTTATTCCGGAGGTTCGCCGGTTCAGGCGGCTGTTGCCGCCGGGGTTCTGGCTTTTGGAGAATATCATGGTGGAGCAATTGAGGCGGCCATGGAGAATTTTAAGGAATATGTCGGCCGCAGCCCGAAAGAAATGGCTGATGATTTTGCAAAAGCGGGGAAGAGAGTGCCCGGTTTCGGCCATAGGCTTTATGATGTTGATCCGCGTACCCAAAGGCTTCTGGTTTTGGCAAAAGAGTTGGGGTTTTTGGGAAAATATGTGAAGTTTGTTCAAGGTGTGGAGGAAGAATTATCAAAGGTTGGCAAAAATCTGCCTCTTAATATAGACGGAATATTTGCGGCACTGCTTCTTGAGATGGGATTTGTCCCAAAGGTTGGTAAAGGGGTTTTTATTATTGCAAGAGTGCCGGGTCTGGTTGCACATGTGGTTGAGGAAGCGACTCGAGAGAAACCGGTTCGTAGACTGACGGATGCGGATGTAGAATATGACGGACCACGCCCGCGGAGCGGGAATTTCAAATAATACCAATTTCAAATGTCAAATTTCAAATATAATTCATTGGAAATTAGAAAGCGAAGTTTTGCTTCGCAAAATTGGAAATTAGAAATTAGAAATTTTCAATGATCATCTTTGGTATAGATCCTGGGACTGCTACCACCGGCTATGGGGTGATATCAAAGAGTGGACAGACCAAGAATAACGGTTTGTCTCTAATCGAATACGGATGCATTTCAACGTCTAAGGACCAGGAAATGCCGATGAGGCTCTATAGTATTCAAAAACAATTACATAGTTTATTGAAGCAGTATAAGCCGGATTGTATTGCGGTGGAGCAATTGTTCTTCGGAGTTAATTCCAGGACGGCTATGACGGTTGGACAGGCAAGAGGAGTGGTGCTTTCGACCGGTGCGAGTTACAGGATACCAATCTTTGAGTATCAGGGGCTTCATGTAAAGCATACTTTAACAGGAAGCGGGAAGGCGGATAAGAAGGATATTCAAAAATCGGTGATGAAATATTTGGGAAAGCGGAAACTAAAAAAACCGGCAAACGGTTATATTGATGACGCGGCAGATGCACTTGCTGTTGCCATTTGCCATGTAATTAAGACATCAAACGCGGAATGACTATGCGAGTTCTCGACTACGCTCGAACAATAATATAATATTCTTCGACTAACCCGGCGGAAGCCGGGGCATGGAGAAGTTCATTTAAAAAAGTCTACAGACGTGTTTAATCCTTTTTCCAAAATAACCTCTTACGAGATAACCAAAAGGCAGAAGTTTATACTGATGTCTTTTTTTCTGACGGTTATTTTGATTACCAGTCAGATAGTGGGTGAGGGGTTACGATATCAAACGCTTGGGTTTCTGGCATTTATGACTTTGGCCCTTTCCATATTTGCCCTTTGGGGAGAACTTTCCGGAATAAAATATTTTCTGCTTCTATTGCTGCCTGTTTATTTTGTTACCGGAGCTTCGCTATTTTACTTTCTTCTACCGATTAGATGGTTAACGCGCCTGCCGTTTGCTCTTCTATTTGGAATTTCCGTGTATCTTTTGATGCTTACAAGTAATATTTACAACGTGGCGGCGATTAGGACTATTGCTTTGCTTCGGGCCGCGCACGCGGTTGGTGTTTTATTTTCGCTAATTTCGACATTTTTTTTGGCAAACGTTCTTTTTTCGTTCCATTTGCCGTTTTATTTTGTGGTTTTGGGTTCGATTGGCATTACTTTTCCGCTATACCTAGTGGGTTTATGGTCGTATGAACTTAATGATTATTTTTCAAGAATGGTTTTTGTTTCGGCCTGTATTTTTTCTCTTGTGACTGCCGAAATTGCTCTTGTGATTTCTTTCTGGCCGGTCGTGCCGATTAATGGAGCGTTGGTGCTTGCTACCGTCATGTATGTGCTTTTGGGTTTGGCCCAGTTTAATTTTGGTGATAAGCTAAAGCCGCGGGTAGTTTGGGAGCATGTTGGTGTGGCGATTTTGGTTACAGTTATTATCTTGATTACGACAAGGTGGGGAGGATAGCCGCGTCAAAGACGCGGAATTTTCAATTTCTAATGCCGGTGTCATTCTGGAGTGGCAACGACCACGATAGAATCTGTATTTAGCTGCGAATAGTAAAACCTATAGTGTATTTTAGGGAAGAGGTTACCTTGTGGTAATTTCAAATAATACCAATATCCAATTTACAATTTCAAATAAGGTTTAAAGCATAAAGTAAACAAAAAGCAAATAGTAGGAGAGGCGGGAAGTGGAGGAGTGGAAAAACAAGTTCAAATGATATAGTTTGATCATTTGTGAAAACGGGAAGGTAGAGAAGCGTGAAAAATATACAGAGCCATGCGAATTTACAGAGTAAATTCAATAAAAATCTGAGTCGGATTGTAAAATTATGGGGCTTGTTGATGATCGTATCTTGTCATCCTTACGAAAGTGAGGATCTGATTTTTCGATGAGATTCTCGATTAGATCGAGAATGACCTACCTTTTGTAAGATAAGTGCTATGTTTTTTCTTACATAAAACTATAAGGTGTGGATTTTAGCGGAAGCGTGAAAAGAGTGCTAATGGTTTTCCACGATTCGGGGAGTAGTGTTTTTGTGGGGAGCAATGGATCCAAATCAAAGTTTAAATATCAAATATCAAAGTTAACAATTCTCGACTGGGTCTACCGCTTTCTACCACAGGGGTGCAAGCAAATAAAAACCTACTGCGTCGCACAATGATACTTTTGCGACGCGAAATAGGTTCACGAGAGGGAGAGGATATATAAATTTCAAATAATTACCAATGACAAATTTCTAATTTCCAATAAGATAAACTGCTTCACTTTCGTCTTAATACTCCCAAGCTTTTCAATTGCTTAATTTGATGCATTAATCCCCTGTTTGTCTTATTTTGTTTTTGTAAGCCCCGTTTTGCACTTGATTTCACAATAAGAGGCTTTTTATTTATATTTTGCATGCCTGTTTATATAGACAACTAAATAAAAGGCCGTTAAAATGGCGATAATTGGTTCAGTAAGCTCAAATATGCTGGAAATTTCTTATAAAATTAGTTAAACTTACTTCTTATCATGGACATAAAAAGGTTAGAGAAAAAAATTCATGATTTTATTTATGATCTTGAAACAGAAGATCGTTTGAATAGAGTTGGTCTAAAAGAAAAATCGGAATTGGCAAAGGTTTTTAAGAAATATAAAAAGCTTTTTACAAAACAAAATCTAGAAAGTCTTAAAGAAGAAAGTTCTCGACAAGCTCGAACGATAAAATATTCTTCGAGCGATCCGGCGAAGCCGGAGAGTCGAGAAGTTCAGCCAGATATTCCAAATAGACTTTATTATACTCTTGCGGGTAGTTACATTGGGCTTACGACAGCTGCCGATGAAGATAAAATAAAAACGTATTTTGCAAAAGCAAAGGCCGCTGCAGACGGTAAGACCGTATCTTATTTTCAACTTGCCCCAATGCTTGCCAAAGAAGAAGATTTCCATAAGCGCGAATTGTTAGATAACGCTGCAACACCGATTGTTTTTAAAGTTAACCCGAAACAGTTAGCACTTTTAAGAAAAGAGATAGAAATAATTAAAGGTCTTGGTTACAAAAGTTATATAGATTATTTTAGTAAAGCCAAGAAAATGGATTACGATAAATTTTACAAAGTCGCAGGGCAAATTAGAAAAGAGACTGATAAGAGATGGGAGAAAGTAATAAATAAAGTAGCAGAGGAAGTATTGGGGCATCCGTACGGTAATTTAAGAGCTTGTCATTTGGTGTATCTACGGTCTATTTCCATGTTTGATAAATATTATCCGCGGGCAAAAGTTGTGCCTGTGTTTCGCAAATTTGCTCGCGATTTAGGGTGCGCTGATTTGCTTCCTAAAATTAAAATAGATGATGTAGATAGACCGGCTAAAAACCCACGGGCTGTGTGCTACTGGCCCGATCCGCCGGGAGAGATTCATTTGGTTATAAAGCCAATTGGTGGTGAACAGGATTTCGAAGCCGCTTTGCACGAAGGTGGGCATGCTTTGCATGGGGCGTCTGTTGACCGGAATTTGCCGTACTCCTTGAAGGCTCTTTCCTACTCCAATGCGCTGACGGAGACTTACGCATTTGTACTTGAAGATTTGGTTTTTGATTCTGATTGGCTTTCCCACTACCTCTCTACACCGCCTGATGTCGCAAAGAAAATTTATTGGCAGGCAACTTTTGTGAACCTAATGATGCTTCGCAGGTATCTGGGAAAATTTTCTTATGAGTATCAACTATTTTCTCTTCCCCCTGTCATTCCCGCGCAAGCGGGAATCAAACACAAGAAGATTCTCGATCAGGTCATGACGGTGAGTCATATCGAATCTGTCGAGAATGACAGCTTTGTGAATGGACCAAAGTTATATGCAAAAAATCTCTACAATACTACAGGCTTTATTACGAAAGAAGCCAACTGGCTTTCTGATATGGACAGCGGTTTTTACAGCGCCGATTACTTAAGGGCTTGGATTGGCGCCGCGCAAATAAAGGATTATTTAGTAAAGAAATTTGGCCGGAAGTGGTTTTTAGATAAGCGGGCCGGGAAATTCTTGCGCGATTTATGGAGCCGCGGCGTGCAGGACGAAATTGAAGATGTGGTTGGTAGATTAGGATATAAACCGTTGGACGTAAGTTACTTAGTGGACGGATATAAAAGACTTTAAATAAAGTCCTCTCACTTGTCATGCTGAAACAAGTTCGGGATGACAGATTTGTTTGTTGGGTGTTAGCTAATTATCGTGCCGATTTTTTCTCCTGAGACAGCTTTTGCTATGTTGCCCTCTTTTTCCAGACCGAAGACGATAATTGGAATATTGTTGTCCATGCAAAGGGAAAGGGCGCTGTTGTCCATAATTTCTATGTCTTTTTCCGCGATGGCTTGTTTAAAAGTTAAATTTTCAAATTTTTTGGCGTCTTTATACTTCATTGGGTCTTTGTCGTAGACGCCGTCTACTTTTGTGGCTTTTAGAATTACATCACAATTAATTTCAAGCGCCCTAAGCGCCGCGGTTGTGTCGGTTGTAAAATAAGGATTGCCTGTGCCGCCTGCAAAAATTACGACTCTCCCCTTCTCCAGATGCCTTTGGGCGCGGCGGCGAATGTAAGGTTCGCAGACATCTTTAATTTCGATTGCGGAAAGGACGCGGGATTGTACTTTTTCTTTTTCAAGCGCCGCTTGAAGTGCCAGTGAATTCATGACGGTTGCCATCATACCGATGTAATCGCCGACTGTTCGCTCCAACCCATGTTCGGCTGCTGAGGTTCCCCGAAAGATATTGCCGCCGCCGACAACAATGGCGATTTGTGTTCCATCTCTTTGGGCTTTGATGATTTCGCGAGCGAGCCAGATTGTAAACTGCGGGTCTATACCGTATTCTCTCTTTCCTAAGAAAGTTTCACCGGATAGTTTAAGAAGCACCCTTTTATATTTCGGCTGGGCCATTAACGTATATTGTAACTGATATTGTTCGAGCTTGTCGAGAACTTACAATTTTTATCATCGCGTCGCACAATATTGACTCCTCCACTCTGCGAGGACGTATAATAGGAGTATTCTTGTCATAAAGAAGTATGTTTGACTTGCCTGCCCTAATTACCGAATTTCTTGAGTATCTCGAAATTGAGAGAAACCTCTCCCCCCTAACCATTCGGGACTATAAACATTATCTTAACCATTTTGCCGCTTGGTCTGCTGCCAACTCCCCTATTTCTAACCCTGGTGACATGACAGTGGAGTTGGTGCGTAAGTATCGTGTCTATTTAGCCCATCTTAACAGTACAAATGGTCCGCCAGCTGGCGGATTACCTCTAAAAAAAGTCACGCAAAATTACTATGTTATTGCGCTAAGGTCGTTTTTAAAATACTTGATCCGTAAAGATCTTGCAGTTGTTTCACCGGATAAAATCGAGTTGCCAAAAACGGAAAGCAGATCATTGAAATTTCTGGATCGCGACCAGTTGGAGCGACTGCTTGTTCAGCCCGACGTATCGACAGAACGTGGTTTACGAGATAAGGCAATTCTCGAGATGCTCTTTTCGACTGGACTTAGGGTTTCCGAGATGTGCAAATTAAATCGTGAACACATAAATCTGGAACGCGGAGAGTTTGGTGTAATTGGAAAAGGGCAAAAACCCCGGGTGGTTTTTTTATCGGACAGGGCAACTCTTTGGATTTCTAAATATTTAGCCGAACGTGTAGATGTCTACAAGCCGCTATTTATTCGTTATTCAGGTGGTAATGATCCGACTACGCTGGATGAAAAAATGCGCCTGACTCCCCGATCGGTGCAGAGGATGGTGGAAAAATATGTGAAGAAAGCCAGACTTCCGGTTGCTGCAACACCCCACGTTTTAAGGCACTCGTTTGCAACAGATCTTTTAATGAATGGGGCTGATTTGCGGTCTGTTCAGGAATTGTTGGGACACAAGAATGTTGCAACAACCCAAATTTATACACATGTTACAAATAAACAGCTAAAAGACGTTCACAAGGCCTTCCATTCCGGAAATTGAAACGAGGTTAAAACATTTGTGCAAGTTGCTTCGATAATACATTGATTATACTGATTGTGATAAAATAATTGTAATTATTATGAAACTTTCCTATTCAAAACTGCAAAAAAAATATAGTGGTATGTACGTACTAACTGATAAACCCGGAGGCAAAGTTGTCGCCGCGTCCCGCAATTTGGGAAAGGCTTTCAAAGAGGCAGAAAAAAAAGGTTTTGAATTACCAGTCGTTCAATACGTAGAACCGCGGGGAGTTATCGCTATTTATGAAGTTGAAATATCCCTACGAAGTTAAGGTTTCTCCGGATTTCGGGATTATTCCTACAATCAAATTATTATTAGAGGTTGAATCGCCTAAAGGGCCTGCACCTTTTATATTCTTATTCGATACAGGAGCTGATGTTTCTTCTCTGCCATCTGCTGCGGCGAAGAAATTGGGAGTCGATCTGGATAAATGCCCGCAAGAAACAATGAGCGGCTATGAGGGTAATTCGGTTACTGTTTATATGTCGCCCATAAAAATTAAGTTCGGTGATAAATTTTTCCCGATACCTTGCGTTTTTCACCCCAGCGACGATGTGCCAATTCTCTTGGGCAGAGCCGGCATTCTGGACAAATTTAATATTTTTCTGGACGGAAAGAAAAAAGAGATTACGTTTGAACAACTGTAGTTAGGCCATACTTATTCAATTTCCTTGTAGGTTGACTTGTTTTTAGAAGTTAAATCTTTCGGAAATTCTGTCTAAAAATTGAGAGGCGTTGGGATGTTGTCTTTCCAGTTCAGTCCTGTGTTCTAGAAGTCTTTTGACAACTTCTTGAAATTTATCTCCGCTGTGTCCATAGAGATTAAGGGTATAGACTGCCCAAAGCTGCTGGGAAATATCCGCAGAATCTAAATAATCCCACATCTTTTCGGCGATAAGCGCGACTGTTTCCTGGCCGAATCGGTAATATTGATCGTTGCCGGATTTGACTAGATCTTGTGGTATTTCTTTACCGACAAAATGTTCGTTGTTCCAAACCATAATCATTAGTGAGTCGAAAAGCATTGATTTTTTGCTGCCGGTGACCACATCTATGTCTTTTAGGATTAAATCTCTTCGGTATGTGTCTATTCTGTACAGTATTCCTTCGTTAAATAATTTAATTACCGCTTCTGCCACATCATCTTCTGAATTTAATAATATCTGGTTAAATTGATCAAACAGCTCATGTATTTTTTGAGAGTCTTGGTCAATATACTTATTAATGTTCCAGTCAGCGAAGTACTCTGTCATTTTTTCTCTAGTCGCGGGATTTTTAACAAAAGTATTGATAACCAGATCCGCTGCTTCCTGATCACTAAATTTCATATATCGTCTCACCAATAGATTGGTTAGACATTTGACATAGCCGTGGCTATTTACTTCCCCTGCGAAGTTCATCTTTATATATCCTAAATTGGTCAAAAATCGTTCATCGTCGGCTTGCTTTCCCAATTCCTTATTTGCTAAAAGGTTTGCGATGTCATTTGTGGTTTTTTGATAATCAAAGCCGGTTAAGTCAAAGATTTGCAAGATCATGTAACGTGCTTCGCCAGGAGTGTTTGGGTCGTGCATCCAGTAGTTAAAAAGGTCTATAAGGGCGTCTCTTGATTTAAGAGATGTTTCCATTTGATCCCTTGACTCTACTCCGATGGGCATGCCAAACAGCATGGTCCCATTTATTCTCATCTGTGCTAGCTCCGCATCCGAGTATTTAGAAAATTCTACCGCCTGTTGAAGTTCTTCCATTAAGTGATAAATTGCGCCAAAATTAGTGGCCGACTTTTCAAAATCGCTCCTATTTAAGATAGAAAAGAGTGCGTCAATCGCTATCGGAAAGTCCGGATTGATGCGGGTGTTTATGCCAAGGGGTCCTTCGTTGTGGACACGTGAAGCGATCATCTGTAATACTTCATTTTGAAGTTCTGGAGAAGGATCCAAGTCTAGTAATTCTAACGCGGCGCCATATGTTTCTTCGCTAAATGGCTGGGTGGAATTTTTCATTCCATGAAGAAGGGCAACAATCCATCTTTGGTAATCGGGATTTTGGCTGTTTTCCCGTATTTGGCCAATTGCCTCTCTGAATTTACTACCAACTAACCCGGCGGTTCTTGAACTGCGAATGTAGTCACCATACGGATTGTTATCTATTGGCAGGTATTTCAAGACCCGCAAGGCATCTTTTGCAAAGAGTGGTATTTTGAGGTTATCAATTTCTGTTTCTTGGGCGTTTGCGAGAATAAATTCCAATGCGGCTTGTGCTTGAGCATTTGTGTGTCCTGCGGCATAAAGTCCGGATGGACCACTAACTAATGTCTGGTAATAAAGTAGTGGTTCAAGCGCCCTGGGAGAACCCATCGATTTTAAATTCTGACAAACTCCCGTACCGGGCCATGATTCTCGCCCGTCGGGTATGAGTATTTCAAAAACCAGCCTGTCAACCAAAGTCTGTTCAAACTTATCCAGTGTTTGCGTATCTGCCAAATTATTATCTTCTAAAAACTTGCGCAGAGGAAGCCATCTGTCAAATGATGGAATTTCATTTAGTTTGTTTGCATCAGTATCTAGTAAGTCAACCGGCGCGCTTTTTCTTGCCGCCGGTTCTGATGCTTCAACGAGCGTTTTTAGGTAGTTGGCGTTTGGGTGGTTTCTATCTCTTTGAGCTTGGCGCAGTTCAGGCAGTTGCCAAGCTTGATCATCCCCTTTTGGTATGCTGTCAAAAAGTCTAGCCCATTCCAAAAATGCTTGCATTGGCCGAATATCAATTACTTCTTCATCGTGTCCCGGCCCCCATCCGAATGTATTGATTCGCTCCGAGCCGTAGGTTTCAGTTCTTGAATGAGAAATATTCCAAAACTCATGCTCCAATCCTAATTCCCTAAATTCACTTTCGAAGTTTCTAAACTCCTCGTCTCTACTTTCACGCCTTTGCCTTGCGATCTCTTGCCATTCCTTGCGGGTTTTAGGATCTTGGTTTATCTCTCTTTTTATAGCGTCTATGTATTCATCTGTTAAATTCCTT
>OBEQ011116309.1_pt1 | contig 11314 bp, 12 predicted proteins | sample 1670901 | NCBI WGS metagenome assembly OBEQ01 (sample SAMEA104232315, study PRJEB22302) | groundwater metagenome | biome: forest; feature: aquifer; material: groundwater | place: USA | collected 2011-08-07 | depth 5.4 m | reverse complement strand
TGTCAATATCCCCGCCGGAGCGACTATTTCATCTGCCCACTTTGAAGTAGTTTCCCCAACAACTGCCTGGAACCGGATCAACTTCGATATTTTTGCCGAGGCCACTGGCAGCTCCTCTGTCTTTGCCTCAAACTCCAAACCGTCAAGCAGAACGTTAACTCTCAATAAAGTTTCCCACTCATCCGATGTCAATTGGCCAGCTGGGGCAACGATTGCTTTAAATGAAATTAAATCAGTTATACAGGAAGTGGTCAGCCGGAGTGATTGGTCCCCGGGAAACTCACTTTCTCTGATCCTAAAAGGCACGGGAGGAGCCTGGGCCAGAAAATTTGTGACCTCATTTGAAGGATCCACTACCAACGCTCCCAAGCTCATATTTACCTATTCAACTGCCAGCGCCTCACCTACACCTTCCCCCACTCCGTCTCCAAATCCAATTGCCACAACGATTACCTCCATTGCCTCAGGCAGTACCGTATCCAATACTATCACCATTGCCGCCGATGCCACCCCAAGCGCTTCAGTTGCCGGAGTTAAGTTTATGGTTGATAATCAAAATGCCGGCTCTGAAGATACTACCTCTCCCTATTCTGCCACTTTTGATACCACTACCATTCCTGACGGAGCCCACACCCTTAAAGCGATCGCACGGGATACCTCCGGTGCCACATATAACGCAAGTCCGGTTACTGTCACAGTTGATAACACCAACAAGCGCCCAAATATAGTTTTTATCATGACCGATGATCAAACCTTCTGGACCATGCCTTATATGCCTATAACAACCTCCCTTTTTAACTCTGATACGGTCAAATTTGATAGCGCCACGGTTACAACTTCGACGTGCTGTCCTTCCAGGTCAACTTTTTTAAGCGGTCTTTACTCCCACAATACCGGAGTATTTTCTTCCTCTAATGGGCCAAACGGCGGTGCCCTAGCCTTTAAGGATAAATCAACGATCGCCACTTGGTTAAATTCCGCCGGTTATAGAACCGGACTGATTGGCAAATACTTAAATGGGTATGATCTGCTGGGAAATTATATTCCGCCGGGTTGGAGCGATTGGCATGCTCTGGTGCAGGGTGATGCTTTGGGCTATTATAACGCTCCGATCAATGAAAACGGGCTCATCAATACCTATGGCTCAGCCCCGACAGATTACTCAACCGATGTATTAAAAGCTAAGGCCGTCCAGTTTATTCAAAATACCCCCAGTAATCAGCCGCTATTTTTAGTCTATACTCCTTACGCTCCTCATTCTCCTCACATTCCGGCACCTCAAGACGTTGGTCTATTTTCCAGCCTTCCTCCCTTTAGACCACCTTCCTACAATGAATCTGATGTCAGCAACAAACCGGCCTGGATTCAAGCCTTACCCCCGATTAGTACCACAGATTCACAAACCATGGATGCATATTACCAGTCGGCTCAGGAGAGCTTGCAGGCAGTTGACAGAGCAGTCCAGGATATATTCAATACACTTTCCGCAACGGGACGTTTAAACAATACGCTGGTGGTCTTTACTTCCGATAACGGTGTACTCTGGGGTGGACACCGTGTCCAACGGGACAAAGATTGTGTATATGAGGAATGTTCCAAAATACCTTTGTGGGTTTATAAAACAGGATTTTCCTCCAGGATAGATTCAGCTCTGGTGCAAAATATTGATTACGCTCCCACATTCGCTGATCTAGCCCATGTGATACCAACCAGCCGGGTCAACGGAGTCAGCATCCTCCCCAGATTAACAAACCCCGGAAGCGCCTTTAGAACTGAGAGTCTTCTTGAAACTTTGGGAGAGGTCCCAATGAGAAATTTCCAGGCTGTCAGGACAAACCAATATGTTTATGCCGAGTACCAAAACGGGGACAAGGAATTTTATGATTATGTAGCTGATCCTTTTGAATTGGACAATAAAATTAATGTTGCCTCCTATTCAGCAACTATTTCCAGCCTCCAAAATTCCCTTAATACCCTCAAAAACCAGTAGGAAGAATAAGTTTAGTATGATACAATAAATTTTGTACTGCCATAAATCTATGAGTGCTGAGCAACCAACAAACCAACCTACCGATAAATCAGCTGGATTAACACGAAGAGAGCTTTTTGGTCTGGCTCCAAGAACAGCTCTTGGCCTAGCATTATCTGGAGATATTCTTAAATATCCTTCACCGCCTGAGCCGGAACCGGTCAGGGGTGACCGCTATGATGCTCTGGAGATGACGTATTTGGTTCCTTCCTTTTACTACCCATTTTATTCAGACTCCGAAATGTACTATGCCTTCTTAGAACAATTGTCCCATCAACGCACATCACCAACGCCACAGCAATATGCAGATTATGAGCGCAACCTGACCTTTTTAAGTGATAAGTTTTTGGGTGATCTGTCCGGACCTCCAATTGGTAATTATACTGATTATCTAGAGGAGGATGGTTTGTGGGATAATTGGCAGTTTCCAAATACAAACACTCAATGTACTAATTATAGCCGATTCAGGTTAGGGTATGGCATGATGAGCAGCCTGCAAGCATACAATGTTAAAGGGAATAGTCCGCAACTTGCACAAAGTTTAATTATGGTTGGACTGCAAGATAATTTACCTCGTTCAAACTCTCCCCGGGCACTGAGGAGCGGCCTTGATCCTATGTTGCAAATTCCAGCAAATTCCGAATATTTACCAGTGGCTCTGGTTGGCAAAAGTATTACAGCTTATCCAGCTTCTGGTCTTATTATCGAAGAAGAGGTTTTATATCAGGGAATTAAGGTGAGCTGGGAGGCTGACGGTCGGGAGATTGATGTTCTCACTTCTGCTTTCTCATTATCTCAAACAGCTTTTATGCGTATTACTGAACGAGGTTTCTCTAAACAATTATTTGATCCGGAGCAATTCCGCGCAGTTCCTGTACAAGCTGCTCATGCTCAACCACCCTTCCCCCGCTTTATATAAAATCTCTATCGAACTTTGCTGTGGCCAGTTTCTCCCATTTGAAATGCACTCATTTATCTTTCATAAATCTTGGCATTTTCTGTAAAACCACTTATATTTGTGCAAGCTTGTCCGGGGAAACCCTCTGCTTTCATTTCACGCTGTGCAGTCAAAGCAACCAACATACAACCCATCGACTGCCCACCGGCTTTAGCAGTTATGGTTTGTTTACCGTTTATTGTCCGTTCATTATCAATCGGTTTACCGTCAGCCAACAGTTGAACAAGGTAGAGCTCATACTTCACTAACTCATTGGCTGCACCGACCGTATCTGGCTTAGGTGCAGAAGGACTGATAGCGAACTGTCCGGAATCCGGTTTCCACTCCCCGCTGGAAATTTCCCAAAGTGTTGGATCGTACTCGTTTGGCGCAAAGGCAAAGTGTCCTCTCCAGTAATCATGGTTATTGGGGTCGCTCCCAAAATAGCCACCTTGACCCTTCAAAAACCAGTTACCCGAGAGTCTGCCCTCTATATCGTAATCAATTTTGCCGGATACTGGAGCGACTTTGCGTGGATTTAAACTTACCATTAAAGCTTTTAGTTCAGGCGTGGCATAGTCAAGCGGATCGGCGGTGTGAATTTTCCACGGTTCGCCGGAATAGTGGTCCGGCACCAGTAAACCCGGCAGTGTAATAGTAGTATCCCAGACAGCAAAGTCCAGGGTTTGGCCGCCGATTTTACCAATAACCTGACCGGCCTTGATAGGAATGTTGACACTGGCGAACTGTTTTTCTCCAATTTGAGATTGAATCTCAGGGCTAAGACTGGTCAAAAGATCAAAATAACTTAAAAAAGTGCAGGTATAATCGATAATTACCCGATATTCATCGGTTTTCTGGCCGTGGTTAGCGGCGGCAGAATCAGAAGTCCGATGTTCAATTGAGATTATATACCCGCTGGCCGGGGCTCTGACTTCATAGGCGTCCCGAGGCGAATCCCAATTAGCCGGTGTAAAATATTGGTGGTCAATTGGAGTAACGTGTTCAAACGTCATTTCGCCGTATGGAATAATGCTCCCAATATCTTCAACTTTCATTGGTGAGACACTAAGAGTAACCGGACCGGTGCCGGAACAATTGCTACCAGCCAAATTACTGCCGCCTTTTTCTGCAGTAGACCCAAACTGGCTTTTTGTGGAACTATCAAAAGAAGAATGATTTTTTTTATTAACAAATATACCTACACCTATTATCACAAATACAACCAATACCGGAATGACAATAAATATTGGGGCAAAACCTGCCTGCCGGCAGGCACGGCCTTTTTGGGACACTTGTGGTGAGTGTAGTCGTACCATTAACCTAACTGTACCACTTTTCCCAAAAACCCACCTCCAAAAACTCTAAACAAACTAGCTTCCCACATTCCATGTAGGAATGTGTTTCAATTACCAGATATTATCTGATTTTGGATTTTAAGTAGGGTGAAAAATATGCTGAATATTTTTCCTGAATCTCTTTAATTTGCCAATCTGTTGATTTAATAATCTTTCTGCAACTTGAAGCACCGCATTTACATTCAAATGGCTCAAAATATGTTTCATTAAAAGCATATTCAAAAGTTATTTCTTTACCAGCCTTAATATCTCTTATAGCTTCTAAAACTATTGAGCTTTTAAAACCGGCATTCGGTTCACAGGAATGATTAAATACTCCTGTTTCTTCTAGTTCTTCCCTCGATGTTGGACAAATGAAAAACTCCTCATCTATTTGGATTCCCACATGTCCAATCTCTCCATATTTGCTCTATTTCTGATTTTGGGACAATAACTCCTCCAAGTACACCAATGATTTCTCCCTTATTAATATCACTTATTGCTTCTACTCCCAGCTTATCTATTTTTGAGCTAAAAGATTTAGCCTTGGGATTAATCCATCGGTGTTTAAAGATGTTGTGAAGATTCATATTTCAGTAAATTTTACACTCAAGCTGTACTCAGTGCAAGGGACTTTTTAAATAAAATTACCAGTTAGAGGTTTTTGAATTCGTCTTCAGTTAATCCCATTTGATTAAGAATACTCTTTAGAGTTCCCAGTTTAATTTCTTTATGATGTGGAATAACACAGGTTTTCTTTTTTTCCTCATTCCACCATATTTCGTGAGTTCCACCGGTGGCTCTTCTAAAAACAAATCCAGCCTTTCTGGCTTTCTTGATGACATCTCTGTATGGAAGAGGTCTCATGCAGATACAATGACAGGAATTGTAATTGAGCTTGAATTGATAGTTTCTTTATTAAGTTTAAGGGGGATTTTTAAGCCTTCTTCTTTATAAAGTTCAATTAAGGACTGCGCAACAGCAGTTGCCTCCAAAACAGCTTCATCTACGCTATCACCCTGGGCATAACAATCAGCCCAAACAGTAGAAGCAGCTAAAAATCCCCCATCCTTTTGTGGTTCTATTTTAAGAGATAATTCATAGCTAGAAACTTTTGTGGTTTGATTTAACATGAATGAATTATACCAAATTCACCAGATTTTTACCATAGCTCCGTCTAGGGAATTTCAGCAAATTTTACACTCAAGCTACCTTCGATGCAACTCAGGACTGGCCACTCAGTGCAACTTAAGGCTTTTTTGAGGATCCTGGCCGTTGACAATTAAACAGAAAAAGTAATAATATCTCCTTAATATGACAGCCGAAACTAAACCCAGTAAAGATGCATCCAGAACAGCAGAACTTAGGGCTATGGCTAGTTTAGTAACCCCACATTATATGAGCAGGATAGATCGTCGACCGGGTGAAGTTGATTATCCTTATATTGCGCCATCTCTTAGATTAGTTTCTGAGTACGCAAAATTGAGAAATTGGCGCGTTCTTCGAGAAGCCGGTTTTAAAAGCAGAAAGGATGCATATGAAAAAGCTTTAGAAAAAACTGCCGAGGATTGGGCTAAAACAAGCATGGGAACTTTAAGAGTACAGATGATACAAGAGGGCATACCACAAAGACCAGACTTAGCTAGGCGTTTTTCAAATGCTGAGTATCAAGTTCAACAAGAAACAGACGAATTAGAAGATAGAAGTACCCATGTTCTTACTGTATTACATGGAGTATCTGAAGCTTATCGTTTTTATCCACCTCGGAGAGGAGAAAGAAAACCAGTGGATCCACCAATCGGTATCGCATATAACACAATGCGATTAATGCAGGGCGACTAGTCTGAATTCCTCTTAAATCTATTATTAACGCCAAATCTTCCACCTGGGAGGTGGCCTGCCTGTCGGCAGGTAGGCTGGATTTATACCTCTTAATGTTTGTGCTACACTTTATTTAGATGCCATCTCAAAAAGGATCCCTGCCTATTTTGGCTTTACTTTTAATAGTAATAGTTTTGGCTGCTGGAGCTTTCTATTTCAGCAGGAATCTACAAACTCCTCCACCACCTCAACCTACACCGACCCAGCCCCAGCCCACAGCTTCCCAAATGGGTTTAAAATTTGATAATCCTCCTTTAAAGTACGATCCTTTTAATGATAAAAACGGGCCATTTTATCATCAGGTTTTTTTAGCCAAATCACCTGACGGATTAAATTTCACCAAAGAAAGCGATGTACTTTTTGATAAAGCATCAGTTCCAGATATGGTGGCTTTGCCCAATGGCAGACTGTTGGCTTACATGGTAGACGGAGCCGGCAGAAGTAAATCAGGGGTGATGGTAGCTCTCTCGGATGACGAAGGAATTAGCTGGGACCAGGGATCTTTGCAGCTTAAAAGAAAATCTGCCCAGCCGGGAGGGATTGCCGATCCGCAAATAATTTATTACAAAAACGGCACCTTTAGACTTTATTACCTAGTTTTTGGCCCGGGGAAAAACTCTGTTAAAAGTGCTACCTCTACTGATGGCATCAATTTTGAGGAAGAGGACGGAACAAGGTTTGAATACCCTAGGATTACAGATCCTGATATTGTTAATTTTGACGGCAAATGGTTTATGTATTTATCTCAGGGACCCAAGTTGATTGCCGCCTCCTCAGATGACGGCTTAACTTTTAAACTGGAAAAAACTATCCGGGAAAAAGGGTCTGTAACTAAAACGGTTTATGTTGATGTAAATTTTTACAGGCAATTTTATTGCAGTGATGGAAATATCAAAAGCGCCAAAACGGCTGATGGGCTCAACTTCACTGATGAACCTGGAGACCGGCTCACCTCTGATCCAGGCCAAACCATTTGTGATCCGGCCCCGGTCCACCAAAACGGCGCCTGGCTAATGCTCTACAAAGTCGCCCCGGGTCACTAAATCCTCAGGTGCCAAGCTAATACACTCCCGGTGTGTCTTACGTTGACACCTAGGGAACATATTTTCTTATAATAGTTCTTCTTTGCTTGGGGGTTCGAACCTACCCGACCATTCTTCAAGTTCCGATCTCGTTATGTGCAAAGTTCCTTTCAATGACTCGGGTCGCTGTGAAATTCGTGACCACAATTCATCAATCGGAATATCAAGAAAAGCTATTTTAACCTGGGCACCCAAGGTTTCTGCTTCTTTTCTATATTTGGTGCGTTCATCTCTTGACCAAAAACCCCAATCTAAAACCACACTGGAACCAAGTTCAAGTGCACGCTTTGCAACTTGCCACTGAAGAGCCTCTATCGGACTACGCACTGCATCTCGACGAGGTCGATCCAAATCATTACCGTATAGTGCAAGTATCCACTCATCCGGAGTAAATCTGAGCGCAGAATGTTCTATTTCTATTTCTTTTGCCTTAGTTGTTTTTCCTGAACCTGGAAGACCAACAACCATATACAACGTGGCTTGTTCTGTCATAATGATTTTCCTCTACCAAATATATTAACACAAACGATATTCCCTCTTGACAAATATTAGTTTTGGGTATATATTCAAAACTATACTAATTATGAGAGGGGGTGAAATAAATGTTATTTTCTAATAACTGCGGCGGATACTGCGATGACAGTATGGTAGTATCCAACAAGGACAGAAAAGCTTTGCTTAAAGAAAAGGAAGCTATTTTGGAAGCCAAGTTGGCTACTATCCGCCATTGGATAGAAACCACGGACAAGGAAGATTCCAAGTCCGAGTAAAAAGCCTTACGAGCTCAGCTCATTTCTAGAGTGAGCCGGGCAAGGCTTTAGTAAAACCATGGCCAGACCAAAATGTGATTACAAAATGGGCTTTTGCCCGCCATATTCCAGTTTCAAACCTGAAGGATCTCCAGATTGTGAGTGCGTGGACATAACTCCGGAAGAAATTGAAAGCTTAAGATTAAAAAACATCAAAAACCTTGACCAAACCTCTGCTGCCAAAAAAATGGGTGTTTCTCAAAGTACCTTTCAAAGGCTACTTACCTCAGCCTACAAAAAAGTCTCCCTGGCTTTAATCGATGGCAGGGAATTGCGTATTGTAAAAAAATAATTTATGATATTATTAATATATGCCCAAAGGGGATCATCCTTATTATTATTCCGGAGATAAAAATTTTTTTCAAAGGATAATTGATTTTGGTGTTCCGATTGGTGTATTTTTGCTTATCTTCTTTTTTTACAATCACGGCCAAATTACTCCTTCAGAGATGATAAAAAATACCGGACTTTGGGCAATAGCTTTACTTGGGGTTACATTACTCGTTGGACCTTTAAGCCGGATCATTCCTGCACTCAGTTTCTTAAAAGCTCACCGCAAGGTTTGGGGAATTTTGAGCGTTGTTATAGTTTTAGCTCACGCCAGTTTGGTCACCATTTACTTTTACAAATTTGATTTTACTAAATTTATTGATTTTAACAGCCCCAAATATCCTGGTTTATTATCTGGAATTCTGGCTTTAGTCATTCTGTTACTGGTTACTTTCACCTCCAATCAAAAAGCTCTAACAAGTTTAAGTCCCGGCGTCTGGAAGGCTATCCAAACCACCAGCTACATTGCCATGATATTGGCAATCGGCCATTTTTATCTAATGGAGTCCACTAATGGAGTCTTGGTTATCAAAAGGCTGTTGGGCAGGATCATTTTTGGCTTTGCCGTATTTGTAATCGTGGCCCGGATTATAGTCCTCTTTTTACCTTCCAGGAAAAAATGAGACAAAAAGGTTTTGCTCCGATTTTAATAGTGGTTTTAATTGCAGCTTTAGTTGGTGTATATTTTCTTTTTACCACCAATTATTCGAATAATCGAACAAAACCTGCACAATATGTACAAATCACTCCAGCTCCAACGGTTATCAATGTTAATCATGATCCAGATAGAAAAGGATGGAATATTTACAAAAATGAGCAGGCTCACTATCAGATTAGTTACCCTAATAAGTGGGTAAAAGACCAAGTATATAATTACTGGGATTCCGATGATGACTTGGTAGTAATGGACACAGCTAATCAACCCCGTCAGTTAGGTTTTGTTGAAAGTGAACTACAACTATCAGTTGGTCACGTAGACGATCCCAAAAAGTGTCCATCAAATTCGCCTTGCTCCCCACTATCTTTCGATAAAGAATTACAACTGGCAGTGGGAACAATTAGCACTAATAAAGTTTATGGCAAGTTAACTAAAATTGGAAATGGAAAGATTGCTAATGTTGCCGCGGTTAAATATTTATATGAAGAAAACTATGAAGGTCCGATATATGGTTATGTTAACCACCTAAAAGGCGCAGACGGCACTATCTATTCGATAAATTTCTTTGCTCTTGATAAACGATCAATACAGACACATCAAATAGACATTGATAAAGTAATAAAATCCTTTAAATTTACTCAGTAAGATTCTGGACAAGCCAGAATGACAATGTTGAAAAGTGGCGAAGTCTGAGCCAGCACAGCAATTAGAAAATTTTTGTGGAGGTGCTAATTCAAAAATTTTCCCATAATGAGGCTTGAGAAATAATTAATGACCGAGATAATGTAGCCGAATGGTGCTTTGTGGCCAGACGAGCCGGCCAGACTATCTCTCTACTCTACCTGTAAAGCCGGAGGTTTCCACTATTTTTTGAGTTATATTAGAAGGCACCGGTTCATAGTGGTCGGCTTCCATGTAATAAGTGGCACGACCCTGAGACATAGAGCGAATAGCTGTGGCATAACCGTGCATCTCTGCCAGAGGGACTAAAGCTATTACCACTTTGGCATTACCGCGGGAATCGGAAGACAGAATCTGGGCACGTTTTGCACTTAAATCCCCAATAATATCTCCCAAAAATTCCTCCGGGGTGGTCACTTCCACCTTCATTATTGGCTCAAGCAAAATCATATCGGCCTTAGCCGCTGCAGCAGACAAACCTAAGCTACCGGCAATTTTAAAAGCCATCTCGGAGGAGTCAACCTCGTGGAATGAGCCATCATAAACTGTCACCTTAATATCCGTAACCGGGAAACCGGCCAAGATTCCGGTATCTTCTTTTTCAACAACTCCTTTTTCTATAGCCGGAATATATTCCCTCGGGATAGCTCCGCCAACAATTTTAGATTCAAATTCCCTTCCCTGGCCACGGGGGAGAGGCTCAATTTTAAGTAAACAATGGCCATATTGCCCTCGACCGCCGGTTTGCCGGATATATTTTCCTTCACCATTAGCTTCTTTCTGCAGGGTTTCTTTATAGGCAACCTGGGGCTGGCCCACATTGGCCTCTACTTTAAACTCCCGCTTCATCCTGTCCACTAAAACTTCCAATTGCAGCTCACCCATTCCGGCAATAATAGTCTGTCCCGTTTCCTGATCACTTTTTACCCTAAAAGTCGGGTCCTCTTCAGCTAATCTTTGCAAAGCATAACCCAGCTTTTCTTGGTCAGATTTTGTTTTTGGCTCAATGGCCAGAGATATAACCGGCTCGGGGAAAGTTATGTTCTCCAAAATAATCGGCGCTGTTTCATCACAAAGCGTATCCCCGGTAACTGTATCTTTTAAACCAACCGCTGCCACAATCTCTCCGGCATATGCTTCGTCAATTTCCTCGCGGTCATTGGCGTGCATCAAAAGCAATCTGCCGACCCGCTCTTTTATTTGTTTGGTGGAGTTGTAAACATAAGTGCCGGATTTAAAAGTTCCCGAATAAACTCTAATAAAAGTTAATTTTCCAACATGGGGGTCAACCTGAATCTTAAAAGCCAAAGCTGACATGGGAGCCAAGGGGTCGGTTTTTCTCTCCTCCGGTTCCCCATTAAAGTTTGTTCCGGAAATTGAGGCTATATCTTGTGGCGAGGGCAAAAATTCAACAACAGCATCCAGCATGGGCTGAACACCTTTATTACGAAGAGATGATCCGGCCATAACCGGCACGATTTTATTTCCAATTACAGCTTGCCTTAGGGCTTTTTTTAACTCCTCAACCGAAATTTCCTGTCCGCCCAGATATTTTTCCATTAAGACATCA
>OBEQ012477352.1_pt1 | contig 11315 bp, 8 predicted proteins | sample 1670901 | NCBI WGS metagenome assembly OBEQ01 (sample SAMEA104232315, study PRJEB22302) | groundwater metagenome | biome: forest; feature: aquifer; material: groundwater | place: USA | collected 2011-08-07 | depth 5.4 m | reverse complement strand
TTGACCCCTAACTGTTCCTGCAGCACCTTCACACCCCGAGCGCTGAGCATGACCCCAAGCTTCTGATCCCTCGCGTCGTAATCCACCCGGTCGAGCAAGAGCTCCAGTACTTGCCGCTTCGCCTGCGGAAAGAGCGTCTCCCAGGCTGTTGAGGTAATGTCCAGGGCCTGCTCCAGCTCCTTTTGAGCCAACTGCTGCTCATCGATCTGGATCAAGCGGGTGCGCAGGTGACTGAGCAAAGGTTCTTTATCTTGCAGCTCAGTGGCCAGGCGTTTGATTTCAGCCCGGGTGGCAGGATCGGCCTGCTGGCTTTTTAATGCCTCTAACCGGCTGGTAAGTTTTGGGATGACCGCTTCAAGCTCATGCTGTTGGGCTAAGAGCGCTTTGCGTTCAGAAGCAAGGCCTTGGTTTAACTCGGCCAATGCCTCGAGTTGTTGGGCGGGGTTGCGCGCAAGCTGCCGCAGCGAGGTAACTACGACCTCTTCCATAGCCTGGGCGTTGACTGAGCGGGTCGGGCAGGTGTCGTAGCCGCGCTTCTGAGCGCTGGAGCAGACGTAGTAGCGCCAGCGCCTGGTGCCCTTGGAAGAATAGGTGTGCACCATGATGCTCTGGCAGGCGCGGCAGTAGATGCGCTTGCTCAGCAAGCCCAGGCACTTGGTGTTCGTGATCGTACTACGCGCAATTCGGTTCTCAGCCAGGAGTGCCTGCACCCGCTCAAAGAGCGATTCGCTGATGATCGCTGGATGCTCTCCAGGGTAGCTCTGGCCTTGGTAGCGCACCTGGCCGATATACAGGTAGTTCTTCAAGAGATACTGCACATCGGTGGTCTTAAACCGGCCTCCGCCGAGCTGCTTGCCGGACTTGGTGATGTAGGCCTTGATCTGGCGGTCTTGGGCGTTGAGACGCCTGGTGACCTTTAAGAGCGAACGCTCGGTCAGATACAGCTCGAAGATCTCGCGGACTAAGACAGCCTCCTGCTCGTTCACCACCAACTGGCGCGTGTTCCGGTTGGGGTCATAGCCTAATACCGGACGGCCGCCCACCCATTTCCCTTTCTTGCGTGCCGCCGCCATCTTGTCCTTGGTGCGCTCGCTGATCATTTCCCGTTCAAACTGGGCAAAGGAAAGCAGAATGTTAAGCGTTAGCCGCCCCATCGAGGTATTGGTGCTGAACTGCTGGGTGACCGACACAAAAGTCACCTGATGTTGGTCGAACAGCTCCAGGAGATAGGTAAAATCCAGCAGCGACCGTGAGAGCCGGTCAACCTTGTAGACCATGACACAGTCGATGCGGCCATCGCGGATGTCAGCGAGGAGCTTCTGCAGCGCAGGCCGCTCCGTGTTGGCGCCAGTAAAGCCGCCGTCATCATAGCTCTCCGGCAGTGCAGTCCAACCCTCGGCTTGCTGGCTGCGGATGTAGTGCTGCGCGGCTTCGCGCTGGGCATCCAGTGAAGTAAAGTCCTGATCCAAGCCTTCGCTCGTGGATTTGCGGGTGTAGATTGCGCAGCGGATGGGCTTTTTTACTGAAGTGTTCATAGGCCAAAGAAGGCGCGCCCGTTCCAGTGGGCGCCGGTGACGGCGTTTGCAATGGCCGTCAGGGAGCGGTAGAGCGTGCTTTGATACTCAAAGCCCTTCTCTACCACTCTCACCTGCAGAGTCTGGCCCTTGTAGACTTTGGTGAGAATGGTGCCTGGCAGAAAAGCCCCGCGACGCTTGAGACGCTTTAGGGCAGTCGATGCGTGCTCGGCAGCGACAGACGGGCTACGAGCTTTGGGCAGATCCCGGTGGACTTCGCTGGCGAGTGTCTGAAGTTGAGCTTGAGCTGCTTGGGAGAGCCCGCCGTAGGCCAGCTCCTGCAGATGATAGGCGATCCGGCGCTGAAGGCAGGCTTTATTGGCGCGAATGCCCTTGTCTTCGGGAAAGAGTTCGAGGTATTTCTTCCGGAGTGTGAGTAACGAGAGGTTCTGAAGGGCTAGGACTTCATCGAGGACTGCATCTCGCATGGAACGTGGCTCCTGTGGCTTGGCTGCAAGTCAGCCACATAGGGGCATACGTTCGGCATGATATCAAGAGATTCTAGAGGCGCTATTCGTCCCTAAGACGGTAGCCGACCCCTGCCTCGGTGATGAGGTAGCGGGGGCGAACAGGATTAGGCTCAAGTTTCTGGCGAAGCTGATGGACGTAGATTCGTAGGTAATGCGTTTGTTCGTCTCGCGCTTGGCCCCAGACATCCAGAAGCAGTTGCCGTTGAGTAACCACCTTACCCGCATGGCGAATCAACATCGTGAGCACCTTGTATTCGATTGGGGTCAGATGAATCTCTCGCGTGCCGAGGAACACTTGCCGCTTGGCGAGATCCACCCGTAAGTCTCCAATTTCAAAGACCGGCTCATCAGCCTCGCGGCCAACTTGTCGGGCATGGCGCATCGACACACGAATACGAGCCATCAATTCAGCCACGCCAAACGGCTTGGTGAGATAGTCATCCGCACCGCTATCCAAGGCGGCGACCTTATCTTTCTCTTTTCCCCGGGCGGAAATCACAATGATAGGTACTGACGTCCATTCGCGCAATTTCTTGATCACGTCCAACCCATCGATATCCGGAAGGCCTAAATCCAACAGCACGACCTCGGGATGATGCGAGGCCGCGAGTGAGAGGCCCTCCTGCCCGGTTTCCGTCTCCATCAGAGAAAAATTCTGGTTCTGCAGTGTGGCGCGGACAAAGCGGCGGATCGGCAATTCATCCTCGATCATCAAGACTACCGGCATGGGATCAGCCATTGGATGGCCCTTGCAGCTGTTCAGCATTGTTCGCGGAGAGTGGCAACGAGAAGCGAAATACTGCGCCCCCTCCAGGTCGATTCAAGGCTGTCATGGTCCCACCGTGGGCTTCGATGATTCCCCGACAGATTGTGAGGCCCAGCCCGAAGCCCTGGCGGCCTTTCTGGTCGCCTCGGTAAAACTTTTCAAACAGCCGTTCCGGATCGTCGCCCGGCAGCCCTGGGCCACGATCAGCGAACTCCATAGCCACCACCGGGCCCTCTACGGCAACTGAGAGGTCAATCGGTGTTCCCTCAGGAGTGTACTTCAGCGAATTATCGAGCAGATTCATGATCACCTGCTCGATGAGCAATGCGTCCATCGGAACCATAGGCAGCCCTGGTGCGATTTGTGTTTTGACCGGCCGCCCGGCCAGCCGTTGCTCAAGTCGCGTTAAGGCGCTGCCCACGACCTCCTCTATAGGCAGCAGCTCTTTCCGGATGGCCATGGTCCCGGACTCTAATTTCGTCAGATCCAGGACGTTATTCACCACGCTGCTGAGTCGCTCCGCTTCATCATAGATATTCTGCACCAATTCCTTCCAGATAACAGGATTGAGCGTCTGACCGCTTTCTAAGAGGCTGGTCGCAGAACCGGTGATGGCAGCCAGTGGTGTGCGCAGGTCATGCGGAATGGAACTGAGGATCACATTTCGCAGCCGCTCCGTTTCCACTTGGGCCTTGGTGCGATGCTGTTCTTCTGCGAGCCGGTCATTCTCAATCGCCAGGCCGGTCTGATGGGCAAAGGTTTCCAAGAGATGCAACTGGTCAGGGATCAGCAGGCGGCGGGGGTCTTTCGGCCTCACGCCCAAGGCTCCGACAGCTTGTCCCGTCGCCATCATTGGCACGTAGAGCGTTTCGCTGGCTGGCAGCGTATCTGTGCCTTTGCCGGCAATCTGCCCCAGATCGTAGACCCATTGGGCGACGGCTTGCTCTTTGGGATCGATGCTAAAGGCGACTGGCCAGCCCGTGCGCACCACCAGCCGCCCCTGTTCGTTGGGCAAGAGGGTGATAACCTGACTTTCGAACACCTCACTGATGTACCGCACGGCGACCTGCAGCAACGAATCGGTACCCCGGTTGCTGGCCAGTTCCCGGCTAAGCTCATAGAGGGAGGCCGTTCGCCGTTCGCGCAACCGGGAGGCTTCGGTCTGCTTGCGCAGGCGGCTGGTCAGTTCGCTGATCACCAAGCCGACAGCCAACATCACGGCGAATGTGAGAATGTACTGGTAATCTGAAACCGAAAACGTGAGACGAGGCGGCACGAAAAAGAAATCGAATACCACCACACTCAAGATAGAAGCCAGCACCGAAGGTCCGCGACCTGCATACCAGGCGACTGCCATCACGCCCATCAGATAAACCATGACCAGATTCGCCGGGGCCAGGAAGAAGGATAACCCGGCGTTCAGCACGGTCATGCCCACAACGATCAGGAGTGCCAAGCGGTAGGCGCTCCACGGCGTGCGGGCTTGGGGGATTGGTATCACTGGCACTTCTTCACGATGCACATCGGCACGGATCGCAAAGATATTGATATCGCCGCTTCGGCGCAGCAACTCCTCAATGGAGGAGCCAAAGATGCGGATCTTCCACCAAGAGCGTGTGGGCTTCCCCACCACGATGATGGTCACATTGCGACTGCGGGCATACGTGAGGAGTTCCTCAGCGAGATGTTCCCCGCTGAGGGTGATTGTTTCAGCCCCGAGCTGTTCCGCCAACCTCAAATGCTGCACCGCGCAGGCGCGAACTATCTCAGGCCGCTGCAACTCCGCTGGAGTTTCAACATAGACCCCGATCCAGTCGGCATGGAGACTCCGGGCCATCCGGTGAGCCGCCCGAATCACATGTAACGATCCATGACTGGATTCAATGCAGACCAGTAAGCGCTCAGATGTAGCCCACACGCCTGTTGTCGCGAGGCTCTTGCGGTAGCTCTGGACTTGGGTGTTGACCCGGTCGGCGGTGATCCGCAGGGCTATTTCACGCAGGGCGGTGAGGTTGCTCTTCTTAAAGAAATGCTGGAGCGCCTTTTGGGCCAGATCCGGTACATAGACCTTGCCCTCAGTGAGTCGCTTGAGCAGGTCATCCGGCGGCAGGTCGACCAATTCAACCTCACTCGCTCGTTCAAACACGGAATCCGGAACAGTCTCCCGCACAATCACCCCGGTGATTTGGGCCACGACGTCGTTCATCGTTTCGAGATGTTGAACATTGAGGGTCGTGTAGACGTCAATGCCATGATCCAGTAGCTCCCACACGTCTTGCCAGCGCTTGGTGTGCCGCGAACCCGGCTCATTGGTATGGGCGAGTTCATCGACCAGAATCAGCTGGGGGTGTCGCACCAAGGCGCCATCCAGGTCGAAGGCTTTGAGTTGCGTGCCGCCGTGGTCGATGGTGCGTGGAGGAAGCTGTTCCAAGCCCTCAAGCAGAGCAGCCGTATCTTTCCGGCCGTGGGTTTCAATCAGGCCGACCACGACATCGACACCTTCTGCCTTGCGTTGTCGCGCCGCTTCAAGCATGGCGTAGGTCTTGCCGACGCCAGCGCACGCGCCGAAAAACAGCTTGAGCTGCCCTCGCTGGGCTGCTTGCTCTTCGGCTTGCACCTGCTTTAGGAGTTGATCAGGATCTGGTCGGTGGTCCATGACAGGTAGGATAGCTGCTTGAGATGCAAAAGGCCAGGGGGAGCTATCTCGAAAGCTCGTCGAGGGCCAGATTGAGCAAGAGGACGTTGACGACGGGCTCGCCAAGCACTCCAAATGCCCGCCGTTGCGTGTAGCGAGCCACGAGCTGCCGTACAGTCGCTTCAGGAAGGCCGCGGACACGCGCGACCCGTTGCATCTGATAGTTCGTTGCCGCCACACTGATATGCGGATCCAGTCCACTAGCTGATGCCGTCACAAGATCGACCGGGATGGGCTGCATGTTATCCGGATCTGCCGCGAGCAGTATCTTAACGCGGTCCTTGACCGCCGCGTGCAATGCTGGGTTCAGGGGACCGAGGTTGGACCCGGAAGAGGCGGACGCGTTATACGCTGTTGGTGCCGTCGCAGACAAACGACCCCAAAAGTACTTCGGATCGCTAAATGGCTGGCCGATCAACGTGGAGCCGACAACCTGCCCATGGCGGATGATGAGGCTGCCGTTGGCCTGGCGAGGGAAGACAGCCTGCGCGATTGCGGTGATGCCGAGCGGATACGCGACGCCGGTCAGCAGGCTCAACATCATCAGGGATCGTATGGCAATGAGCACCTGTTCTCGGATCATCAAACCGCCTCCTTTAGACCAGATGGAGCGCCACCAAGAGCATATCAATCAGCTTGATACCAATGAAGGGAACGATCAATCCTCCGACTCCGTAGATCATGGTATGCTCCGCAAGCAATCGGCTCGCACCAATCGGCCGATATCGCACCCCGCGCAGCGCCAACGGAATCAAGGCGACGATAATCAAGGCATTGAAGATCACCGCGGAGAGAATGGCGCTCTCCGGGGTGGCGAGGTGCATGATGTTTAGTACTTTCAAAGCGGGGTAGGTGCCGACGAACGCCGCCGGAATAATCGCGAAGTACTTCGAGACATCGTTGGCGATGCTAAAGGTAGTTAGGGCCCCGCGTGTCATCAAGAGCTGTTTGCCAATCTTCACGACCTCAATGAGTTTCGTTGGATTCGAGTCAAGATCCACCATGTTCCCGGCCTCTTTCGCCGCTTGGGTGCCAGTGTTCATCGCCACGGCCACATCGGCTTGAGCGAGCGCCGGCGCATCATTCGTGCCATCACCGGTCATCGCCACCAGCCGTCCTCCGCGCTGCGTCTCCCGGATTAGCGTCAATTTCCGCTCAGGAGTCGCTTGAGCCAAAAAATCATCCACACCGGCTTCAGCGGCGATGGCAGTCGCCGTCAGCGGATTATCCCCCGTGATCATGATGGTCTTGATGCCCATACGTCGCAACTCGGCAAACCGCTCTTTGATGCCTCCCTTGACGACATCTTTCAGGTGAATGACCCCCAGCACACGGTCTCCTTCAACGACCACCAGCGGGGTGCCGCCGCCTTTGGCGATCGTCTCCACCGTCGTACAAACGAGAGCGGGCAGATGCCCTCCCTGGCGTGCCAGGTACGCTTCGACCGCATCCACCGAACCCTTCCGGATGTGCCGGCCGTCGCTCAGATCGACACCGCTCATCCGGGTCTGCGCGGTAAACGGGATAAATGTGGCCCCCAGTGAGTGGACGTTCCGCTCGCGGATGCCGTACCGTTCCTTGGCGAGCACCACGATGCTGCGTCCCTCAGGAGTTTCATCGGTAAGCGATGCAATCTGGGCGACATCGGCTAGCACTTCCACCGACACGCCATCCGTGGGGATGAATTCGACCGCCTGCCGATTGCCTAAGGTAATGGTCCCGGTCTTATCGAGCAAGAGCACATCCACATCCCCCGCCGCCTCCACCGCGCGCCCGGACATTGCGATGACGTTGGCTTGGATCATGCGATCCATCCCGGCGATGCCAATTGCCGGCAGTAAGCCTCCAATAGTGGTGGGGATCAAACAGACGAGCAGCGAGACCAGTACTGTCATAGTCACTGGAGTACCGTGACCGGCTGTCTGGACACTAAAAAGAGAAAATGGCAGGAGAGTCACGGTGACGAGCAAGAAGATGATCGTCATCACGGCCAGGAGGATGTTCAGCGCAATCTCATTCGGAGTCTTCTGTCGTTTCGCGCCTTCAACCATCCCGATCATCCGATCGAGGAACGTCTCTCCCTGGTTGGCCGTCACCCGGACCACCAGCCAGTCAGAGAGGACCGTTGTGCCGCCGGTGACCGCACTGCGGTCCCCCCCAGCCTCCCGGATAACCGGCGCACTTTCACCGGTAATCGCCGCTTCGTTGACGGAGGCGACACCTTCAATGATCTCGCCGTCCATCGGAATGAACTCGCCGGCTTCAACAAGCACGACATCACCCTTCCGGAGCGAACTCGACGGCACCGTCTCGTACCGACCGCCGTGGCGTGGGGAAGACAGTTTCTTGGCCGGCGTATCCCGTCTGGCCTTGCGCAGATTCGCGGCCTGGGCTTTGCCGCGCCCCTCGGCCATCGCCTCCGAGAAGTTGGCAAAGAGGACTGTGAACCACAACCACACCGTGATCGCGAGGATGAACCCTGGGCTGGCTTCTCCATGCCCCAGCAGGGCTTGAATCCAGAGTCCGGTCGTCAGGACGCTGCCCACTTCGACCACGAACATGACTGGGTTCTTGACTTGATGACGCGGATCCAGCTTCTCGAATGAGTCGAGCAGCGCAGGCCGAATGATCGCCCAGTCCCATAGCAGTCGTGCATGGTGTGACCGTGCCATGACGATGCTCCTTATCCCCGAAACATCAAATGTTCCACAATGGGACCCAAGGCCAGCGCGGGGATAAAGACGAGTACGCCGACCAAGAGGACCGTGCCGATGAGGAATCCGATAAACAGCGGCGTATGGGTGGGCAGCGTGCCGGCACTCGTTGGCACCGACTTCTTCTTGGCCAGCGACCCCGCCAGGGCTAGCGTGGGTACGGCAATCCAGTACCTGGCGAAAAAGATGACGATGCCGAGCATGAGATCGTAGAAGAGCGTATTGACGGTCAGCCCGGCAAAGGCGCTGCCGTTGTTGTTGCCGGCAGATGAAAACGCATACAGCACCTCGCTGAAGCCATGGGGACCTGGATTCAGAATGCCTGCTCTGCCTGCCGTTGTCGCAACCGCAATGGCGGTACCCGTCAGGACCAGGAGGCCGGGGATGAGGATGCCGATGGCGCACATCTTCGTCTCATAGGCTTCGAGTTTCTTGCCGAGATACTCCGGGGTGCGGCCGACCATGAGTCCGGCGATAAATACGGCGACGATTACAAACAGGAGCATCCCATAAAGCCCAGATCCCACACCGCCATAGACCACCTCGGCGAGTTGGATCATGAACAAGGGCACCAGGCCCCCGAGCGGTGTGAAGGAATCGTGCATCGCGTTGACTGAGCCGTTCGATGTTGCTGTCGTGGCCGTCGCCCAGAAGGCCGAGGTATTGACGCCAAACCGGGCTTCCTTCCCCTCCATGTTGCCGCCCGGCTGCAGCGCACTGGCCGTTTGATCCACCCCGAGCTTGGCGAGGGCCGGATTGCCGGCCTGCTCTTGTGCCACGCAGAGCCAGAGTGGTGGAAGAAATAGCAGGGTCATGGCCACCAAAATCGCCCAACCCTGCCTGGTGTCATTCACCATCCGACCGAAGGTATAACAGAGCGCCATCGGAATCAGCAGGATCGCGATCAGCTCCAAGAAGTTCGTCACCGCATTCGGATTCTCAAACGGGTGTGCCGAGTTGACGTTGAAGAAGCCACCTCCGTTCGTGCCCAACTGCTTGATGGCAATCTCCGAGGCCACCGGGCCTACAGCGATGATCTGCTCAGTGACCGGTTTGCCGTTGGCGTCTGTGGTCGGCTGCATGAGCGATACTTTCACGGCTGGCGCGAGGGTCTGCACGCTGCCCTGCGACACCAAGACAACGGCGAAGATGACCGAGAGCGGCAGGAAGATGTAAACAACACCTCGCACGAGATCAACCCAGAAATTGCCGACCGTCTGCACCTGCTTGCGCACAAAGCCGCGGATCAAGGCCACGAGGACGGCCGTCCCGACGGCCGGTGACGTAAAGTTCTGCACGGCTAGGCCCAGCATCTGCGTCAGGTAGCTCATCGTGGTCTCACCGCCATACCCCTGCCAATTCGTGTTCGTGACGAAGCTGAGCGCGGTATTGAAGGCGAGATGCGTGGGCACTGCCGCCATCCCCATGGGATTGAATGGCAGATGGGGTTGGAGACGCTGCAAGAGGTAGACGACGGCCATGCTCGCCGCTTCAAACAGCATCATCGCCACGGCATAGGTTTTCCAGCTCATCTCGGCCTCCGGACGGATGCCGGAGAGCGCATAGATTGCGCGTTCCAGGGGTCTCAAGAGCCTGGCGGGGCTTGGCGGCACGCCCTCATAGATTTGAGCCATGTAGAGCCCGAGGGGCTTCACCAACAGGAACAACACCCCCAGCCAGAGGAGGCATTGGAGTAGCCCGTTCCACGTCATGAGAAGATCTCCGGCTTCAGCAGAGCGATAAACAGGTACGCCAGCAGCAGCAACGAGATGATTCCCCCAATCCAATACATGATCGTCATAAAGAATTCCTCATAGCCTCTCACATAGGATGATCAGCCCGAGTGTGCTTCCAATCAAACAGAAGATGATGCCGAGCATGAGAACATCCATGGTACTTATCCCCGCCGCTTCAAAAATCTCACGATCCCAAAGATAACGACATAGAACACTCCAATCCAGATGATGGCCATACCAAAAAACACCGCAATCCGAATCGTACCCTGCATGGTCTCGTAACCGCCTATGTCAGCGCGTTGTATGCTGGCCCCAAAACAGTTCTCTGATCAACCATGCGATCAACACGACGGCCGCCACGGCTAATCCGCACAGCGCAATGACAACCGAGCCATACAGGAACCAATCCATGGGACTCATCCCTCCTGGCGACGACTCCAGCGATGTTGATGGGGGGACCGTGGCATAAGCCGAGTGGCCTGCCCACCCCACCAGAACCAGCATGAGCGTGAAACGTCGTAGGTAGTTCATCATCTAGTCTCGTCCCGCTTTCGTAGTTAAGCCTACCGCGCATCGAGATTAAAATGCCATGCTGAACAGGGATGGATTGTGTAAAAAAATCGTTAAGATTGAGCACGGAGGGTATAAATGAGGTAAGGAGATAATGCGAAGAGGCGTGTGGGATGCAGAGAAACCGCCCCGATGGCAACCTCTCTGCAAAAGTCGAGAGAGGTCGCTGGCAATCAAGCCACCGGGCGCAGTAGCAGATCGTTAGGGGGCGTTCTCCGATGGCAATAACCTGCTCAAATTGGCTTTAATGACGTCGCTCCCATAAGGAGCAGATTCAGAGAGGAAGAGAGGTTTGACGGCGATTATTTCGGCCTTTCTGCCGTTAGTTGGCAGCGTCTACTCTGACAGAGAGGTCAAGCGTGCTCTCGGCAAACAAGCTGAACGCCCTAACTCTTTACGGGGGCGCCTGTTGCGCGATGACCTGGCGGGTGGCCTGAAAACGCCATATTCTAATTTCCTTCGGCAATATTTCGATCGAAGGAAATGGCTGGCCGAGAGGGATTCGAACGCCGGTTAAGTATCCCTGCTAAGAGCCTCTCGGTTTGGGTTTATCTTGACCAGTCATCATAAGGCCAGTTCGAATTGATTGCTGGCGAGTGTCGAGAGGCGGTTTAGGCGCCTATCCGGCTATGGAAACCGGGTCGAGCAGTAGGTTAACACCCTCTATTCCCTCGATGTCGGGGGCTAATCCAAGGAATGGAGAATGTGTCAGGACTTGCGTATCAGTCAGGTTACAGTGGGTTACAGGACCTTAGCGGGGTGCTGAAGGAATCGATGTTTCTCCAGGTAC
>OBEQ012019250.1_pt1 | contig 11315 bp, 14 predicted proteins | sample 1670901 | NCBI WGS metagenome assembly OBEQ01 (sample SAMEA104232315, study PRJEB22302) | groundwater metagenome | biome: forest; feature: aquifer; material: groundwater | place: USA | collected 2011-08-07 | depth 5.4 m | reverse complement strand
TGCCGTGGCTGTGCTACCGTACGCCGGCATCCGGGCAATGGTCTGGAGCGTGCTGGGCTTGGCCATACTTATTCAACTAGCGGCTAGCCAAAGCCGCCGGGCCAAATTTTTGATTCCGCCGCTATTTATCATCTGGGCCAACCTGCACGGCGGCTTTATTATCGGCCTAGCTTATCTGGCCTACCTGGCTGCCCGGCAGCGATCGCGGACCTGGTTGGTGGTTTTGGTGGCTAGCGCGGCCGCCACTCTGCTTAACCCCTATGGCTGGGGACTGTACGTCGAAATCGGCCGGACGCTGTTTGACCGCTCGCTGCATAACCAAATCAACGAGTGGCGGCCGCTGTTCATTCTGCCGCCGTCTTGGGCCTATCTAGTCTTATACTTAAGCGGCTTTTGGCTGTTGGCTCGTAAGCGCTTGGCCAATTGGCTGGGTTTCCAGAGCTTGCTGGTGGTGGCCACTTTTTCGGCCAGCCGTAACTTGCCATTGCTAGTCGTAGCCACACTTGCCGACACCAATGACTACTTAAAAAAAATGCGGGCAATGATTCCAAAAAGCCTGAATCTGCCCAAAAAGCTGGTGCTGGTCTTAATTGTTGCTTTGGTCGCGGTCGAAGTCGGCTACGGGCTGTACGTTAGTTTTGTGCCTTGGCAGCCGCGCGACAGCAGCTATCCCAAAGTGGCCGTCGCCTATCTGCAAAGCCACGGCTGCCCGGGCCGGCTGTTTAATGACTACAACTACGGCGGCTACTTGATTTGGCAGTTGCCGCAGGAGAAGGTTTTTATAGATGGCCGGATGCCCAGCTGGCGCGATGACCGCGGCCAAAAATACCTCGACACCTACTACAAAATTTTAGACAATCCCAGCTACCGCAAAAAGGCTTTTGCCCGCTACGATATCAAGTGTGTGCTACTGGGTAACGGTCGCAAACCGTCAATGACCACCGATCTAAAAAAGACCGGCTGGCGCTCATTCGTTGATGCCAACGGCAGCAGCCTGCTTATAAACAGTAGATGAGCTGGCGGAAGGGGTGGGATTCGAACCCACGAAGCTTTCGCTTGCCGGTTTTCAAGACCGGTACCTTCAACCGCTCGGTCACCCTTCCACCTAAAATTATATCTTAAAGGCGTTTGGCGAAGACTAAGGCATCAACTCGGCGGGCGCCATGAGCTCGCAAGAGCCTGGCGACTTCGGCCAGTGTCGCACCAGTGGTTACGACGTCGTCGATGAGCAAAATATTCCTGCCAGCAACCAGCTGCGACGCCCGTAAATAGTAGTGCCCCCTGGGTTGAGCCAGCCGCGTGGCGCGTGGCGCGCCGACCTGACGAGATTGGCCGAGCCGACCCAAAAGCGGTCGGCTCGGCCAGCCTAACCGTTTGGCAATCTGGCGAGCCAGCAAACCGGCATGATCAAAACCGCGAGTGCGCAGCCGGCTAGTAGCCGTTGGTACTGGCACGACCAGATAATCATCAGCTGCGGCAGCCTTATACTCCCGGAAAGTCGCCGTCATAATGTTAGCTAAGCTCAACGCCGCCGCTCGCAAGTGACCATATTTATACGCTCGGATCAGTTCGGCCGCTATCCCTTCGTAATGAGTAACTACCCAGACAAAGCGCGGACCGGCTAGATGCCGGCATTTAGGGCAGGTGCGAGCGCCCGAACTGACCGTCCCGCAGCGCCAACAGTGCTGCCCATAAGCCACAACTTCGGCGGCTTGGCAGATTGAACACAAAATTGGTCCTTCCCGGCCGCACCTTATACAGTAGGTCGGGGCTACCAGACTAATGGCTGTCTCAAACAGACTCATTGCGTTGTCCCGTTAGAGCCAGGAAACGCTTGATTCGATTTTTGAGATAGCGTTTTCCCATTCCTGATTTTAAATAGACCTCTCTTGCCATCGCATCAGTAACATATACGCAGGCTTCGTAATATACCAACTCGTATGGGCCACTTGAACTTGTATACTTCGACTCCCTGTTATAGTGACTAATCAAGCGTTTCCGTAGGTCAGATGTAAAACCCGTATATAACCTCCCACTTAACTTGTTGCGCAAGACATAGATGTAATACATATTGGTTCTAACGGGACGTTGTAAATAATCATAGCAAGCTGTTGCCATATCCAAAGTGCCTAAGCTATACTGACGTTAAGACAAAAAAACAACTCTAACCGGAAAATTTAAGCTTTTAATTTGCCCGCCTAAATTTTGGCTGGCACCCCGCCAAGGTACTTTAAAATTTGGCGGGTTAAGGAGGATATCAAGATGGCTCGACGTAGCCAACAAGATGATGATCTAATGATGGAAGACGAGATCACCGCCGCCTTTTTGAGTGACGATATGCCGGCTGACGATGGTCAAGGCCAACAAACTACTAGTGATGATAAATGGGACGAGGATGATGAAGGGCCGGTGGCCGGCCAGCTGGCAGTTGATGTTTATGAAACCAAAGAGAAGTTGATTGTTAAGGCCCGCACGGCCGGAGTCAGAAAAGACGACCTAGACGTCAGCATTGCCGATAACACCTTGAGTATTCGCGGCACCTTGAGTGCCGGCACCGAGGAAGAAGTCGAAAACTACTTTGTTCAAGAGTGTTATTGGGGCGAGTTTAGCCGCAGTATAGTCCTGCCCGTACCGGTTAAAGAAGAAGCTATCGAAGCCGTCCTGAAAGACGGCGTATTGACCATTAGCTTTACCAAAGTCAAACAAGACACAGTAAAAAAGATACAGGTTGTTTAAAAACTCCTGTATCTTTTTTACAGTCGTCAGTCCTTAGTCGCTAGTCGCTGGTCAGGCTCTTTATAAATCCTGATAGCAACTTAGAGATCTCTTCTGTTAAAGTAAGTAACTCTTCCTGCTTCGCGGCCGAAATGTAGTTAAGTTCAGAGGCCAAAATCAGCATTGACCGGACTTCAGCGGTCGAGCCACGAGCTACATGAAGGAAGTGCTTAAGCTCTCTGTCGGTTCGGCGACCAAAGCCTTCGGCAATATTATTCATAATTGACAAAGAAGCTCGAAAGATCTGATCTCTAAAAGAATAGTCATTTACCGGAGCCAACGTCACGCGAAGCTCATATGTTAAAAGCTTTGCCTTTTGCCAGGCGATTACATCCTCAAAGCGCTGAATTACCATAGCCACATAATATTATGCTCGTCAAATATTAACTAGCGACTATTGACTATTCGACCAACGACTGCTCGTAGCCTTTGGCTACGAGTTGGCGACCTTGTTTAGGACAACTCGGACCAAAATCTGAGCCAGAGCGACAATGATCAAGCCGATAATGGCATAAAGAATCGTATTTTTGGCGCTGGCCACGCTGGTGTCGGTACCGCCGCTAGTGATATAGCGGAAGCCGCCGATGATGATCATGATGACGGCCACCACGCCGACGATGGCGCTCAAAGTATTAATAATGAAGTGGATAATATTGTTGAGTTTATTAATTGCCTGCTGGCTGCCACCACCATTGCAACTAGCATTTAGGTCAAGCTGCAGATTGGCGCCGGAGCACAGGCCGTTAACGATGTCGGTGTTGCCAGAAAGACTGTCGGCTAAGGCCGGTGTCGCCGACAAAACCAAAACCGAGCCAAGGCTGGCTAGAAGCAAGCTTAGTCGCCTAAAAAATTGGGGTGCTCTCACACCCCAATTATACATAAACTTTTAGAAATAACGGCTAGCCGGTGCCAGTCGATTTACTGAGGACGAAGCGAACGATGAATTGGGCTAAAGCGACAATTATCAAGCCAACAATGGCGTAAATTAGGGTATTTTTAGCACCACTGACTTTGTCAGGATTACCGCTGCTGGTGATGTAGCGGAAGCCGCCGATGATGATCATGATTACCGCGACAATACCCACGATGATCGAGAAAACATTAAGGCCGGTATGTAGGGCATCGTTAAAGTTAGTGCCAGTGGTTGCTGACTTGGTACATTCAGCACCGGGCTGAGCTGTACTAATATTCAGGTCGTTTCCGCCACTACAAAGAGAGTTTTGGATATCCGGAGTTACAGCCGCCGCTAAGGCTACACCGCCGCTAAGACCTAGCAACAATGTACTGGCCAGTGAAGTTAATAAAAGCCTAATTCGGTTTGTCATTTTAGTTAAAAATCCTTTTGCTTATCTTGATTAAAGTATACAGTCGCTCGAAGCAGAGTCAACCCTGTGGAATTCCTGCTTTAGGCTTTAAGCTTTCAGCTTTGAGCTTTATGGCTTAGTGACCTTGTTGAGGACGAAGCGGACGATGATTTGGGCTAGGGCCACAATGATTAAGCCGATGATGGCGTAAACCATGGTGTTTTTGGCGCTGGTAATTTTGTCGCTGTTGCCGCCGCTGGTGACATAACGGAAGCCGGCAATGATTAGCATAATCACGGCGATGATGCCGACGATGGTTGAGAGCACGTTAACAACACTGGCAATAGTATTGTTAACCTGACCGGTGGCGTTGGCGCCGGCGCCGGAGCTGCCGGCGGCGCTGTTTACGCCAGACTCGATTTCATTTTGAATCGGATTAGTCGCCGGTGGTGCGGCTGCCAAAGCCGCCGGACTAAAAATAAACAGGTTCAGGGTGGCCAGTCCGAGAGCTAGGCTACTTTTGATTTTGGTTAAGCTTTTCATGCTCATATTCTATATCAAATGCTTATTACTTTGGCTACTGCAGCAAACGGTGGGTAAAGAAAGCCGTGAGGGCCCAAGCCAGTAAAGCCACAATCAGGCCGACTACGGCATAGGTTAGGCGAGCTTTAGCACGGGCCGATTTTTCGGGGTTGCCGGCGGCCGTTACGTAATTAAAGCCACCGACAATTATGGTAATGACTGCACCAATGCCGACAATCAGAGCCAAAACCCGGGCTGTTTTGGGCAGAATACCGTTGTTGCCGCTGGTGATGGGATTATTCGTACCGGTACTCTTAGCATTTTGGCAGATGGCGGTCTGGTCAGCATTTTGAGCAGGCGTGCAGGTCTGGTTCAAAACATCAAAAGCTCCCGCGGCCGGGGCTAGGGCCAGGCTTAATGTCAGCGTGCTTAAAATACAGGCCAAAATTAAGCGGATTTTGATCACCCCGTTAGAAGTCCGATTCGCTGGCCGCGAATCGGCAGATTTTCCAAAAATCTTACTTCTAACGGGAATCATATTCCTAAAACATATTTAACCGCGGCAAAGGACAAGGCCGCAACCAGCAAGCCGATGATGGCATAAATAATGGTACTTTTGGCGCGGGCGACTTTTTCCGGCTCGCCGGAGCTAAAAACATAGTTCAAGCCAGAGATCAAAATCACCAAAAAGGCCATCGCCCCCAAAATCGAGAACAAAATGTTCAGGGCTGTATCGACCGAAGTGTTATTGGCAGCCGCCTTCGGCACGTAAGTGTTATTGATCAAGGTAATGTCGGCCAATTTGGTAATTAAAGGCTGCATTTTATTTAAAGCTATTCCCTAAAAATGTTACAGCCGCCGTGGCCGTTAGGACAATCGCTAGGCCAATCGCGGCGTTAATGATCCGACTTAGAACAGCCGCCGTTTTTTCGGGATTACCAGATGACAAGATATATTGGATGCCGGCAATAATAACGTAGACCACGGTGATAAGGCCGGCTAGGCGCAGCAAAATTCCCAAAATGGCCAGGCCAATGGCTAAAAGATCGTGGATACCACTGCCGCTGAAGCCGCCAAGGATCGGTACGCAATTATCTAGGCCGTCTTTTTGGCCTTTAAGGTACTGCCACCAGTGCGGCAAGCTTAAGAAATTAAAACTACTGGTCGTAGGCAGCGGACATGAGTCGCCAGCCTTGGCGAAAATCAAAATATTCAATTTAGCAACTAAGAAAATTATCATTTAAAAATGCCTCCGGGGATTAGCCATTGTAAGAAAGCGTAACTAAAAATAAAGATGACCAGGGCAATCACGCCGTTCATAACTCGCTGCTTAGCTGCCGTAATCAGAGTGGCATTATCGCCGGCAGAAATGTACTGGATGCCGCCAACGATGATCGTGCCGATTACTACCACGCCTACCAGGCCGCCCAAGAGGTTAACTATCAGGTTGAGGTCTCTAACAATCGGGTTGGCTCTCAGGCAGTTTTGAATATCTGTCGGTGCCGGCTGAGCTTGACCAGTATTGCAAGGATCGACAGCAGCTAAAGCCACGGCCGGCACCAAAAGTGTGACTAAAAATACCAGCAAAATCGAGAGCTCTTTAAGATGTTTTGATATTAGCATAAGCATATCGCCCGAATTACTTTGCACTATAGCATAACTAGCTATTAGCTGATAGCCGTTAGCGGTTAGCAGCATTTATATGCCGCTTATGGTATGCTTTAAACCAAAGTGATGGCCTAAGAAGCATCAAAATGAAAATCTTCAAAAAAATCGGCATTGGGTTGGCCCTGCTAGTTCTACTGAATCTGGCTCTAAGTCTTTTTCTCTCCCCAAAAGCCCTAGCTGATACTGCTAACCCCAGCAACAAAGACACTTACTGGCGGGGTTGTGTGCTTCAGGTTCTCTACAAATATGGTGACACCTGCTATTTGTCCCAAGACGGCGACAGCGGTAGTAAATTCTTTGAATACCGTGGCGCTCAACAGTCCAATTTAGCCAATGACGTAACCTATGGTGTTCCTCCACCACCATATACCAGCCCGAAAGTTCCTAATCAAGTCAAGCTATTCGATAGTAGTAGTAATATATATCAATTCATCGGCGGTTCTCAATATGCAGTCTTCAGCTATGGAGGTACTGGTACTTATCCTGACTCTGCATCTGGAAGTAGCACTCCCTATTATTACTATAGCTTGGCCTCTGACGCTAACTACACACTCTTAGCGACCGCTGATTCTAGCGGTAATTTAACAATTCTATCTATCACCAATAATGCCGTCTATGGTAAATCGGGCGGTACCTTTGGATCAGCTGGCGGTATCAATGCGCTCTTCGTTAATAAGGGCGCGGTTTTGCTTGACGCCAGCGGCAAGCCTGTTGGGGGTGGCGGTGTAGTCGCTGGTGGTCTCTGTTCAGGCGGAGCAGGCTGCGGCCCAGATGGAAAATGTTTTGATCCCTCGAAAGGCTGCACCCCAGCGGCTACCACAGGTCCTCCTTCTTGTGAATCAAATTTTGACAGTCCTTTCGCCTTTGTAATATGCCCCGTTTTAAGATTGATAGACAGTGCTGCTGGATCCTTTAATAGCTTCATCGATCAACAATTATTTTTCTGTACCGGTCAATCCAGCACCTCTGGAGCCAGCTGCCCCAAGGGGACCACCAATAATTTAACTGATCCAGTTAAGAACGGCTGGTCAATTTTTAGAATCATCGCCACCGCACTCTTAATAATCATTATGCTGGTGGCCGTCATCTCCCAGGCCTTGGGTGGCCAAATCTTTGATGCCTATGCCATCCGCAAAATTCTGCCTAAGTTAGTTATTGCGGTAATTGCTATTCAACTGTCTTGGTATATTTTTAAATTCTTTATAGATCTGACGAATGATGTCGGCCAAGGTATACAGAGCCTAATGTTCGCCCCGTTTGGCGGCCAGACTAATATGGCTTTGGATAAGTTGGTAGGTCATGGTGTTAATTTGGCTGGGGGTGGTGCAGCCGGCGCAAGTACCATTGGCTTCTTTGCTATCTTAGCTGCATTAGGCGGTGCCTTTATTGCCAGTATACCCGGTTTGCTCCTGCTGGGGCTTTATGTGCTACTGGCGCTTTTTGTAGCTTTCGTAACTCTTATCTTGCGGAAAATACTCATCATCTTACTCGTAATCTTATCGCCACTAGCCTTAATCGCTTGGATTTTGCCGGGCACTAATAGCTACTGGAAGCTATGGAGCGACAACTTTAGAAGAGTTTTATTAATGTTTCCACTGATCATGGCATTAATCGCAGCCGGTCGAATTTTTGCCTATATAGCCGCGGGAACACCAACTGCATCAATGTTCGCAGTAATTCATCTAGGCAGCTTGCCAATACCATACCCGGCTAGCGTGCAGGGCTTTGCCGATTTGGCTATAATAGTAGTGGCGTTCTTCGCGCCATATTTCTTGTTACCACAAACCTTTAAATGGGGAGGGAAAATCATGGGTGAATTTGCGAAAGGAGCTAGAGTCGGTGTCGAACGAGCCGCTAAGCCTGCTACTGAGTATCTTGACTGGCGAAAGGGACTGTCACCTTGGAGACAAGCCCGAGCCGCCCGCAAAGCCGAAGTCGAAAGACGGGCCAAAGCTGGCTTTGTTAGGGGTCTCGCTGAACAAGGAGGACCTGGATTTAGGGGTGCCCTTCGAGGTGCACGAGGCCGGTACAGAAGAGCTAGACTTGGCGGCGTTGGCATGCCTGAAGCTGAGGCAACTCTCCGTGGCAGGATTGTTCAGTCGGCTGAGGCAGAAGTCGAAAAACAGAGGAAAGAAGACGAACAACGCGCCGTTATACAATTAATGCAACATGATCTACCGCGGTTTCACCAAGATAGTCAGAATGCTGTGCGCGAGGCTATTGCAACCGGTGCGACAAAGAGGGTACAAAGGTTGGATGGCGCATGGGAGGATTTTGACGGCGCCGAGTACGCGCGCTCCCATGAACATGGCCAGCGTGCCGCGCTTGACCGAGCGCTTGCGCACGGACAGATGGGCACCGTAGATCAGTATTATACTGAAGCTATGGCAAGTGGTGATGCCCGGCGCATTGCTGAGGCTACCCGGTTTAAAGACGACAACGCTCCTGTCTTGGGCGAGAAGCTTACCCATGTACTCAAAGGCTACAGCGTTGCGGTACGAGCTACTTCGGGCGAAATAGCGAAACAAAGCGGCCACGAGGTCGAGAGTATATTGGCCAGGTATAGCTCAGAAGTGGCCGCTCGGACCGCAGCTGGTAACCTAGCAGGCGCTGCTGCTGCCCAGGCAGAGTTAGATGGTTACATGCAAAGGCATCAAGAAGCTCGTGCTAACCCGACCTTAAGCGGTAGCGTGGATCTTAGAGGTACTGCGGCTGTAGATGCTTATGCGGAGATCAGAACAGCGCCTCCTGTTCCACCAGGGGCACCAATACCACCGGCGCTTGCACACGCGCGAGAAGTCATAGACGAGATAAATACCGGAACGAGAGCCAGAGCCAGAGCCGCAGCTCGAGCCGCAGCCACAGGTACTCCTATTGACCCAGACGCAGACAGAGAAGCTAATAGAAGCAGATACCGTACTCCTCCTGATCCGGTTACCGGTAGACCTCGTCCCGAAGACACTATCCCTCTAATTACAACCTAGCCTACGGTACTAGACTTTAACTTAAATTATGGTACTATATTGCTAACACTGACCAACGAACGTTAGTGAGCACCTATTCCAAAGGAGACTACTGTGGGAGATTTTCTGGCTTTTTGCGTTGCTCTTATTTTGTGGTGGGCGGCCATCGTCTTCGGCTTTGCCGAGGGCTTCAGGTACTGGCGTTTAGCTCGCCAGAATCCAAACGAGAGGCTTGGCAACCAACTCGAAGCAGCCGTTCGTCTCGTTCTCGGCCTGGGCGGGTTTTTTATTGGGGTCGGTATCATGTTGGCCGTACTATCAGCCGGACAGGTTACCGCTCTTATCTTCGGACCAGCCTGCCTGGCGGTGGCCTTTTGGGTACTGCGGCATTACGCCAGAAATTGGCAGCGGCTAAGCACTGGTGGGCATCGCGATGAAGTCCTGGCCCATCTGACGGGCATCATCAGCTTTACAGCTGGTGGCATCGCCATAATGGTTGTCGGGCTCTAGCCCGACGAGAAAGGAATCAGCGTGGACAAGCTGCTGTACCGTTTCGCGTTTCATGCCTTTAGGGTGGGGCGGCGAGGCATACGAGCGCTTGTCCAGTGGCTGTTCAGCTAACAGCCACTCAGTCTCGGCGAGGAGCCTAATCGGGCTCCTCGCCGAAGCCGCGGCGGGGGCTTGAGTGATTTACTCACTCGCAACCGCCGCTTTTTTAATTTCTTAGACATGTTGCTATAAGCGTTAATCTATCAGATACTTTAAGCATAATAGTTTATCCTCACAGCAGGAGCAATTCGTAAGGTAAAATAAAGACATGGCCGTTTATAAAGTTATACAAGACATCGAAGCTGAAGACAAGCTGCTCGGACCACTGACGCTTAAACAGTTTATTTATGCAGCCATCGTGGCTTTCTTGGGTTTTATTAATTTTCGCCTAGTCACGACTGCCGGTTTGGGCAGCTTACGCTGGGCGTTCTTTGTGCTATTTCTGCTGCCAATGATAATTTTTGCGGTGCTGGCCAGCCCGCTGGGGCGTGATCAACCAACCGAGGTCTGGCTGCTTTCCCACGTCCGCTTTTTTCTGAAACCGCGCCTTAGGATCTGGAGTCAAACCGGCGAAAGGCATTTAGTAACGATAACCGCGCCCAAGCCGATAGAGAAGATGGCTATCAAAGACCTCAGCCAAACCGAAGTCAAAAGTCGCCTAAAGGCTTTGGCCAACACTCTGGACACTCGCGGTTGGGCCTTCAAAAACATCGACCTTAACTTAGGCGAGAGCCCGCCGAACAGCGGCGACCGGTTGATTACCGCCAGCAGCCTGCCGCAGGCTGTACCGGACGAGGATATTCGAGCCCAAGACGATATATTGGATGCTAGTAGCAACGCCACGGCCCAACATTTTGCGAGCTTGATGCAGGCCAAAAGCGACGCCCAAAAACAAGCCCTGGCTAGCTCAATGGCCGCCGCCCGAGCTGGTAGCGCGGTTGCCGAACCGCCGATCGTCCACTTTGCGCCGCCAGCCGGTTTGCCGGCCGCCAAGTCCACCGCTGCGCCAACTAAACCTAGCCTGGCGGCCGTGACAGACCCTGCCCAGGCTGTTAAACTTAAGGAGTTATCACACAGCGATGAGCTGCGGGTCAGCAGTATTTCGACCCTGGCCAATCACCAACCCGATGAGGTCGTAATTCAACTCCACTAAGATGAAGAGGGTGGCACAAACAACAAAACAAAGTCGTCAGTCGTCAGTCGTCAGTCGTCAGTCAGTCAGGTCTGACAAAGCTGACTATGGACTAGGAACTAAGGACTATCGACTGCAGCCGGAGGTTGCCTGATGGATCCAACCAGACGTCCAGCCGCGCCTAACCCTTCGGCTCCCAAACTAGCGCCTAAAGGTTCGGCTAAGGCTAACCCCAACAGCACCCAAAATACACTCCAGATCAGCGAGATCCGCGACGGCATTGTGATTATGAACGACGGCTCTTTTAGGGCGGTCATCATGTGTAAGGCCATCAACTTTGACTTGATGAGTCCCCAGGAGCGCGAGGCCGTCGAATTTTCTTACCAGGGCTTTTTGACCTCG
>OBEQ013072982.1_pt1 | contig 11316 bp, 11 predicted proteins | sample 1670901 | NCBI WGS metagenome assembly OBEQ01 (sample SAMEA104232315, study PRJEB22302) | groundwater metagenome | biome: forest; feature: aquifer; material: groundwater | place: USA | collected 2011-08-07 | depth 5.4 m | reverse complement strand
TAGGTCAATTTCCACCCGCAGGGAGCAACCGCCTGTATCGTCGACCCTCGAATTTCCGCCACCCAGTTGTCCTGTCCCTTCAAAATATTAGGGTTGTCTTTCTGACGTCCAAAAATTCTCTTATGTCCATCAGGTTGAGTCATGACAAAAATATTTTCATCCTGCTGCACGATCGTCGATTCCAAGGGAAAAAGGTGCCACGAAGTTCCGAGATAGGGAGAATTCCCTCCATGACTTGAATCAAAATGAATCGTCAAAGGCATCTTCAAGCCATCTCCCATATCCACCTCACCCACTTTTTCCCACAGGCTCACATATCCTTGAGGGGATACCCCATCAAAGTGCTCTGAAGGGACTACAAACTCGTTTCCACATCCCCATGCCATGGGAATGCCCATGGCGATATACCCCAGCCATGTGGTGAATTGTTTCATCTCCTTCAAGAGATCTCAGTTACAAAAAGGGCAAACAAACTTACTCGCCTGATGTCGTCGTGGTTGTTGTGCTGCTGCACGCCGGCCCCTGTCTCTCAATCGACGTTCTGCCCTTCCCGAGAGATGCTGCTTTGACATCACTTACATAATGCATCACCACGATGATCCAAAGACATACCGCAAACGCAAAAAATCCTTTAATACCCTTCATATTGTGTTTCTTATTTATAGATAAAATGAATCGAATCCCCATGTATATCCAAATAGGGAACTCACAAGCAAGTCCCTTTTAGGGGTTTTTCAAGGATCGAAAAAGACAAGAAATGTTACATTTCTGTGCCACAAAGGAATCCACTTTGCTCTTCCCGATGTGGATCAACTTTCACTTCAACCCCTGATCATTAAAAACCATAGGGAACAATGGAAGTAGAGGAAACAAACCATGTAAACAAGAACCCCTATCCAAAGGGTAAATGTCTCTTCAAACAGGGGTTTATTTCTGAGACGATCTCGAATTTTCCTGGAGACCTTTTTCTTGTGAATGCAAAAAACTGCAAGTGGCAAAACTGCGAGCAATGAAAAGCTGAGGAGCCAATGCAAGCCCACCGTGAGAATCGCAATCGAGGTGGTCATCAACTTGAACCCCAAGCTGTTACAATTTTGATAGTGATCTTCCAATGTGTTTATCATGGATGAAAATCGTTTATGATGGCAGCAATGTCAAAAAAGTTTGGTTTCATTGTGCAATGGATGGTGGGCTCGGAATAGATCGATTTTTGACCTTAGCCTCAGCGGCATTTTTCCCAGTCAACGTTTTATCGCCTTGAACATAGGATATATCCGTGATGGCATTGTGCACCCGTGTGCCTATAGGGAAAACTGCGTCAAAGACATTCTTTTGATCCATTAAATCGGCCTTAATATTAGATGAGACAACTGTAGTCGTGTCTCTTAGAAGCATCTTATCAGAATTACGGTTGGTAGGTTGCTCGGCAACGTAACGCGTAACAATGGCTTTTTGAGGATAGTGCATTCCAGTGGACAATGAAAAGTGATTTAGAAAATCACGAGACTCCAATGTAACTGACAAAACATCCTGTCCTTTGTTCTTCTTCTTTCCAAGGCATTCTGATCCAAGCAACGTGAGCGTTCTTGGGTCCCAAATGGTTTTAATCAAAATATCCGCATCCGGCGCAGTGGGAGTCCTGATGGAATGCTCAAGAAGTTGCATTCCATTTTTTGAATATTGTCGTACGGAAATCGTGCTATTAGTAGCGGGCCATTCCCACAAGTATTTATCGTATAACCGGTACGGAAGCGCCCTTGGATTTTCTATTAGATTTGGAAGGGTAATTCCATCATTAAGCATGACATTTCCCAACTTCGATAATGGATCATAAATTTTCTTGGTTCTACCATCGAACCATGCCCATTGTTCATTTTCGACAGTCTTTTTGCCCAACGAAAATGTTTTGGCATGATATCGATACTTATCGCCCGAGATGAAAAACGATAAGGTTACCTCCCAGTGCAGAAGAAGCTGAAACTCCTTGGTTTCCGATGGATCCAATTGAAGTCCATGTTTTTGAGCAAATTCACGTTTATGACTATTTTCCCTTTTATACCATTCGATCATTTCTGGATTTACGTCGTAAACCACTGTTTGATCCAAGCTGAATGTCGTGGGACCCATGAAATCAAGTTTTGCTTTTGAAATAAGATCCACATCAGCGCTCGCAGATGCCGCGAGGGATTCTCCCGACATGATTACTAAGAATGCAAATCCGACCAATAAGCTGTAAATAATAGATTTCATAGAATGCACTTACTTGGGTTCATAAGATCGCCGATAAATCAACCCAACCGCTGCCATCATCAGTACGTCGCGCCCGAGGGATGCCCAGGTCTTCCAAACCGACGGTGGGCCCGAGCCGAAGCATCCGCAATCCACCTTCAATCCACGCGCCAAAGCCTGGCCCAGCGCCAAGGCAAACACTCCCGTTAATATCAGGATGGCAAAAGCTGCCGCCCGCTTTTGCCATCCCGCCACCAGAAGCAAGCCTGTCATCACTTCAAAGGGCGGCAGACCCAACGCCAGGAGATGGATGATCGAGTTTGGCAGCAATTGAAAGGTGGCGATGCTATCTGCAAAAGCCTGGGGTGCTTGTATTTTCGTGATCCCGGCATACATAAACATCCCTCCAATCAGGAGTCGCAGCCCCCACAGCACTCGGGCATCCTCAAAGAACTTCTTCATAGCGTCTTTTCCTCAGGCAAGCCTGCCTGCGTCCATTCTGCCCAGCCTCCCCGCCATACCACCACCTGGGTAAATCCGAGTCCCCCAAGCGCTTTTTGAAGCAATTCACTATCCTCACAGGAGTTGCTCGAACAATACACAACCATGGGCTGGTTCTTGTCTGCTTCAAGCCTGCTTTTGAGCCTGGCATAACCGGCCTCAAAATCTTCCCGTGGCAATGAAAGCGCTCCGGGTACATGACCGAGGCGATGAAAAAGTTCCGGGCGCGCATCGAGAATAAGGCCGCGTTTCTTCTCTACAAAAATCCGGAACTCATCGAGGGAAAGTTCCTGTGACACCGACGGGGAGGATGGCCTTGAATCTTCCAAAGCAGCCACCCTCGAAACAGCCTGATCCAAACGTACCTGCTTGGATTGATAGACCAGCGACAACGGCTTGTCCCGGAACTGATTCACTAATAGCCCCACACAAATTGCAATCGTCGCCATCATGCCCAAGGCGCAGAGGTCAGGCAGCAAACACTTCCATAACTTGGAGGCAGCACTCATAAGATCAAGGATGGGAAGTCAACACGATCTCAGGCCAGTGGGGCAGAAAGTCCCCTGCTCCTTCAATCCGGCGAATAGAAACCACCTGCGCCCATGCATCCGCAGCGGAGGATTGGGAGAATTCTCCAAAAACCACTTCAACCCTGGTCGCGTTCTCCTTGGAGAGATTCCACTCGGTGGGAAAACATGATGGATTGATCAAGATCACTTTCTGCGCCGTCGTGAGGAGAGTTTGCATCCGGGCCTTATCCTGCCCGGCGATGCTTCCACCCAAGATGACTGTCTTCCCGGAGATATCTCCGAGGGCACCGATGGACCCAACGGTGCCCACCGTGTTTTTGCCTGACTCTTCGAAGGAAAGAGCCTCTCGCAACTTTTTCCCGTAATTCCTTCCGAAGGTGTTCTCATCCGCCACGAGCCATCGTTGAGATTCTCCCCTGCCGACAATCACTTGATCTGATGAACCTCGAATCATTGAATCCCCCCTGCCGAAAAGAAAGAAAACCGCCAGGACGAATCCAGCCGCTGCCGGAGGCACGAGCCAGATGGCGAGTCGAGGCCATGCACGAGATTGGATTCGATGTGCCAGAACGACGAAAAGCGCCACTCCCGGCACGATCCAAAGCCAGGGGGATTCGGCAACGGAACTGAAAAGCGCCGCAGTCGCAAAAGTCATCCAAATCCCCAGTGGAATCACCCTCCAGCGACAAGCCTTCGAGGGCCAGCAAAGAATGAAAATGACAAACCACGCCAGCACATAGAAAAAGCGCAGGGGCCAGCCCATTTCGACAAGCCAGGTCAGATGGCTATTGACCAGTGTCCGGTACTCTTCATGGCGGTCAAGGGGTTGATACCATTGCATGTAGGCTTTTCCAGCATGGCCCAACCCCCATCCGGTCGGGGCGTCCACCATCATCCGGGGTGCCATCTTCCAAATTTGAAGACGATGGGTGATCGAACGATCCTCCTGGGCAAGACCCTGTCCATAACGCTCGTGGGCCTGGAGATAAATGGAGCATCCCATCATTGCCCAGATGGAAAGGGATATCGCCACGATCTTCTTCCAAGCCCAGGGACGGGGCAATTTCCACGCAACCAGGGCTAATCCTGCAAACACGGCAATGAGACCTCCGCGCGAAAAGGTATGAATCAGGCACACGCCCAATCCTGTAAAGAGCAGGAGAGCAGGCCAAAATCCCCCGCGCCGGATAAACGCAAGAGCCCAGACTGCCACCATCAGCGTGGCGATGAAAGCGGCGGTCTTATTGGGATTGCCGAAGCCCCAATCCATCCGCCAGATGCCCTTATAAAAAAAGCCTTCCATTTCAGGGCACGCTCCACCTCTCGGCAACTTTTTTGGTCGGAAGGGCCACACGAAATGCTGTCGGGACCATGTCCTGTTCTGCAAGCGCAAAGACTTCCTGGTTCACCATGTCCCCGACAAAGGCCGGGGTGCGGAAGGATTCCGGCCAGGGTTGAAGCGGGCCTTCCTCTTTCTGAGCCTGCAAGGGACTGGATCTCTCCTTGAGTTGCTTATCAAAAGCTTCGCGTTCCTCACGCAGGTTGATGGCATATTCAAAAAACTTCAATCCCAGGCTATCCGCCCGCGCATCGACCGCATGTCCAAGGCCCACAAAGGCCTTGTAGACCATGGGATATCCCAACTCCCGGCACTGGGCGTAAAATCGCTGGGAACGCTCGTAACCGCTTTCCAGCTCACCTGTGGTAAGGCACCATAAAACGCGATTGGCTTCCGGGGTGGGCTTGTCAAAACTGCTCGGCACGTGGACATGAACCGCCAGAAAATACTCGGGCTTTCTTAACGCCAGGCGACACGCATACTGGGCGGAGCCCGAGAGCCCCCAAAGAAGAAACTTCTTGTCCGGAATGCCGTATTTGACGGTAAGCTCCTTGACTCCCTGGGCCCAGGCTGCCGCCACATCATCAAAGGTCTCATCCATCTCCCTATTGACCGCCTGGCTCTGTTCGTCCCAGTTCTTGCCGGGATTCCAAAGACTTTTGGATCCCCAACAGAGGATGATGAGTTTGTTTTTCTCGGCAAATTCCATCAGGCCGTTCACATCAGGCTTGGCACCAACCCCCTGCAACCAGAGTTTGACGTCCCCGACACTGTTGGCCAACAGGCACATGGCCAAAACCCCTTTGGCCTCCTTGGCATCAGTCATTCCAAGGGGTGGACGCATGAAAAGCGTGATTTGCGGCTGCTTTTTATTTCCCGTCCTCACCACATGCTCGACCACCGGATCCATGGCGGCTTTGCGTGCCACCTGGAGGGAAGGTTTCTCCTCAACGAGCGGCTTCTCTGGATAATCCAATTTTGAGGGTTCATTCAAGGGGTAGGCATGGGCATGGGCCCCCTGTTGATCCCCAAAAACCACCAGGACCTGCCAACCTGTCTCCTGCAAGGCGGCCTCGGGAACCGGGAAAAAGATGCTTGTTGTTTTGGCTTTGGGCAAAAAAATGGGCAGGGCGTATTGTCCGTCCTTGCCGCGTCTTACCTGGACAGGCTTGGCTACTTTTTCGATGAGATTGCCGCTCTTGTCGTAGAAGTAAGCCTTGGCAAACACATCCGCTGCCTTGGTTTGTTCCTGCACGAGGATATCCACCTCCACACAGGGCACGAAGACCTGCTCCCGGATGATTTTCTTATCCAGCCCTTCTTTCTCGACTGTATTAAAGATTGCCGGCCCCTTGCGCGGCGCCCTCTGATGATACTCGATCCTTTGAATGGTAAAAAAGTTGGCGGCATGGGCATGCCCCATCCCCAGCACCACCAACATTAAAATAAGTCGGTATGTTTTCATGGTTCGTGAAGGTTGATCCAGCTCTGTAACAACTTTTTATCGGGTAGCCAAGCCGTCACGGAGGGCATCTCTTTGACGGTATCCTGCTCGGCCCTGGTTTCCTGATCGATATCGAGCCAAACGCCGTCCTGTTGCGGATTCAAGCCGCCTTTCAACACCCCGGTAAAATATTTCCTCACAAATACTTCCAAGGGTGGAGAAACCGAGTGACCCGTTTGGGGAATGCTCACCCAGAGCCAGGGTTTGCCCAGGGCGCGACCCTGTTTGAAATAAAAGAGAGAGGCCCCGTAACGCTCATCCTGATCGCCGCAGGCGACCATGCCCGGGGGATTCTCTTCCGTCCGTTTCGGCTCGTCCCACCATCCCGCCGCATAAGCGCACCAGGCCCTCACCTGATCCGGTTTCCACTCCACAAACCGGGCCGTGAAGTGGGCTCCCCCGGAAAACCCGTAGAGAAGAAGAGGAAGCTCTTCTCCATAGATTTCGCGAATGCCTTCCAGAAGCAAATCGCCTGATCCCCGGGAGGCATGGTAATAGCCACGACCATTCGTCAAAAGCGATGCTTCGGAAGCAAACGAAAGTCCGACGAGGCCCAGTTTGTGCTTTTTTGCAAAATCCTGCCAGACACGCTGGCGCACGAGTCCTTCGCCGCTTCCATTGCAACCTGGGCCCAGGACCAGCACCGCTTCGGGACGATAAGATGACTTCCATGCAAAGAGATCGGCTCGCTGCAAGTCTGCACCAGGCGGCAACGATCTCTTTTCAATGTCATCGGCATGGAGAGCCGCCCATGGCAGGAAGATCCCGAGAAGGAGGCTGGATCGCAGGAAGTTCATGTCATCTGCCTTTTTCCCACAAATCGCCAGGCAAAGAAGAGGGCGATCAGCACATGAAGTCCCAGCACGGCCAGACAGGTGTCGTAGGAGGCGATGAAAGTCTGGGTGGATTGTTTGACGATGTCATAGTGCCGGGTGGTTTCGAGGGTTTTCAAGTAACCGCTCCATCCCCAATAGGCGGCAATGAAGGGGCGGCACATGACGCTGAGCCAATCCGGAAGGGACAATGCGGCACCGGAAAGCGGAAGCTGAAACCCCACGAGATAAATCGCAAGAAGCGAGGCCCGTTCCGGCGAGGAGGATGCCGCCGAGATCGCCAGACAGGTGGTGCTCATGGCCAGAATGGTGGCAAAGAGGATCATCCCCTGGGCCAGGAGCAATCCGGGGAAGCCACAAACGGTCTTCACAAACCAGGCCATCCAGAAAGCCTGCACAAGGCAAAGCGCGGTAAGCTGCAAAAATTTCGTCATGACATACGCCAGCGGGGAAAGCCCGGCACGCAATTCCTTGGAAAGCACGTCGCCTTCCTTCGCAATCTCGCGTGCCCCATTATTGGCTCCAATCAAGGTGAGCAGGATGACTTGAAACATCGCCAGACCAGAAACCAGTGAGGAAGCGTGAAACGATTCCTTCAAATAGAGAAGCTGATCGTGAAGGGTCCGCACGATGTTGGTTTCCAGGGAGAGAGTGAGTTGCCTCACCTGGGGTAAACCGCTCATGGCAAAGACAGCCACCAGTGCTGGAAAAGTCAGGATGAGCGTCAGGTGCAGTCCCATCTGGGCATGGTCGCGCGCAAAGAGCTGCATCTGTCTCCACAAAAGAACGGGAAATTGTCTCCAGCCCGGCGGAGGTTTGGCGGTTTTGAGACTTTGCACGGGAACCTCCACATCCGGCAAGACTTCGCTTGGGGGAATGGCTGCCTGATCTGTCTGGTATATCCGGAAGAGATCGGTGATCGACTCCACCCCTTGTGAACGAAGCAACTCGGGATAGGGAGCAAACTGCACCTGCCTCCCCCGGTGCAGGAAGAGGATGGTATCACAGGATTCAAGGTGATAGGTCGCGTGGGTGACGAGCACGATCGTCTTGCCATGCTCGTGCGCCAGATCCCGCAACCAGAGCATCATTTCCTGGTCGGAAAAGGCGTCCAGACCACTCGTAAGTTCATCCAAAAGGAGAAAGGCCGGATCGCCAATGAGTTCCTCGGCCAGGGCCATCCGCCGCATCTGCCCTCCGGAAAGCGTTTTATAAGGTTGCTTGAGAAAGGATTCCAACCGGGCAAGCTCCACGATGTGTCGCACCCAGTTTTCCTTTACCTCAGCCGTGATGGTCGAGGGAAGTCGCAAGGCCACCGCATGAGCGAGGTTCTCTTCCACGCTCAGATCCGCATGAAAGGCGCCAAATTGGGGCAGATAGCCGATGGCCAGGGGAAATTCCTCCTTGAGGACGCGGGCCTCATGGCCGGCAAATAATACCCGGCCCGAGGTGTGGGACACGAGTCCACCCAGGGTTTTAATCAGGGTGCTTTTTCCACAACCCGATGCGCCGATGACCGCCACAAATTGGCCTGCTGGAACATCAAAGGAGACTCCGGACAGAATGACTTTCCGAGCCTCTCCCCGACCGACGGCAACCGTCAGGTTGGAAACATGAATCGCGCTCGGGGTTCCGCTCTGCATACATGCATCAGAGCGAGGCCTTGGCGATGATTTCTTTGGAAAGCTTCTCGATGGCCTGATTGGCAACGCGGCTCGCCGGATAATACCGCTGGGCGATGGCGTACCATGTCAAACTATACCCAAGTTCCTGCCGGGCCTCAGCCTCCTTGGCCCGGTTGATCGCAGCCACAAATTCCGCACCCTTGCCTGCCAGTTCCCCCCGAAGCGTGTTGAGCTTGATATCGCTCGGCAAATCCTGGATCGCCAGTTCCACGGTCTCCCAGGCACCAAAGACGTCGCCAGCGGCCCGCATCAGGGTCGCTTTTTCAAGGGCCATTTCAGCCACCTTGACCTTTTCAAGGGCTCCCTTGAGCTGTTCCTGACGCTTCTTGTCGTCTTTCATGGCCGGGGCAAACATCAATTGTTTCTCGAAGATGGCCCGATAATTATTCTCGGTCACGAGCCGGTCAAATTCGGTCAGGGATTGAGTTTGGACATCCTGGGTATCAAAGAAAGCAAGCGCCTTGTCCTTGAGATCCGGGTTGCCAGGCCACGCCTCGGCTGCCGACTGAAACTCTTCCATGGCCCGCTTGAGATCCCCCTGTTGAGCGGCGAGCTTGGCTTTTCCAAGCCGTAACTGGCTTTCCAGTTTGACCGCATTGACCATGGCCACGGGCTTGGTGGTGTCAAAGTCGGGAGCAATGGTTTTCATTTCTTCAAGGAGGGTCTCCAGACCCGCAAAGTCCCGCGCCTCAATCATGTTCTGCATGCGATTCAAGCGCTTCATGAACGCATCGACTTTCTTTTTATCACTGCGTTTGAGACCCAGCACGGACGGCTGAAATTCGCTCAACATGAAGGCTTCCTGCAACCGATCCGTGGCGGCGGCCACTTCCTTCTCATCCATGCGGTGTTGGAAGACTTCGATGGAGTTTTCCACGTCACGACAGATTTCCAGTGAGGCATTGACCTGCTGGGCCATCGACACGGGATATTCTCCCTCGTCAAAGATCCGGCGCCAGAAATCCGCTGCAATGAGAACATGACGATGGCGGCCGCTTTGGTAAAGCATGGTGATGTACTCGGCAAAATTGGCCTTGGCCTTGTCGAAGAGTTTCTGGGCCTTCAACTCGTTCATTTTGATTTTGGCCTTGGCCTCGAGCGAACGCAGATATTCCTGGGTCAATTCAAGTTTTCCAAGCATGCTGTCCGAAGGAGGCGCGGCGGGGGGGTAGGTGCCTCCCCCTCCCCCCTCGTCGTTCGCCTGGGGCACCCCACCATTGGGATTTTGCGGTTGTTGCTGCGGCTGATTCTTTTTGCCATCCTTCGTGGTGTCTTTGAGACGCCTCTGATATTCCAAATCTTTTCGACGCAAACTGTCGGACATGACATCGGCATTACGACTGGCGACATCGACATCCCGCTGGAGTTTTTCATTGGCATGATCCATCTTCCAGGAGGTCTTGTCCGCGTTCCAAATGGATTCCACACGATTGGCCAGTTCCCAACTCACTCCGGCATCGATGGATTGATATCCGGCGAGCTTGTGAAGCTCTTTCCACGCATCGACGGTCTTGTTCCCGCGCAACAAGGTGAGGACTTTATTCATGTCATCGGCATAGGCTTTCAATTGCTCCTGTGACACTTCTGCCATGCCCAGATATTTTTCAAACCGTGCCCGCATTTGGGCGTCTTCAATGCGTCCTCCGCCCAAAGCCTCCTGGGCGATGGCTTTGTCTTTGAATCGACGGTTGGCGTCCATGCCTTCTTTGGCGGCCGTTCCTTCCTGTGGCTTGCGATGAAAGAGGTATTCCAGAGGGGAAGGGTTGCTGGAGGAACTTCCAGTCTCACTGGTCTTGCCGCCAGTGGCCTGGGGAGCATTGCCTCCTGCCTTGCCTTCCCCTTCCGTGGAGGATGAAGGCGGAGTGGAAGAGGATGACTGATCCTGGGCCATGGCCAGAACCGCAGCCCAAAGCAGGGCTCCGGTGAAAGGAAGCCAAGTCTTCACCCTGTTAATTTTTGCGACAAGAGTTGGCATAGATGAGTCCTCCCTCTTTGACTTCGACTTCGGCCACGTAGGTTTGGCCCTTGGTGAAATAAATGTCCTTGCCGATGGCAGCAGGAACCATCACCGCGATGGGACGCGAATCGTCCGATGTGGAAAAGAGCATCAAACGACCCACATTTTCTTTCCAGCCCAGATCGGCTTCCACGCGTAATTCCGATTTGAATTTGGAACCGGCCAAGGCACGGTGGCTTTCGAGATATTTGGCAACGGGAAACCTTTCAAGGGTGCGATAGGGATCATTCAAATAACGGGAAAGAAACACTTTGCCAACGACCACGGCGGCAATGATCACCACGAGCAAACCCACCCCAAGAAGTAACTTTTGAGCGCCACCTTTTTTCTTACGGGGCACAGCCGCATCTGCATGCGCAAAAGGAGACACCACTTTACCCGGTTCGGGCGTCTCTTGGGGAGCGGTTTGCATAAGGGGCCAACATGACAAACCCAGCCACGACCATCAAGGTGCAAATTGATCTTGCCTTGCGCTACCAGTCATTCTGAATGACTTGCCCTTCCTACAAAGACTTACGGTAGTGTCCAGAAAATTTTGTACATTCAATGAGTCAGTCTCAACCGTCAATAATTTGCTTTTTTTCCTCTGAGGAAAGCCCAACATCTTTGATAAGAAATTCGACTTCTGTTTTTGCTTGTGTCAGCTGAGCAACAAAGGACATGTAATTTATAAACGGT
>OBEQ011348819.1_pt1 | contig 11316 bp, 14 predicted proteins | sample 1670901 | NCBI WGS metagenome assembly OBEQ01 (sample SAMEA104232315, study PRJEB22302) | groundwater metagenome | biome: forest; feature: aquifer; material: groundwater | place: USA | collected 2011-08-07 | depth 5.4 m | reverse complement strand
ACCTACATCTGTAGTAGCTGGTATTTCTTGCGCTATTTAGACCCCCATAATGATAAAAAAATCTTTGATAGCTCGATCGCCGACAAGTGGCTGCCGGTCGATTTTTACAACGGTGCCGACCACGCCACGGCCCATATGATCTATGCTCGTTTTGTCACCCGCTTCTTCCATAAACTGGGTCTAGTCGACCATCCCGAACCATTCAAAAAATTCTTATTCAACGGTAAGGTAACGCAGGCCGACGGCCAAATGTTCAGTAAGAGCAAAAACCGAATTATTGACCCGCTAGAAATTATCGATAGCGGTTATGGAGCCGATGCTCTTAGAACCTACTTAATGTTTGCGGCTCCACTGGAACTTTGGGTGCGCTGGGATCCAAAAGGTGTTGCCGGTACCTACCGGTTTTTGAATCGCGTCTGGAATTTAACCCAAGAATACTTATCAGTCAAGGATAAGGCTGGGGCTAAAGTTCCGGTCAACATTGTTCATCGGGCCATCAAAAAAACGACTAAAGATCTTGAGTCGCTCAAGTACAACACCGCAATCGCCAGCTTGATGCAACTGGTTAACGATTTATATAAAGCCAAAGACAGCGGTGGGATTTCTAAATCCAAGGACTGGCAATGGGCGTTGGAAGGTCTGGTTCAGCTAGTGGCGCCGTTCGCGCCGCACATCGCCGAAGAAATGTGGCAGGAACTTGGCCACGAAACCTCAGTGCATATCAGTAAATGGCCGACCTGGGACGAGAAATTGGTAGCCGAAGAAATGGTTACGCTGGCCGTTCAGGTCAACGGCAAGGTCCGCGGCGAAATTGTTATCAGCCCTGATGCCAGCGAAGAAGAGGCGACCGAAGCCGCCAAGGCCGATCCTAAAGTAGCCGAGTATCTAAAAGGCCAAAAAATCCAAAAAACTATCTATGTACCAGGTCGCTTGGTCAGCCTGGTAATCAACTAGTTTCCGCTCCTAAGCTCAACGGTCCTGGGAATTTGATATTCGTGGCCGCGAATAAGCCTGGGGTGGTGGGGGTCGAGGTGGTTGATCTGCTTGATCTCAAGGCGGGCGATGTCGACGCATGCTGCCGTCCGGCCATAGGCGTCGATGCCCTTAATTTGAAAAACCAAATTCAAAACGCCCCAACCTTTGTGCGCCCGCACGGCTTTTTGCTCGGAGCTAAAATGGCACTTGGCCGGCGAGTCGCTGGCAAAAAGCCCCTTGATGGCTTGAGTGGAGCTTTCGACCAGGCCGCGGCCAAAAAGGCTACCGGCGGCTGCCAAAACCGCAACGCCACCAAGCATAACTCCTGCCAGCCTCTTCCGGCTGAAATTTTTGCCCTCCACCATTGGTCTATCGGGGTCTTGATCCGGCTTGGCCCGACTGACTAACTCTGTTCGAGCCATGAAGGCCGTAGTTTCCTCGTTGGTCATAGGCAGATCATACAACCTTTAATCAAAAAGTAAAATGCTTATTTGTGTAAGGGGTTATTTTGGGCTATACTACAGCTTAATCGCCAAGAGAAAGGAACAATAAGTCAATGGCTGGGGGACAACCGCCTCGCAAAAGGACAACCAGACGACGTACCGGCCACCGCCGGAGCCACCTTGTTTTAAAGCTGGCCCGTGCCGTCAATGCCAAAAGTCCGGTCAAGGTTCAAACGGCGAAACGCAAAAAGGCTCCCGCCGCCAAATAGCTATTTTACCCCTGATAAGGTATAATAGCCGGCAATTACCAGCTAAGGTTAAGCTTTAACAAAATGAGTGCTAACCGACACCTAGGTCGAATCGTGGCTCTGCAGACACTGTACGAGCAGGATTTTCGCATCGAGTGCCAGGATGCTTCATTTAAATTGGCTAAAACCCTAGCCCGTAACATCGAGCGCTACGCCGACACCATCGACGATAAGTCTTTTATCGAGCGGTTGGTGGCTGGCGTTACTAAGCGCCAGGCGGAGCTCGATGGCATTATTGGCCCGGTCGCCCCAGAGTGGCCGATCGAGCAAATCGCCCGCATGGACCGCGTCGTTTTGAGAATAGGCGCCTACGAGCTCTTGCACGAGCCGGACATCCCGCCCAAAGTGGTGATCAACGAGGCCGTCGAGCTGGCCAAGGCTTTCGGCGGCGACAACTCGTCCAAGTTTATCAACGGCGTGCTGGGCACCATTTTGCGCGAGTCAGAAGCCGCCAAACCAAAAGCCAAAACTAAAAAAGCCAGGGTCAAGGCCAAAAAATAATTGATGAATTTAAAGCATAAGGAATTTGATGAAACGACCTAAACCGATCACCGGCATTCGCAAATTTGTTCGCCGGCACCGCCAGCCGATTATCCGAGAGGTAGTCCGCGAGCCAACCGCCGGCGGCGTGGTCTACCGTCGCTCACCCAAAGACTCGGCCCAGATCGAGATTTTGCTGATCCAGGATTCTAAAGGCCGCTGGACGATCCCCAAAGGCCACATCGAAGAAGGCGAGACCGCCCGGCTGGCCGCCGAGCGCGAAATTTCCGAAGAGACCGGCCTGAAAAACATGAAGGTTTTGAACTGGCTGGGCAAAATCAACTTTCGCTACCGCCGCGCCGACAGCCTGGTGCTGATGACCACCGAAATTTTTCTGATTCGGGCCGAGGGCGACACCCACAGCGTCCGCCCCGAAGAGTGGATGACCAACATCCGCTGGTTTTCGGCGCCCGAAGCACTCGATAAAATCGAGTACGAAGACATCGGCAAACTGATCTTGCTGGCCCTAAAAGACATCCGTAAACAATCGAAGGTTTTGAGCTAAAAAGTGGACCTGGCGATTTATCAACAATTTGCCAAAGATCATTTGGGCGGCGAGTTTAAGCGTCCGGAACTCCTGGCGACGGCCTTTACCCACCGCTCTTATCTGAACGAGCATCGCAAAACTGTTTCCGAACATAACGAGCGGCTGGAGTTTTTAGGCGACGCCGTGCTGGAGCTGGTGGTCACCGAGTTTTTGTACGCCAACTACCCGGACCCGGAGGGCACGCTGACCAACTGGCGCAGCGCCCTGGTGCGCACCGAGAGCATCAGCGCCGCCGCCGATCGCGAAGGCTTCGGGCAGCTGCTGCGGCTTAGCCGCGGCGAAAAGAAAACCAGCTCGCCGCGGGCCCGCCGCCAGATTTTGGCCAACTGCTTCGAGGCCGTTGTCGGCGCTCTGTATCTCGATAAAGGTTTCGCCACGGCCCGCAACTTTATCGAGCGCACCTTGCTGGTAACTCTGGAGGACATTCTGGAATCCGGCTCGTGGATGGATCCTAAATCGCGTCTGCAGGAACTGGTCCAAAGCAGCCTGGGTTTTACGCCCGACTACCGCGTTTTGAGCGAAGATGGCCCCGACCACGACAAAACTTTCGTGGTTGGCGTGTTCGTCGACAATAAATTGCGCGGCGAGGGCAGCGGCGCGTCTAAACAGGATGCTCAAGTCGCAGCCGCCCGCGCCGCCCTCAAGACATTCGCAACGCACTAGCCTGCCAGCCAGCGGAGCCGGCTGCACCGCTAGTGCTTTTGGCGCATTGCGGCGTCAGAAACTCCGTTGCTCGCTCACTGTATGTTCGATACAGCTCACTCCGCTACTCGTTTCTTCCTTGCACTGCCTCCAAATGCGAATGTCTTGAAGGGTTCATTCCCTTTTAACTCCTTGACCAAGGTGGTCGTTATCTGTAAAATGGCTCAAGCATGTTAGCTATTCGTCTGCAAAGACGCGGCCGGTCCGGCCAGGCCCAGTTTCGACTGATCGTCCAGGATTCGCGCTTTTCGCCGACCAGCGGCAAAATCGTGGCCTACCTGGGGAGTTATAACCCCCATTCTAAAGAGCTTAGAGTCGATAAAGACAAGGCCGCCGACTATTTGCAAAAGGGCGCCCAGCCGTCGGATGCCGCAGCTCGTCTACTAGCTAAAGACGGTGTCAAGCTGCCCGACTGGGTGGTGCCGTCAGCGCCCAAGAAGCGCTCGATTAAGAACCCCGATAAGCTGCGTCGCAACCGCCCGCCAGGCGAACCGGCGCCGGCAAAACCAGCTGCCCCCGAAGCGCCGGCTACTGAAGAAGCTTCCGAAACATCCGCCCCTGAAACTCCGCCCCAATCAGCCGAACCAGCAGCCCCGGAACCAGAAGCTCCAAAAGACGAGCCAGCCGCCGAGACAGAGACTCCCTCCGAAACTGCCGAGGAAACTGCTGCCGAGACTGAAGCGCCAGCCGAAGAGCCACCTAAAACGGACGAAGAACCGACTCCCAAAAAGCCTGATAGCTCCGCCGCCTAAGCTGCTATAATTATTTCTAGAACCCGGGTTTTCAGGGCGAGTTTAAATTGACCGAAGAGGAGAATGGCCGTATGAGCAGTATCGACCAGCAATTCATTGAATATATCGTAAAGTCCGTGGTCGGCAACCCCGATGCCGTAAAAATCGAGCGACGAATCGACGAAAAGGGCGTTTTACTGGAGCTATCCGTTGACCCCGAAGATTTGGGAAGAGTAATTGGTAAACACGGGGCGACAGCTCAAAGTTTGCGCACTTTACTTAGAGCCTTGGGCACTAAAAACGACGCCCGCTACAATCTTAAAATCATCGACACCGGCGACGGCTCGCACCGCCGCCCGCGCGAAGAACCGGTTGGCCAGGTTGCTGATGATTCAATGCCGCCGGCTGGCGAGCCTAAAGCTGCCGACGATTCGGCTGCAGTGCAAGATGAACCAGCTGCCGCAGCTGATGAGCAGCCTGAAGAGTCTGCCGCAACCAAAGAAAAATCTAAAGAAACTAGCGCTGATCGGCTGTCGCAGACGCGCAAAGAACTCGCCGAACTCGACGACCTAGACGTTTGACGGCTTTTCGCCTCCCCAGCCTGCCGACCAGCTAAGCTGGCCGCTCTGCTGGGGCTCTTGGCCTCTGGCGTTGTTGCCGGCTCCAGTACTCCTTCGCCGTATTATCGTATACGACTCAGTTCGTGCTTCACCGGCGCCTAGCCATAGGCTCAAGCGAAAAGCCGTCATAGGTTTGTTATGATATTGCCAGGATGATTTATCTGATTTTGGCGATGCTTCTTTACACCATCGCTATTTTGATTGGCGCTACTGCCTCCCGGAATGCCAATACTAATCTGGTTGCAGCCATAATGAATATCGCTTCAACAATTATCCCAATAGCTATAGTAGCTCCGGCTTTATCGAAAAAACTTTCAGGCTCTCACCGATACGGAATTTTAATGGCTGCACTAGGGGGAACGCTGGTTGGACTTTTCACTCTCGCGGCGAACAAGAGCTTCACGCAAAACAAAGTCGGCATAATTACACCCGTAATTTTTGGTGGCGCAATCTTGCTGTCGACGATCCTAAGTTATTTTTTGTTTAAAGAAAAATTGACACTGATTGAGGGGGTCGGTCTTACCTTGGTATTGGTCGGTTTGGCTTTTGTAATTTACGCCAGAGCTACGGCCAGCTAAGGTGAAAATTCAAGTTATTACCCTGTTTCCGGAGATGTTTGAAGGTGTTTTAAACGCCAGCATGCTGTGGAAGGCTCAAGACAAAAAGCTGGTCGAGTACGAGCTAATCAACCTGCGGGATTTTGGATTGGGGCCGCGCCAGACGGTCGACGATACACCGTACGGCGGTGGCGACGGCATGCTTTTGCGGCCGGAACCTCTTGTCGCTGCAATAGAGGCCGCAAAGTCGAAAGCCTCAAGCCTTGAGCCTCAAGTTATCCTTATGACGCCGCGGGGTGAGAAGTTTACTCAAGCCAAAGCTGCTCAACTAGCTAAGCTGGATAATTTGATTTTGGTTTGCGGGCGCTACGAGGGCTACGACGAGCGGGTAACCAAGTTTATTGACCAGCAAATTTCGATTGGCGATTATGTTCTGACCGGCGGCGAACTGCCGGCTATGGTCGTCATCGACTCCGTTGTCCGGTTGATCCCAGGCGTACTGGGCGGCCAAAATAGCGTCGCCGAGGAAAGTTTTAGCGATGCCGCCAGCGCCGAATATCCGCAGTACACCCGGCCCGAAGTTTTCCGCGGCCTGAAAGTCCCCGAGGTCTTACTATCCGGCAACCACGCCGAAATCAAAAAGTGGCGCAAAGAACACAGAATTTGACCTAATTGACCTAATCGTCATCCCCGACTATGATCGGGGATCCAGTACTAGATTCCCGCCGCAGCCTGCCCTCGACTCTGATCGGGGGCGGGAATGACGATCTTGGATTGGGATTTGTTTAGAGCAATTAGGTTAATTAGTGCAATTAGAAATTCCCATTTGCGGTATTATTAAGTCAAGCAACTAAACGCGGGGTAGCCAAAAAATGTACGTAGCCCAAATTAAAAAGTGGTCAGCCAAAAAAGCCAAGGCTCCCGAGCCGCCGCGCCTAAACCAGAATCAGTGGAACGTGGCCGGGACTTTGAGCGTTGTTTTGGTGGTGATGGGCATTTGCCAAGCGGTCAGTTTCAGCAGTTTTAAGAGAGTCCTAACTGGGCTGGGCTTGGACGCGCCGACGGCCTGGGCGATCGCCCTGATTTTGGCCGAGGTCTGGGCGGCCACCGCTTTTTATCGGATCAAGCTGGACCCTCGGTTTAGACTAGCCGGCCTCGGCCTGGCCCTGGCGATTGCCGGTTTTTGGTTTGTTTTGAACGTCCAGGCGGTCAGTAACGACCTGCGAATACCTAACAGCGGCTTTTTCGGTCGCTACATAGCCCAGGCGCCGAGCGGCTGGACGCTTTTGGAGGCCTCACTCTTTCTTGGAGCGACACTTTACATCGTCGATATGATCAAAAACCGGGGCAAATAAATGAGCTTTGCTCTGCCAGAACTTGGTTACGCTTACGACGCGCTCGAGCCGCACATTGATGCGCGGACGATGGAAATTCACTACACCAAGCACCACCAGACCTACGTTGATAAATTAAACGAGGCGATCGGCAAGCACAGCGAACTGGCAAAGAAGAACGTTGAGGAATTACTCAAAGATATTAAAGCCGTGCCTGAAGATATCCGCACGGCCGTCCAAAATCACGGCGGCGGCCACCACAATCACTCACTCTTTTGGGAATCGATGAAGCCCGGCGGAGCCAAAGCGCCAGCCGGGCCGCTGGCCGAGGCGATCGATAGAACCTTCGGCGGCTTTAACGACTTTAAAGTCAAGCTGACCGAAGTAGCACTCGGGCGCTTTGGCTCGGGTTGGGGTTGGCTGGTCAAAAAAGGCGATAAGTTGGAAGTCTATTCGACCGCCAACCAGGACAGCCCGCTAATGGAAGGCAAGGTGCCGCTGCTGGGCATCGACGTCTGGGAGCACGCTTATTATCTTAAGTATCAAAACAAACGCCCCGACTACGTAGCTGCTTGGTGGAACGTCGTCAATTGGGAGGTCGTCGCCTCGCGACTAAGTGCTTGAATTTTCAAGCAATTAGTGTAATCATATAAATCACGTAGCCCGGTGGCTCAGTCTGGTAGAGCGGTCGCCTAGGCGACAGGTCGCTGGTTCGAATCCGGCCCGGGCAATCGAACCTTCTTTAGCTAGCTAAGCTGGTGCCAGCTAAAGAGGGAAGTACACTGAAGTTCGCACCAGCTCGCGGATGTAGCTCAGTGGGCTAGAGCGCCTGCACGCACGCAGGAGGTCGTGGGTTCGAGTCCCATCATCCGCTTGGGGCGTAGCTCAAGATAGAGAGCATTCGTGTACCCAGCTACCTGAAGTCCGTAGCAAAAAGCCGCGGGACGAGGTTAGCCGGTAACGCGAAAGGTTGCGGGTGAGAACCCCGTCGCCCCTAAGCTTGAAATCTTCTTTGCCTGCGGCTGGCAGGTTTTGAAGAAGCACCTTCACGCACACCCAGCCCGTCCCCGTAGCTCAGCTGGCTAGAGCACCTTACTCGTAATAAGGGGGTCGTCGGTTCGAGTCCGACCGGGGACTTGCGCGGTCGTCTAACTGGGAGGACGCCTGACTTGTCAGGTGGCGCAGGTTCGAGCCCTGCCCGCGCAGCAGGGCGGTAGCTCAACCCTAGAGCCCTTTCGGCTAAACCCGCTTGTCGTTACCGCGCCGCGGCGACTAAAGAGCGGTGAGGTCGCGAGGAGATGGGGGTATAGAATCCCCTCCGCCCGTAAGAATCCGAGAAGCTGATCGCTCGCGCGATCGCCTACCTCCAAAAGAGGTTTCTCGGTTCTCGTTCGTCGCCCCGTGCCATCCGGCACGGGGCTTTCCCATTTTATTAGGCTAGGATATTTACGGCGCGGGCGGTAACTAGGACGACCGTCAGCAAAGAAATCAGCGCCTGAACACTCATCAGAGCTTTAGCGGCGTGGCTCAACGGCATGGTGTCGGTTGGGCTGAAGGCCGTGCCGTTGGTGAGCGAAACATAGAGGTAGTCGAAGAAAGTCGGCCGCCAGTGGCGGGTAGTTTCGTGCATCGACTCCATCTGGGGAAACTGGAAATTATTTTCCTGATTCTTTTTACGGTGCCCGCTTAAGCCTGGGCTGTCGAGCTCCCAGTACCACAAGCCAAAGACGATAATGTTGGTTAGAAAAATAGCCAGGGCGTTGGTCAACAAGGTTTTACCCGGTAAATGGGCGCCGGTAATCAGAGCTTTAGTCAGCAGCGCCAGCTGGCCGGCGTTGGCCAGCGAGACCAGCGCGATCATCAAAGTCGAAAAAGCTTTATGGACAGATTCGGCGGTGTTGTGACGACGCGGCGCCGTGAAGCCGATCGCCAGCAGCAGGACTAACTCCAGACCGGCGACCAGGTATTGTGGTCCCAGCCGCAGTTCGTGGCCGATGCTCAACTGCAAAAAGATGGCCAAGGCCAGAGTAGCCTGGGCGTGCCACAGTTCTTTTCGGCCAATCGGCTGCATAATATCTAGTATAACCTAGACCCGGCAGCTACAATATAATGTCGAGACGATGGGGAATAGCCAAGCGGTAAGGCACTGGGTTCTGGTCCCAGGATCGGGGGTTCGAATCCCTCTTCCCCAGCCAAGTAGTGCACCAAAAGTGACCGACATGCCTATTTGTATCTGTAAGGGTACCGCAATTTGGTTCTAAAGCAAGCCCGATTTCGGGCTTTTTGTTTTGCCTTTAATTTAAGCTAACAGGGGTAGTTTGGTTCGAATCCCACTTCCCTAAATTGACTAATTAACGCTCTTATGCTATAATCTAGTCGTTCAATAACCTAACAAAGGTGGTTGGGCAGTACATTTATATTTTTGAAGCCTATTTTTTGCTGAGAGCAAATTGCAGATCGATATTGGTCTGCAGTTTGCTCTCAGCAATTCCGCCGGAGCAGACCTAGATCGTCTACGGGCCCCTCCTAAAACGAGAGGCTGAAGGACGCGAAAGGATGCAAAATGGCAAGAAAAGATCCAGCTCATCTGGTTGGTGGTGCCGGTCTCCTGACAGGCATCTTCACCAAGCTCAGCGATGCCGTAGAAGCAAGAGGCGGCACGAATGAGCATTTCCATCGTCTCACGCGACCTGATGGTGACGAGCTCATCCAAGCGATGGCGCAGATCATCGTCGATGCAGGAGCAATCCTGAATCGACCGATCGAGTTCCTCGACTTCAACATGGAGTATGTCCCTGCACTACGCACATACAACTGCTTGAAGCGAGCCGGCATCGCGATCATTGAAGATCTCGTAGCTCGCACTGCTGCTGAGCTCCAGGCAATTCCGAACTTCGGCAAGAAGTCGCTGGAGATTGTTCGCGAGAAGCTCGCTGAGCACAGACTCGCTCTCAAAGGCGAGACTCCGCCGGCCAAGCCGGAAGCTCGGGAAGAGACGTACTCAGGTCTCGAGCATGTCGTGGCCACTCTGTACGAGCTGGTCATGCAGGTGAACCGGCGTCTCGATCTGCCGATCGAGATCGCCGAGATTCACAGGCTGATCGAGCGGGCGGAGGAGAAGATCGAGACTCTCCCAGACGACATGGCTCGTCGGTACCGCGACGAAAAGGACAGGCTTGAGCAGGAACTGGCAGAGCTGAAGGCCGAGCCGGAAGAGGTCAACCTGCAAATCGCGGGCTTGAGGCTGGAGCTCGACAGGTTCGTCGAGAGCCTCGCCTCGAGGGATCCTAGGCCGTGGGCCGGTTCGCGCTAAGGCTTCATAGCTCGCAAGAGCTCCGGTATCCAATCCGTGCGTGCCTCGCAAAGTATCGACGATACGCGGGGCATTTTTCTTGTTATAAATCTACTTTGACAGGGGTCAAGTGTAAGCTAGCATAGGGCGAGTCCGAAAATCGGATGGTAATATATCTGTGGGGTTCGAATCCCGTTTCCCCAGCCAAGTAGTGCACCAAAGGTGACTGAGCTCACTTTTCATAAATCGCTCATTAGGATGAAATCGACGGAATTAAAAATGCGCCCCGAAGGGCGCGATGCCTGGGCCTGCTATTGCCAGCCCAGGTCTTTATTTGGAGGAACGAGGCGCTAGCGACGAAGCTCGTCGATGAGCTCGCCGTAGGTCTCGCGTTTGAGAACGCGACCTTCCTTCTCTGCGCGTTTTTGCTCACGCTGTTGCATGCGCCAGAGCCTCTTCAGCCGACGCTTGTTGACCGGCCTGTGGTCGCCCTTCCTTCTACGAAAGATCATCGTCAGTCTCCTCCACTCGCAGGGAAGCCGTCGAGCACCTCGATCTCGCTGAAGCGGATGTTGAACTTGTACTCGAAGCGGTCGTTCGGCACCGCCACGATCAGGCTGGCGCTGCCACCGCTTTCCTGTTCGAGAACCTCGTAGCTGACCACCATTCCCACGAGAGAGGGGAACCCACCGTCCTCGTTGGGGTTCCGGAAGTGCCAGTCGGTGTCACCGACACGCCGCCTGGCAACTGCGCCAGGCTGCAGCAGCTCAAGTAGGCTCGAACTGTAGATGGCGCCCTCCAGGAAGTTCTTCCGCGAGATTCGAACAACCTTGTGCACGAGACCCTTCAGATTCCTGACGAGAACCTTCTTGGCCTCGGTCTGCTCGAACGTTTTCTTCGAGAAGTCCTCCACCCGATCATGGATGGTGAGCTTCTTTTTGGGCTCTTCGACTTTCGACATGTCGCTCCTTTCGATCGGAGTTACACTCTACTCCAGATGGCGATCCATGACACGAAGCAGGACAGCAGCCACAGTGCAATCAGAGCACACCCAAGGTATGGGCTGTAGGCCCAGCCTGCAGCAGGGGGCAGCCATCCAATGAATGGATAGATCCACCAGAACAAAAAGAATCGGGGCATTGCAACCTCCAAAGAGAAGGACTAACCTCGGCCGAAGCCGAGGCTTGACGGTCGAAATTCAGACCTTATTTTAACATAATACGGTCAAGTCTTCAATCTAGGCTTACCCTATATGTGGGGCCGGGTT
>OBEQ011322422.1_pt1 | contig 11317 bp, 9 predicted proteins | sample 1670901 | NCBI WGS metagenome assembly OBEQ01 (sample SAMEA104232315, study PRJEB22302) | groundwater metagenome | biome: forest; feature: aquifer; material: groundwater | place: USA | collected 2011-08-07 | depth 5.4 m | reverse complement strand
TGCAGTAATCTTCTCCTCGATCTTTGACGTATCGAGATTCAGGTCGCCGCGACAGTCTACAAAAACAGGAACAGCCCCTACATATGTTGCCGCCCAGGCGGTTGCAATCATCGTAAATTCAGGCACAATGACTTCATCCCCCGGCTTGATGTCAATCGCACGCAAAGCAAGCTGTAGCGCAGTCGTCCCCGAAGAACATGCCGCACCGTATGTAATGCCATTATACTTAGCAAAAGCCGCTTCAAATTTAGGAATGTAGCTACCCGCAGACGAAATCCACCCCGTGTCGTATGCATCAAGCAGATACTTTCTGCCCTGTTTATTCAAGCTCGGTTTGCTGGCCGGAATATGTAGTTTAGATTGCTTCATGTCCCTCTATCGTAGCACAGCAGAGGGCTCGAATCAAACGGGCTATCGAGTTTCTGAATCTTTTTTTAAGTTCACCTTTTCTATCTCTTTTTTAATCTTTTCTTTGAGATAAATCGGTAACTCTTGAGGAGAGTTAATTTGCTCTCCGTACCCTTGTAATACTTCAAAAATCTCTTTTTCTACCTGTTCACCCAGCTCAATTTCTCGGTCCCAATACTTACCGCCGAGCCTTGCAGTCATAGCCGGGTCATCGTCCAAATCCTGCCTACGCGCGCGAACTTCATCTATTCGCTCGCGAAATGGCACTAACTCGCTCCCCATAGTAATATCATCTATATAAAACTGTAATTTCTCGAGAAAAGTTGCCTCGCCTCTTACCAATGCCTTTTCGAGGAATTCGGGCCCTGTTGCGTCGATAAGTTTTTGGTCGGGATTAACACGGTCAAAAAACTGCTGTGCATGGACCTTTTCTCTATCAGTAAATTGCCCGGGTCTGCGATCAAGCCGTTTGCGCCAGTCATGGCAGAAGGCCACACGGATTAGTGTGTCAGAATCTTGCGGAGAAAGTTGCAGAAGTCTGGCAGTGACCTCGGCCGTAGCCGCCTGGGCAACACAATGCTCAACCACATTACGCCAATCGTCCTTTTGCCACAATTTACCACCACGCATCAGCAGGCGTATTTCAGGAAGGTGCTTTTGCACGAGATCATCAAAGTATGTTGCCTGCTTAATCTCATCTTCACCTTTAATTTTGATAATAACCCCTGTAGTATCATCGTGTTTTTTGAAACGTGGATATTTGGTAAAGTCAGGGTCAGAATTTTTCATCTCGAGAATCTTGCCACGCAATCCATCAAGTCCTGTTTGGTCGATAATGTCTACCATTTGACGCCAATCAGGTTCAGCGCCAACCACTGTCGTCGGTAGAAACATTCCATCAGTAAGTAAAATCAACTCCTCAACTTCAGATACAGCCAGTTGTCTCGTATGCATGTATTTTTCTGCACTCTTCCGGCCGTCGAGAACTCCGACACCCTGACCATCTGGCGCATTACAGCGAGCCCTTCCCGCAAATAAGATATTATTTACTTCGGGCCGCTTAATTGCTTCAGTAAAAGTAATTCCCTCGTTTTGCACCAGCTCTTGCGCTACAATAAGCGCCTGATCATCCTCAAGAGTTATGTCGAGTGGGGTGACAAGCTCAATTTTGCCAGAACGATATTTTACAAGACAGGCGACATCGCCCACCGCAGAAACATCGATAACACCGTTTACTTTATCAATGCGCACTGCAACAGCCTGTGTATTTGATAGTTCGGTTGCCTCTTTTTTTTCTGACTCTATCCCCTGAAGTAACAACCTATTTGCAATTTCTTGATTCGCATCGATAAGTAGTCCTCGTGCGGTACTCGTTTTTATATATTCTTTCTCAATTCCTGCGACCGAAGCTTGTGCCGCAAAACGACCTCCCTGCTCACCGGCCACAGTAACACCAGTTACAGAAGAGAGCTTTGTCGCACCATCAAAAATCCCCGCGACCAAAACCTCTTCATCTTCTAAAATCACATGAGCATCTTCGTTCTGGCGATCGGGGCTTTCGGCCTGGGGCTCCTCGAGAAAGGAGTGTTGAAATACAAAAGCTTCTTTTTCCTTTTCTACTAACGGTTTCTCTATTTGCTCCATAATTTTGTATCATTTTCTACAGCTTATAAATACGTATCTCGGGGTCGAAGGTTTTGAGGCCGAGGAAGGTAATAATGTTGGGGAAGTGTCCGGGGCCCATGATGTTAAATCCGGGTGTGCCGAAGGTTGCGAGTAGTGTCGCCCCTTTGGCGAGTTGTTCTAGTTGGTTTACATTGTTCGGATCTCGTATCGTGTAATTGGGGTCGTAGATAAGATACTCATACTGCTGGCTACGAATGTGTTCCGCCATGTTTTCCCACGCAGGCCCAGCCGATACGGTGCTCAAGTTTAAGCTATGCAGTGGCACAACACCCTTTGCATAGAATCCCGCTGATTCTACCACATCAATTTGTCGCCGGGATGTTGGGTCAAGAGCGACCTTCTCAGCGACTGCCAACTTGTTAGAGGGCAGTCGCATAAGTTCCGCATAGGTAACGACTTTTGTCTCAGCAGGGAGATTACTATTGGCCCAATGCCATGCTTGGGTACGTGGGTCATTTTTTAATTCCAACCTCATAAATTGGAGGCACGTCAGTACGGGTAAAACAAAAATGACCAGCAGTGCCACTCGGTGTGTAACTGGGGACAACATGCTGTTCAATAAGTTGTGGACACCGTATCCTGCAGTAATAGCTAACAGGGGGAACATGTATGCCGTAAAACGCGGCTCATAGTGAAAGACAAAATAGAAGACGGTCGCGTAGGATACGAGCTGGGCAAAAATTGTCCAGAAGTACCGGCGGTCCTTTCTAAATGCATAACAAAGACCGATGATTGCACATATGAATAGCGCTGGTTCAAAAACTGCCCTGGTACCATAAAACTCCCATAAACTTGCCAAGTAGCCACCGAGTGAACGCGCCTGGCCAATAGAGTTATCACCAGACAAGTGAAAGCCGTACGTGTACACTGCTATCGAGAGTACAGTAAGAGCAAAAAATAGTAGTAGCCCAAGAAATACAGCCCGATCTTTCATTAAATAAGATACTGTGTGTTTTTCGTAAAGAAAATACCAAAAAAATGCAAAGAGCATAATAAAACCGGCGATTAAACTGACCCCAAAAGCGATTCCGGCTATCACCGCGCATCTCAAGTATCTTTTCTCGTGATTTAATTCATGATCGGTCAGATAGTACAAGGCGAGCGTCATCAAAAAAATTGCCGGCCCCCAGTGATAAAATGCCGAATAGATGTGAGTCACGCTTGTGGCCAAAAAGATAGCAGATAAAAGGGCGACGCGCTCTTCTGTAAAAATATTCTTAGCGATCTTATATGTGAGCCAAACCGACGCTACTGAAAAGACTAGATGTATTAACCTTTCCAGGATAAAAAAATGTGACAAATCACTAATTAAGTAATTCTTAAATGCGTCAAATGTCCCACTAAAAAATAAAAACTTTACACCAGTCAGTAGTGCAAAAAACGGCATGTATAGTAATGATAGATACGGAGGGAAGTACAGTGTTGCCTTTAAATCTGCAATATGCAAGAACGGGAATATCGTTTTAAGTTCTAACATTTTAAGAGCACCAGTTACAAGCGATGGCTCATCCCCTATTACCCAAAGGGGCAAACCATACAATATCCCTCCTGTCCTAAAGACTAGCGCCGTAAGCAGTATTATATATAGCCAATATTTCGCCTTCATTATAGTCTTCATATAGTAGCACAGGTAATCAGCACTTGTCTTCTTGATAACTTTTACGTACACTACGTATATATGTCTTCATCGGTAGAGAAATTCCAGAGCAGCCAGTGGGTTAAATTAGAAGAGTTAAACTTCTCCAAGAATGCTGTATTAGAGATGCTCCACGAAGGAGCTGTCTTGGATATCGGCTGTGGTGATGGTTTATTGATCGAAAAACTACAGCAAAAGGGGCTTACTGTTTCGGGCATAGACATATCCTCAAGAGCTGTAGAACTTTGTAAAGAGCGCAATCTTGCTTGTGTGCAGGGTGATATCACTGAGAAATTGCCCTATCAAGACGCCTCATTTGACACTGTGCTTTTGATAGACGTGCTTGAACATCTATTCCAGCCCAAAGAAGTACTCAAAGAAGCTTTCCGCGTTTCAAAGAAACAGGTGATTATCAGTGTGCCGAACTTTGTTTCGCTTCCCGCCCGGTTACAAGTACTCCTTGGTCGTGTACCAGAAAATAACACTCCGCGCGATGGTCATGTCTATTGGATGACACTAAAGGTAGTACGGTCGTTACTCGCTCAAACTGGCTTTGAAATTGAAGACCTTGTTACCAACACTTTTTGGGAGCGGATTCCGCTACTTGGTAGCATCACGCGGCTTCTGGCACAAATAAATCCATCTTTGTTTGCACTTTCTTTTATTATAAAGGCAAAGAAGTAGTCATAAAAGCGATAATGCTTTGTGCACGTGCCAACCACAGATACTGCTTTGCGTCGGTCTGGGCATGCATTGCTTTCTTTTTTGCCTCTTCGTAGTTTTTGAATATGTGAGTAATCTTTTCTACCAATGAATCCGAGCTGTCCGGTGTGAAAAAGTTGGCGTTACGTTCGTCTAAAACTTCGCGGATTGACGGCAGATCGGACGCAAGCAGTGGGACACCTGACGCCATATGGGCAAATACTTTAAGTGGCGAGGTATAGTGGGTAGACATGCTGTACTTCGCAGAATTAGGAACAATGAGGATATCTGCCGCCTGTTGTAATTTAGGCTGTCTGCGATACTCGGTAAAGCCTAAGAAAATAACATCCGGATATTCTTTCTTTAATCCTAAGATCTCTGCATTGGTACCACCTGCAATGGCAACTCTAATTCCCTGCTGTCTAAGTCTGTAAGATGCATCGAGTAACGTACTGACCCCCTTCCATGTTTCAAACAGCCCCATATACATTACTATCTTTGTGTCTTCTGGTAAACCAAGTTCTTTTCTTACTTCACTTTTTGAATACTCCTCAAAAAAGCTTTCATCAATGCCATCAGGGGCAGTAAGAACTTTCTCAGCACCAACACAATACTGCGTAATGAGCTCATTGGCATAGAGCTTTGTTACCGTGATAAAACCGGATATTTTTGAAAAGATTCTCTTGTAGCGTTGCATATTCTCTGGCTTGATATGTGTTTCCCAAAATAGCCTCATGTTTTTAGAAAGAACTCGGGCTAGTAGTAAAACGCTCTCGCCTCTCGTATACACGAGCTGGGGCTTGGTTCTTCGAATATACCAGGAACACGATAGAGCAAAAGTGAGTGCCTCGATACTAAAGGCAAACGGAACGCCCCAGGGCATCAAATCAATCACCGGTAGTCTAGTAACACGTAGTTTCTCACTCGGCGTGACACCATAATACTCATAAAATGGCTCAGAGAGCTTGTTAACTCGGCGAGGGATGATGAGCTCAACTTCTGCCCCTGCTTGAACAAAAGCCTCGCACATCTTCATAACCTGTGCTCCGTGAGCACGCTCGGTCGGGAATCTAGCGTTGATAATATAGCTGATTTTCATGGAATAGTGCCTCGAATTTATTCAATGATACCAGAAATAATATAATGAGGTTGATTGACAAATGTATAAATAAATGCTTTAATTATTACGATACCGACATTCGACAATAAGAGAGGTGAGAACATGTCAAAGAAGACACAGGCAGGACTGACCCCGGAGGAGTGGGCTCTTTGGACAGAGCTCACCAACCGGATCAAGGTCGGCGAGTACATGCCGGAGCAGGCGTACTTCGCAAGGAACAGGCTCGGGTACACCGCCATCGATCTGGCCATCACCAGAGCGCAGCCCGAGTATCACGAGCTTCTGCTCGAGCGAAGAGGGTCGAAGGACCCTTTCTGGCCAGGCGCGTGGCACTTGAACGGAGGTGAGGTCCGCGCCACCAAGAACAATGAAGAAACACTGGCCCGACTCAGCCAGGAGGAACTTCATGGTCTTAACCTGCGCGATGCCAGATTTATGCATTCTTTCAACTTCCCGAAAGAGTTGCGGGGGCCGTATCATTCCCTGTTCTACCTCCTGCAGGTGCAGGAGTTGCCATTTCGTCAATCGCGAACGCATAAGTTCTTTCCAATCGATGCGTTACCGACCCCGATGATCCAGTCGCACGTAACAATCGTGCATTGGCTTCGTCGGTACCTCGCCAGGTAGCTCCACGTAGTTGAATATCGCAAACCGTAGTCTCCCAAGGCTACGGTTTGTTGTTTATTTCCTCCTTTATTTCTTGGCTTTCTGCTTTTGGGGAATATACATCTCTTGTGTTCTACACCAAGCAATAAAGCGCGAGAGGCCGTAGACCAGCGGGACTGTTGGTTTAAATCCTAGATCTTTTTTTGCTTTAGTGATGTCTGGGCAGCGCCTTTGCGGTTCTCCTGCGGGATAGTTGCTGGGATACTGAATCAGTTCGAATTTTGACTTGCCGCCTTCGATTTTGACAAAAAGTTCAGCCAGATTCCGCATCGAAATTTCATTATCGGCATTGCCAATGTTGTATGCATGGCCCGGCTTACCTTTGATTAATACTTTCATAAACCCAACTATGGCATCGGTAATATAACAAAAGGTCCTGGTCTGATGGCCGTCGCCGTGTACCGGAATGGTTTCTTTATTCAATGCTTTATAAGCGAACATCGGCAGCACACGGCGGTCGTTATGGCCCATGCCGGGGCCAAATACATTAAAGGGCCTGACAATTTTTGCCGGAATGCCAAACTGTTCCTGATAAATAACTGAAATGGTCTCTCCGAGGCGCTTTGATTCATCATAGCAGGCACGCGGACCAACCGAAGAGACATAGCCATGGTAGGTCTCAGGAGTCGGCACCGATTTTGGGTCGGGGTCGCCGTAAATTTCGCTCGAACTAAAAAATAAAAATCCTTCGAAATGTTCTTTGTTCTTCTTGGCAAGTTCAAGCAGATGTTTTGCGCCGGTTACTGCGCTTTCAATAGTCTCAAGCGGATATTTTTTATAAAACACGGGTGAGGCCAAACCCGCGGCGTGAATGATATAATGAATTGGTTCGCGCACCGGTAAAGGATGCGTGATATCGCCCCACACCTCCAATACATCCGGCCGTCCTTTATAGTTAAAATGCGGATGGTGTGAGCCGGTAATAAAGTTATCGACAGAAATAATTCTGCATGGCTTTGTTAAGACATGATCATTTAGATAACATAACGCGCCGACGATATATTTGCCCAAGAATCCTCCACCACCAGAGAGAAATACAGTCTTGCCCGCCAGCTTTTTCGCGTCCGTACCAAGTCCTTTGGCAATGGCCGCGATATCCTCTTCTACAATCTTTTTTGACATACAGTAATTATGATACTTCTTTTGGTGGTATTGGTAATAGATATCTGTAAGCACCTTTGGTCTTTTTCTTTATATCTTTAAAATACTCATAGGCAAAGACAACCAGTACGTCGGGCTGGTGAGTATCAAGGTAACTTTGGGTAGTAATGGGAATGTGTTTGCCGGGGCTAAATCGATTCTGCTTCAGCGGGCTATCGTCGACAATAAATGGAATGAGCGCCGGCCCGATCTTGCCATAATTGGTAATTGTGGCCACCCGAGCGGGAGCTCCGTACCCAGCAACTTTTATTTTTGCCTTCTTATACTTCTCTAATTTTGTGCGCAGGGCAGTTACGGCATTATCTACTCGTTTCTTAAATGCGTTAAGTTTCGCGAGCGTCAATGTACGTTTTTCTTCCGTAAGTAACCGTGTGGCACGGGATGACGGCTTTCCTCCCGCCCATTGTCTCTTCACGATAACACGCATAGACCCACCATGAGGCTCTATCTCTTCAATGTCTTTGATATACATCCCGTACTGCGCAAACAAGTGATGAAGTGAGGTGAGCGAGTAGTAAAAAATGCGGTCGAGATAAAAGCGCTCAAACTGAATATTTTTCAAGATGTTGCCGATGTATTCAACTTCAACGATAAACTCGCCTTCTTCCGACATCAGAATATCAACGGCTTTGACGCACTCATGCGGATCCTCGAGATGGGTAAAAATACTGCTTGCCACAATGACATCAGGCTTGCCGTACTCTATTAAGATTTTTTTAGCGGCCGCTTGATCAAAAAAAGAAACGATTGTTTCGAGCCCTGCATCGTTGGCAATTTTGCCCACGTTAATCGAGGGGTCAACGCCGATGGCCTTCACGTCAAGAGCCTTGAGTGGCTTGAGGAGAATACCGTCATTCGAGCCTACGTCAACAACAAACTTTGCTTTTTTGAGCTTTGTAGCTAGCTGCTCGAAATGCCGGACGAGTCCCAAGTTAACCGAGGACAGGTAGTAGTAATCTTCAAACATTCTCTTTCGAGATACAACCGTACCCAGTTGCACATTTTTACATTCTGTACAGAAGAAGACTTTAAGTGGAAAGAAGTCCTCCTTTTTAAACTCTTTCTCACTTTGCGGGTACTTGTTCGCAAGTGGCTGCTTACCTAGGTCGAGAAACAGTGTGGCTTTATTGCTATGGCATAAGTAACATTTCATAAGTTTTGCTATTGTATAGGTTTTAAGAAATTAAATCAATTGAGTAAGCGCAAGAGCTTTTCCGGGCTTGAGAAGGCATATTTGAAATAAGCATCGATCCGTAGATACTTTTCAAACACTTCGCGTGCACGTAACTGTTTGCGCCTGAATTCTTCGGGAGTTAATGTTCTATAGAAGTCAGCTACAATCTGCGGCGTTTCTTTGTACCGGTTATACGGAATGCGCAAAATAAACTCATTGTAATTAATCTCTTTCTCAAAAGGGAAAACTCGGCCAGTATCGATTACGACGGGAATGCGCCCCAAGGAGAGTGCTTCGTAAAACCTTGTTGATTCATTAGAATCTCCTCGTATATCGAGCGAAAAGTCACATCCCTGAAGGTTCTGAATAAAATCTCTGCGGGCTTCTTCCGGCGAAAGTTCGATTGTTTTTTTATTTGCGGAATATGAGTGGCGGATAATAAACTGGGGTAGTATGAGCGTGGCGTTTAGTAAAAAATCAACAATCTTTTTGCGAAAGTATATTCCTTTTTTTGCACCGAATACAAGGGTCTGCAAAATAACTTTGCACTGTCCCAGAAATGACCCATACTCTGCACGGCCACAAAAACCGAGCGACGGTTTATTTCTTGTCTTCTCGCGGCAATAAAAATCAGTGAGCAGTGTGAAATCTTCGCAGAGAGGTGGCATTTTTATTTCGTTCTTTCGGTGCTGATACGAGTACATCTGGTAGGTAAAAACAATTGCTCCGGGGATAGAGATGGTCTGTTCAGCATCACCGTAGGCAAATATGATGAGTCTCTTATGAGATGTTTGACTTAGTTGTCGGTAATGTGAAAGAAGGGCATGATTATCCCTGACCCGATCATAGTTATGCGGGAGTAAAATAAAATCGGCCTCGGCAACCGTAGAGACAAGCTCCACAGCCGGCCCAGCGAAGAAGCTGAATATCCTTTCGTTCCAAAGTCCTCCCCCGGCCTTATGCTCCAGTTTAAGATTGGGATACAAAAGGTACACGAACGGAATATTTTCTTCAGCTTTATCGTAAAAAAGTTTAATCATGGAAACAGCATTTTTTGTGCATTTTTACTCCAGGTGAGTGAGGAAACCTCGTCGATTATTTCCTGCGTGCTTTTCCTGTTAAAGACACAAAGCCCGGCGAGAAGTCGAACGAACTCGACGTCGGTCGTAAAGGTGAATCCGGTGTCTGTTGCTATAACCACCTCTGCAGCAGGAATGTTACGACAAATCACCGGGACACCGTACGAAAGGGACAGCATGACTGCGCCCGAGGTAAGTTCAGAACCATCAAAGTAGAATATAGAGTAGTCCGCAATGGCAAGATAGTTCGGAATATCAACGTCTGCAATATACTGATTTAGTATTCTGATATTTTGATTTCCGGACGAAATCTTTTGCAAATGCGTAACATACTGTTCGTTTCCCTTACCTGCAATCAAAAGCTTGAGTCGCGGATGTGTTTTTGACGCCTCTAAAAATGCCCTAATGATATTCTCCAATTTTTTATAGGGGCGGATTGCACCAAAACTAGCTAAAATTAAATCGTCTTTTTGATAACCAAATGATTTGCGAAGTTCGTCCGTGTCTTTAAGAATAGCCGGGCCATATGCATCTATATAATTTGGGTGCGGAGAAAAGATAATCCGCTTGCTAGGATATTTTTCTACAAAAACTTTTTCAGTACTTTTTTGCTGGACAACAAAACGGCTGGTAAACTTACTCAACATCCATCGGCCCAGTCGATCAATTACTGGGTGCGGATAATCATGTGCGTAGTTGTTGTTGATAATCCAACTGATCTTAAATTGATAAAACTCTTTAAGGTATAGCAACAGACAGGCATTACGAACAAGTAAGTACAGCGACCTTAACGAGTAGGCGCTACCGTAGAGTATCGTAGACCAAAATATGACCAGCGTTTTGTTCTTGTAATCTACATACCCGCGCGCGCGTACGAGCGAGAGCAAATCCATGTATGAATTATTGAACTGAACTTTGTGAGAAAATTCAGACATAGACTTTTCGAAAAGCTCAAAATACTTGTTGTTTTTATCTTTCCCCGGCAATAGAAAAAGTATCGAATCTGGTTGGTTCTTTTTAGCTGACATACGAAACTATTTTTTGAATCAGACTTTGTAAATTATGCTTGTGCACTACGGTGTCGCGCAAGTTCGCCTCTCTCGGTCGCTCTATATACGCCTCAATTTTTCTCACAAACTCTTTAGGGTCAATTTGTAGGATCTCGTCATTGGGGAGTATTCCTCGGTACGCCTCGTTCGAAGTAAGTACATACAGATTACAGGCCATCGCTTGCAGTGGCACCTTATTTAATCCCCCGGGGTTGGCGTGGTTTATAAATATATCTGCGTCCTGATAATATTTTGGAAGTGTAGCGTACGGTACTGGGCCGATAAAATTCACGGGTAGAAAATTTTTTTGTACTTCCTGTTTCAACTCTTCGTAAAATACTTTGTCGTCATCTAAGATTGGTCCACCAACAATATTCACAACGTGGATCACGCCCGCCTGTTTGAGCAAGCGTGAAATTTCTAAACTTCTCTCAACATGTTTTGACCGCGCAATGCGCGTATCTGAAAGTATCCGTAGAACATCATTCTTAGTTTTTAGCGCGGGTTGGAACTTTTCTGTGTTAATTCCATGTCCGACAATATGCACGGGAACTTTAGTTATGAGTCTGAAACTTTCTGCAACCGGCGTAAAAATCATATCCGTAAACAGCATGGCGATACGCAATTTTAAAGTTA
>OBEQ011550152.1_pt1 | contig 11319 bp, 8 predicted proteins | sample 1670901 | NCBI WGS metagenome assembly OBEQ01 (sample SAMEA104232315, study PRJEB22302) | groundwater metagenome | biome: forest; feature: aquifer; material: groundwater | place: USA | collected 2011-08-07 | depth 5.4 m | reverse complement strand
GATCGCGGCACCGCTGGTTTCTCCCGGCAGGAGGGTGAAGCTTTCAGCGATTTCTTCCGTAACATGTTCCGGCAGGGCGATGGAAGAAGGGAATCCGAAGACATTTTTCCTTCCGAGCTGGACATTGAAGCAGTGTTGAATTTGTCCTTGGAAGATGCTGTGAAGGGCGTGGAGAAGTCCTTTACACTCATGGCTACGGGTCTTTGCCAAAACTGTCGTGGAACCGGGCGGAAAAACAAGGAGTTCTGTCCGATCTGCGGAGGTATCGGTGAAGTCCGTCGACAGCGCGAGGTCAAAACTAAGATTCCGCCGGGGCTGTATGAGGGCAGCCGTATCCGGCTTAAAGGACAAGGAAACGGAGGTCCCCACTCCCACGGTGATCTTTACTTGCGCATCCATCTGCTGACGGATCCAAGTTTTAAAGTCAACGGGATGAATCTTGAAGCGGAAGTTCGTGTCATGCCCTGGCAAGCGGCGTTGGGTTCTGAGATTACGGTAAAGACGCTCGAGGGTCCTTTGCGCATGCGTATTCCCAAGGGGACACACACCGGAACAAGGCTTCGTCTGGCTGGGAAAGGTCTTGGAAAACCGGATAAACGCGGCAATCTATTTATACGCATCGAGATAGATATTCCAGATTCCCTTTCGCCGAAAGCTGAGGATCTATTGAAACAGTTGGAGGAAGAAACTCATGTCCGAATACCCTGAAACCGCCATAGTCCAGTTGTGCCAGCGCCTTCAAATTGATTCTGGATTTTTCGTGCAATGTCTGGAGGAATCCGTTATCGAGATCCATGAAATCGACGGCCAACTGGATATGGGCAACGGAACGGCGCTGCGCCTTCGCCAACTTGAACGTATTTGCCATATGCTTAAAGTAGACTTGCCCATAGCCCTGCTGCTGTTGGATCTCACGCACCGGGTTGCAGAATTGGAGGAGGAAGTCCGATTGTTGCGCGCTCCTCGTCAAGCTCAAGAGCGGACATAGGTCATATTAAAAGGAATGGGAGGTGCCAATATGCAGATCGGTTTAATTGGTTTAGGACGGATGGGGATGAATATGGGTAGGCGTTGGCTTGGTGGTAACCATGAAGTGATTGCCTTTAATCGCACCTCGCAGAAAAGTCAAGAATTAGCTAAGGAGGGAGCGATTCCCACAGGATCTTTAGAAGAACTTGTAAGCAAATTGAAGCCGCCGCGCTTAGTGTGGTTGATGCTTCCTGCGGGAGCGGTCGTTGACCAACATATTAAGGATCTTACAGGTATCCTGTGCAAAGAGGATATTGTCATTGATGGAGGCAATACCTATTACAAAGATGATTTGAGCCATGCACAGACGCTTAGGACCAAAGAGATTTATTTTATGGATGCTGGAGTCAGCGGAGGAATTTGGGGATTGAAATTGGGATATTGCACTATGGTGGGAGGCGATAAAAATATTTTCCAGCATATAGAACCGGTACTGAAAACATTAGCTCCTCAAGATGGCTATCTCTATTGTGGAGGCGTCGGAGCTGGCCATTTTGTGAAGATGGTTCACAACGGCATTGAATATGGCATGATGCAAGCTTATGCTGAAGGATTTGAAATCCTCCAAGCTTCTCCTTACAAAATGGATCTAGAAAAAGTCGCTCATTTGTGGAATCAAGGGAGCGTGGTGCGATCGTGGCTACTGGAGTTAACCGAAAAAGCATTTGCCACGGATGCCAATTTGGAAAATATTTCCGGGGTTGTAGAGGATTCCGGTGAAGGTCGATGGACAGTTCAGCAGGCCATAGAGAGCGGCGTGTCTGCTCCCGTGATCGCTCTTTCTTTGTTTCAGCGTTTTGTTTCTCGAAAAAAAGATTCATTTAGTTTTCGTTTTCTAACAGCTCTGCGGAACCAGTTCGGTGGTCACGAGCTCACCCCAACTAAACACATTAGACCTTTAGGATAAATAAAATGCTTACAACTACTGCAATAGAGTCGAAAAAATATACCAAAGCAGATCTCTGTATTATGGAGACCGTCGCGGAACCTTGCGGAATTATTATCTTTGGTGCTTCTGGAGATTTAACTCACCACAAACTCATTCCTTCTATTTTTAAATTGGCTGAGGATGGTGTTTTTCCTAAGGATTACTATATTATTGGGGTTGGCCGCACCGATTTCTCGGATGCTACTTTTCAAGATAGCATCCTCGCTGATATCCCAAATTCGTCCAATGTAAAAACACTTTCGCTTTTTCTCGAACGCTGCGGGTATCTTCCTGGAGACTATTCTGATTCAAATCTTTATAAAACTCTTCAGCAGCGCATGACGGTTATGGATAAAATACATCATGTGAATAACCGTCACATTTTTTATTGTTCAACCCCCCCACAACTTTATGAAATAATTACGAATCAGCTTGGAGCTAGCGGGCTTGCTGCTTCAGAGGGAAATGAAGGATGGAATCGAATCGTACTTGAGAAACCCTTTGGACAAGATCTCCAATCTGCCGAAAAACTAAATCAGACCATAAGCCGAGTATTCAAAGAAAATCAAATCTATAGAATTGATCACTATTTAGGAAAAGAGACAGTTCAAAATATCCTAATGTTCCGATTTGCCAACACCATTTACGAACCCGTCTGGAACCGGAAATATATCGATCATATCCAAATTACAGCGGCAGAAACGATAGGGGTCGGCCAGCGCGCGGATTATTACGAACAATTTGGAGTGGTCCGCGATATGTTTCAAAACCATCTATTCCAACTATTGTCCTTAGTAGCAATGGAACTTCCAAATTCTTTTAATCCAGATGCCATGCGCGATGAAAAAACCAAAGTATTGGCAGCTCTACATCCAATAGGCAGCCCTGATTACTCTAAAATGTCTGTACGGGGTCAATATACCGCTGGAACTCAAAATGGCGATAACTTTCCAGCGTACCGTGCGGAGGTAGGTGTAAACCCTGCCTCCACAACAGAAACCTTCGCCGCAATGCGGGTTGAAGTAGACAATGACCGTTGGCAGGGAGTCCCATTTTATCTGCGATCTGGGAAGAGATTAGCGGAGCGTGTCACTGAAATTGTAATTCATTTTAAACAGGTACCAACTTCTATTTTTAAACCCTTAATGGCAGATCAGATCTCACCCAATATCATAAGGCTTCGTATTCAACCTAATGAGGGAATTTCAATCTGTTTTGAAGCCAAACACCCGGGACCGAAAATCTGCGTTAGCACGGTCACCATGGAATTTAATTATCAGGAATCTTTTGGGACTCCACCTCCGGAAGACTATTCCCGACTTTTCTTGGATGTGATGCTGGGAGATCAAACTCTTTTTGCGCGCAATGACTGGGTTATCCATTCCTGGAAATTCTTAAGTCCTCTCTTGGATTTTTGGTCGAAAGAGAAAGAGAATGGTCTTTATTTTTACCCCGCCGGCAGTTGGGGTCCTGCAGAAGCCAATCGTCTCTATAAGGCACAAACATTTCAAACCAACCAGTGTCCATAGATCTTAAATTGGAAAGAAGAAAAGCGATGCATCACAAGGTTAAAAACGGGTTGGTGGGGTCCCAGGCTGGACTCGGTTGGAACCTCTCTAAAAGAGGAACTACAAGAGGCAGCTTAGCAAAAATGCTTAATTAATAAAGATTTTAGTATAAATTCAAGCGTTCCATTACAATCCTGCTAGACCTAAATCGCCTCACTTTCCGATGCTAAGCCCCCAGCCTACTTTATTATTGAATGTACCTATTATTGGGGTCTTGTGCGAGCCGTTCCCGCACCAAATGAATCGCCTCATGTAATTTTTTTTCAAGCACCTTACGGGGTGGGAGTTCGGTCATATATTCCGCCACACGAATACCACTTTGATCAAGCCGTAAGAGCTCGATTTCTTCATGATCTTTCCCTGCGCATAGGATAAGTCCTATGGGAGGATTTTCATCTGCTTGCTGCTCATGCTTTTCTAACCAACGAAGATAAAGTTCCATCTGGCCCTTGTATTCGGGTTTAAATCTTCCTAACTTAAGCTCAATGGCAACCAGTCTTTTTAATTTACGATGGTAGAACAAAAGATCAAGATAATAATCCTTGTTCCCTACTTGGAGTCTTTTCTGCCTATCAACAAACGTGAATCCCGCCCCAAGTTCTAAAATAAAACTCTCCATTTCACGTAAGATTGCAGATTCCAAATCTTTTTCTTGATAAGCGCCTTTAAGCCCCAAAAAATCCAAGAAATATGGATCCCTAAAAACCAAGTCCGGCGACAACTTATCTTCATCTCTGAGTTTTTTAATTTCAAGGGCGGCAAGTTTGGCTGGTTTTTTTGAAAGGGCTGTACGTTCATAAAGCATACTGTCAATTTTTCCCCTAAGTATCCGGACGCTCCAACGTTCAATGCGACACATTTCCGCATAGAAATCTCTCTGTAGAGGATCTTTAAATCGGATAATCTCTACAAAATGTGACCAGCTTAATTGTGCCGACAATGTTGTCACAATCCTCTGATCCATAAATGACCTATAAAATTGAACCATTCTAAAAAGATTGCGAGAACTAAAACCTTCTCCGTACTCAGGAACCAATTGTGCCGACAGTGTCGGCACAATTTTCTCTCCATACTCAGCTCGCTTGCTATCAAGGATATCTTTTTGAATCCTTTTTCCAATACCCCAATAAAGCAAGACAAGCCCCGCATTCACCGTTTGAGCTATACGTCCACGTGTGGACAAAATAAGGCTACGAACATCCTCAATTAGTTTTGTTGGGGATCGTTTGACAATTTGTTTTTTTGATTGGACTACAATATTATTTCTTTTCATTTCTATGCGATTCTTTGTTGATTGTTTGCATTATAGCATTTGGAGCACAGACGAAGCCTATAGGATGCTTTTGCTTAATTCTCTCCGTACATAATGATTATGAAGTTTTATTATTACACCTTCTTCTCTATTTTTAGGAAGGGAGTTTTTTGGGGAAGGGGATCCCTTCTGACTAGGAATGACTTATTTTTGGACTTTTAAATTCAACAAATTTCCCTTTCATCGTTTTAGCATCTCGATGTCCTGCTTTTAATTTCTTTAGAAGCTTTTTGTTGGATTTGATCTCAGTCATTTCGGTGGAATCGACGTAACGAATGAGTTTATTTAGAGTTTTTTTTTGCATGATATTTATGATAGGTTAGAACCTCCTGTTGATCGACGAGAAATTACTTAATTCCATGCCTTATGTCCTGTCAGGGGACCTTAAACTTTTGCGAAGATTCAAACCTCTAAATCACGCTGATTCTCGAGAGAGATTAGAGAATTTATACGCCTCAAATACGGCTTGGGGTCCCAGGCTGGACTCGGTTGGAACCTCTCTTAAAAAGGAACTACAAGGAGCTGCCTAGTAAAATGACTGGTTTTTTAAGACAAAACTCGAACAGGCAAAACCATGCAACTGACTCCGGTAAATTGCAACTCACGCTGCAAAGCGTAGGCGGTATCGTTGTGCAAAAACCGATAAAATAAACTTTCCTTTTGAAAAATAAGTTTACCACAAAAAATAAAGGCTCTTGGATATTTTTTGGCGATAGTTTTACAAATTTCTATTGAACCTTCCACAACATCTGTATCCACCGCCATATGATAGTCCGCGGCAAGGCCTAAATTTCTAGCCATCATCGTATATTTCTTTAGCAACTCTTCTGTATGATTTCGAACAGAGCTCACCACCTCTTGCTCTTTAAAAGCGGCGGAATCCACCACCCCCACAGAAACAAAAATAAAATTCTGGAAATAATTTGGAAAAAGTCTTTGTATGGTATAGAGAGAGTGAATCCCTAATCCTAAGTGATCTCCCACCATAAGAACAGCGGTATGAGCGCTAGGATTTAAAGCGGAAAAAGCTGCCTGTGGTTCTTTAGGAATTTCTGCCAATATGTCGTTTAATCGAGTTAGATTTTTACGAACATTTTGATAATGCCGCTTAATAGCCACGCAAAGTATAATTAAGCTTACCGTAATGGCTAAGGTGACCCATCCTCCTTCAAAAAACTTTTCATAAAGATTAATTACAAGAATTAACGAACACAGAATAAGCCCCGTAATGTGAACGGATATTTTCTTTTTCCAATCTTGATATTTAAATCTGCTTTTAATCCAAAACCGAATCATAGAAATCTCACTTAAGGTAAAAGTAATAAAAACATTAATGGAATACATAACCACCAGAGTGGCCGTATGCCCATGAGCATAGAGAAGAGTCGCCACGGAAGCGATGGACATGAAAAGTATTCCATCTTGAATAGTTAACCGATCCGAAAGACTTGAAAGCCGATTCGGCAACCAAGAATCCGCAGCCATATTGGCCATGACTCTGGGCCCATCAATAAACCCAGCCTGCGCGGCCACAACCAACAAAGCAGCTTCGGCAATAAGAGTAACAATAATAAATAGATGTCCCAATGAACCCACTCTGCCAAATATAAATTCAACAAAACGTTCCGCCAAAGTTGCGTTCATTGTTTTACCTTCTACCGGAACCACTTGAAAGAGAAGATAGGCCAGAATTAAACCAGAGGCTGTTAATGCAAGCGAGGTTGCCATATAGATCATGGTTCTCTTGCCCGTTTCCACTTTAGGTTCGCGCATAATGGCCAAACCGTTAGATACCGCCTCAATCCCCGTATAGGTCCCGCAGCCAAAGGAATAGGCGCGCAAACATAAAGCAATAATCCCAGCAATTCCAATGGTTGCCATATCGTTATGAAATCCTGTTTGAATTTGATTTGCTACTTGAGGAAGCGCGCTTAAATTCCCAAAAACCGCTCCCAAAATAATGGCTGCGTGAGTGGCTAAAAATAGAAGAAAAACAGGCATCAAAAATAGAATAGATTCTTTTAATCCCCTTAAATTTAGGATCGATAACCCTATAATCGCAATAATTCCAAAATAAATTTTTAAAGGATGGTATTGGATAGGGATGAAACTAAAAAAAGCATCTGTTGCCGCAGCAATGGAAACAGAAATGGTTAACACATAGTCCACCAGAAGCGCGGCTCCAGAAACTAACCCTGCCTTAGGACCTAAGAGCGTGGAAGCAATCACGTAGCCCCCACCGCCAAAAGGGAAATGTTCAATAATTCTGGAATAAGCGTAAGAGATAATGGCAATAGTCCCAATGGTAGCGATAGCCAAAATCACAGCCAAATGCGGGTGAGAGCCTAACATCCTAAATGTTTCTTCTGGCCCGTAAGTAGAGGAAGAAAGTCCATCCGCCCCTAGGCCAACCCAGGCCAAAAAAGGAATGAGCGCAATCCGATGGAATATTTTAGGATCTTCCAGATCCCGTTTCTTACCAAAGATAAAACTATTTAACTTTTTCAACATGGGGGTTAAGTCCCTCCTATTCCTAGAAGTATAGCACAGGGGGCGCTATTAGAACCATTAACAGAATGTTAAAACTTTGTTAAGGAGGAGGAGGAAATTTAATGAGGCAAAAAGAGAAGACTAGTCGTTAGGTAATTCTAACCGATAGCCAATGGCCGGCTCGGTTTTAAGGCACCGGGGTCTCACGGGATCAGGCTCAATTTTTCGGCGAAGCTGGTGGACAAAAATGCGGACAGATTCGGGAGTCACCGCATGATCTTCACCCCAAACCTCTTTCATCAATTGCTTATGGCGTACCACACGGCCAGCATTTCGTACTAAAACAGCAAGCAAATCATATTGTAAAGGGGTCAGATGAACCTCTTTTTTACGGAGCCAAACACGGCGAGCAAACAAGTCGATCTTTAAACTTTGATTTTCATAGATAGGAGGGGCATCTTCAAGTTTATTTTCTGCATGCCGTAACGCTACTCGCAGCCGCGCCATAAGTTCGGCAATTCCAAAAGGTTTGGTTAAATAATCATCCGCTCCTGAATCTAGCCCCGCAATCTTATCTTTTTCTTGACCGCGGGCAGAGATAATAATAATAGGTACCGATGTCCATTTCCGTAAATCTTTAAGCGCCTCTAACCCATCTTGATCGGGCAAACCTAAATCTAAGAGAATAATGCTTGGTTTGCGTTGAGCCGCAAGTTCAAGACCACTCCGTGCTGTTCTTGCTTCTAATACTTGCCAGCCAGCATCCTCCAGGGAAGAACGAAGAAACCGAATAATGGCCGATTCATCTTCAATGACAAGCAAAATTTTTTCAGAATCCATCATTTTTATCTAAAGGAAGAGTAAAATGAAATGTGGCTCCCCATCCCTCCTTTTTTTCCGCCCAAATTTTTCCTCCGTGAGTGTGGACAATAGCACGGCAAATGGCAAGTCCAAGACCGGCGCCAGGGGAAGATGGATCGCGATAAAATTTATCAAATATTCGCTCCAACTCCTCCTCTTTTAAAACAGTTCCCTGATTAGAAATCGTAACCAAAATGGCTCCGTTTTCATCTTTTGCGTCCACTTTAATAAGATGATCGAGCGTTGTATACCTAAAAGCATTCTCTAATAAATTAATAAACACCTGTTCCATTAAAGATCCATCCATAGGAATAGCAGGTAAATTTTCTGGAATTTCAACAATGACTTGACGTTCTCCCAACTCTTTTAGCCGATCTAATGCGTTACCAATAATTTCCTCCAAAGGGAATAACTCTTTCTGAATGTGGACCCCCGATTCTAACCGTGTTGCCTCTAAAAGATTCTGCACTAAGCGCGATAGCCGCTTGGCTTCGGTTTGAATATTATCTAAAAGTTCTTGCATGAAAGGATTTTTGCGCACTTCTTCTTTTTTAAGAAGCGCGCCCGTTGACCCAAGAATGGCTGCCAAAGGCGTTCGAAAATCGTGAGACACAGTGCTCAAGAGCGAACTTCTTAAATATTCTTTTTCCGCCTCCATTTCCGCTTTCTTCGCATTTTCTTCTAGCCGGTCTACTTCCAAAACTAATCCAATTTGATGTGTGAAAGAATCCAACAACAATTTTTTTTCTGGATCAGCCAGATTTGCTTCTGTTTTTGGCTCCACTCTTAAAACACCAAGAGTTCCTTCTGATCCTTGAATAGGGACATAGAGCGCGCCCTCCCCAGGAAGAGATTGCGTTCCCAATCCGGCAGATTGCCACCGATCATAGACCCACTGGGCAACTCCTATTTCTTTTTCATTAATTTTTATAGGACTACCAAACGAAGCTCTAGGAATGAGATGCCCCTCTTGATTCGGCATAAATGCGGTAACCGCGCTATTAAAAACTTCCCCAATATGTCGAACAGAAGCGTGTAAAACTTTTTCTAATCCGCGAGTGCTCGCAAGATGCTGGGTAAAAGCATGCATCATGGCTGTTTTCTTTTGACCTTGTCGAGCCGCTTCTGCTTCGGACCGCAAGCGAATGGTGAGATGACTAATGATCATGGCAACAATTAACATAATGATGAAAGTCCAAACATACTGTACGTCCGTTACTGAAAATTTAAATCGAAGAGGCACAAAACAGAAATCGAAAGCCAATACGCTTAAAATGGAGGCCAAAGCAGCCGAAGTTCTATGCCCACGAACCGCAACGATTAGCACTCCTAAAAGATAGATCATCACCAGATTGGTCAATTCAAAAAAAGGAAACATGGCAAAAGAGAGGGCGGTAGCAACGCCTACGACTAACACTGAAAATCCATACTCCCCTAAATGTAAGATCTTTAAAATCCCGGTCCCCTTTGAGTCATTATTCATAAATTTCGATTTTATCATTTTATTTTTATCGGCAAGCGGAATGGGAAACTTATCTTTACAAAAGATTAGAACCTATAAATCGCAATAATAACTGAGGAAGATTAGAAATATTATACGACCAAAATTAAGAAGTGGGGTCCCCAACAGGACAATATTGGAACTTTTATGATGGATTTAATGAAAAATATTCAGATGAAGTGTTTTTTGGACTTATTATTTTAAGCTATCGATTTTCTTATTTAAGATTTGTTCTAATAATTGTTGTGCTATACTTAAGCAGAGCCTGAATCCGAATTGTCACCGTATGGTGCGCGTGCCCCTTGAGGGCTAGGATTTGGGCTTTTTTATTTCCTTTGGCCAAATTTGTACATACATTTCTCTATGATTGATCAACCTTCAATAAAAGGTACTATTAATTTAATTTTAGTTCTTTTTCGATTTCCTTGATGCTTGGTAAGCTTGATTTTAGGGATTCCGGCAAAGTTCGCGTGATTTGTGTTTTCCATTGGGCAACACCTATTGGTTTTGTATAGCCGCGCAAGGCATACTCAGCAACTAGTTTGTTTTTTTGTTTTACCAATAATAAACCAATCGTAGGCTTATCATCTGGGTGACGTAAAATATCATCAACGACATTTAGATACATGTTCAGCTTGCTTACATGTCCCGGATCAAACTCAACCGCTTTAAGCTCAATCACCACATAGCAACGCAATTTAAGGTGATAAAACAGAAGATCAAGATAAAAATCGCTGTCCCCAAGCTCAAGATGGACCTGGCGGCCGACAAAAGCAAAACCCTGTCCAAGTTCCAAAAGAAAATGCTGAATATGATCAACTAAAGCCTGCTCAATTTCTTTTTCACGACGAGTATCGGCAGTCCCTAAAAAATCAAACAGATAAGGATCTTTAAAAATCTGGTTTGCCATATCGGAATCAGGTGGGGGCAGCGACAGAGAAAAATTATTTGTTGTTTTACCTTTTCTTTCATATGCACCGCTTTCAATTTGATGAACCAATATCGTTTTTGACCACCCATATTCCAATGTCTTTTCCGCGTACCAAATCCTTATTTTCGGATCCTCAATCTTATCCAGTAGCGCAAGATTACTGCGCCAAGGCAATTGTGCAACGACCCGTTGCACAATTGTATTATCCGGCCAAGCAGAAGCAAAAGTTCGCATATATTTTAAATTACGCGCGGAAAATCCTCTCATTTCAGGAAATTCTTTGCTTAGATCCGAAGAAAGGCGATCAATCACCTTAGTCCCCCAACCTTCTCTTGTCTGTTTCTGAAGAATGGAATTACCAATATCCCAATAAAGATTGACTAATGCGGTATTGCTTGCAAGAACAACGCGCAATCGTTCGTTTCGAATTCTGGTTTTAAGAGCAACAAGGAAGCTGTTATAATCTATTGGGACAGTTGTAAGAGGAGACCCAATTGGAAATCCAACTTCCGGTTTATTTTGTCCCAAAAAAATACGCCCATTCGTATTATCTTTAGATTGCTTTAATGCAATTGACTTGTTTAAACGATTATTAAATTTAATTTTATTCTTTGCCATTATTTTGTTCCGATTTTGATGTTAAGGCGATTATACTTTATTATTTTCGAGAGAAATAAATAATGGGGGAAAAAGTGGGGT
>OBEQ012699415.1_pt1 | contig 11321 bp, 14 predicted proteins | sample 1670901 | NCBI WGS metagenome assembly OBEQ01 (sample SAMEA104232315, study PRJEB22302) | groundwater metagenome | biome: forest; feature: aquifer; material: groundwater | place: USA | collected 2011-08-07 | depth 5.4 m | reverse complement strand
ATTGCCAAAAGGAAAACGAATTGGAGACAAAGGGCCAATGGGGCGCATCTTGATACGCGGACAGCCCGGGCATCAAATTATCGAAGAGTTAGCTCCAGCAAACGGTGAATTAATTATAGATAAACCCGGAAAAGACGCTTTTTACAAAACTAAACTAGGTGCCGAATTAAAACGACGTGGAATAACTCACTTAATTGTTGCGGGCGTCACAACAAACGTCTGTGTTGACACAACGGTTAAAACCGCAAGCGACCGCGGCTTCCACTGCCTTGTACTAAGCGACGCAACTGCCGCGTATCAAGACCGTTTCCACAAAGTTACGCTGGACATGATAGCTTCACAAGGCGGGATATTTGGACACGTAACGCACTCGCGGCACGTGCTAAACGCCTTACGTCCAAACTAAACCAATTTGCTGGGCTATGCAAAGTCGCTTATGTCCACTATTTTTGCCTTTCCATGGTATTGGACTTGAGTTTTATCTGGCACAAAAATTAGCTTTTGTTTTGCGTTAATTTTTTCTAAGTTTTTCTCCGCTTTCTCTAAATCTTCATTGGTTATTTTAGTTTTCCACTTAACTTCCATTGCTAGTTCGGGTTTGGTAAACCTTAGAAGAATCCCATCTACTTCAAAGTCGCTTGCTTCACTTATAGATTCGCGTAGTCCTAAACGCTCTGCTATAAACTCGCGTAAGTTGTCTTCCATTATATGAGGCAAAACTTCATCCACTACTCTAGTAGCTTCTTCTTCGGTGAAATTTGTTTCTGAAACGTTGTATTTTTCATCCGCATAATAGTACAGCCAGCAAAGAGGGGAAACATGCCGATAGGCAAATTTGTTCTTTTCAAATACTTTAATTTTTTTTATAATTCCAAATTGGACTAAATTGTCAAGATGCCTTTGGATAACGCTAGGGTCGTCTTTTTGTAATAGCTTCCTTGCAAAGAGATAACTGGAAATATGAGCGGAGTTGGTTTTCCCGTTTGCAATTGCCCTTAAAATGCCTTCGTAAATGGCAGAAGTTGTTCGCTGTTCTTCTGTAAAAATTTCACCGACAAACGCAGGAACCGTTCTAGCAGAAGTTTGCAGTACAGTTGCAAAAGCGTTTCGTGCAGTTGTTTTATCAGACACATAGTCTACGAGTATCGGCTCGCGCATGAACAGCGCAAGTTCCAAGCGTTGTTTTTTTTCGCCAGTAAAGTCACGCAATGCCGATAGAGCGTCGTTTAATTTTATCAGCCCAATTGGTATTTCGGCAAAGATGCCGAGAAGCGGAGATTTACTTCCAAGCAACCGATGCGCTAAAAATAAAGTGGACGACACTACAATTAACCTGCCCTGCTTTTCAGAAGCGTGAAGCAAATCAAAAAAGTCATTTCCGAGTCGGTGAAATTCATCAATCACAATAATTTTTTTCATTTCCAAATTCTGTTTTAGAATTTCCAAAAAAGCTTCGTAAGAAATGGATTTGTTATTTCGTTTTGAAAGTATAGTTCGATCTTGTTTTACAAAGTAATATTCATTCCAAGGGACGCTTCGCTCCACCAAAAAGGACTTACCCGTCTTACGCCGGCCATAAACTAGGGTCCATTTTGGTGTTTCGCGTATTCTCTTTGCCTCCATAGGCCTTTCAATGATCATAGTAAGTATGATGCTCATCATACTTTATAATGGTTTCGTGGCTCGTTTTTCTCGCCTAACTTTTTCAATGTAAGTGCGAACTTTATCGTGGTACTCGCGGAGCTTATAAGTTTTTCCAATATCTATTCCCATGCGTGCAAGTTGCTTTACGCGTTCCGGCTCAACGCTCCACTTGTAATGAGAAATGGTATATCCCTTATATTTAGCGGCTAAATGTTTTACCGTTGCATAATGCACGAGGTCACCAATGCCAACGCCAGATGGAATGCCATAGCCACTGTCTCTTTTTTCCAATATCAACTCTTCAAACGGGTCAAACCCGTGCCATTGAATGTGCTTTTTTTCATGACTTACTTTCAATTCTAGTAGCCCAACATAAGGCGTATGACCTTGAAAAATTGGATGCCCCTCACTTCCGCGTTTCCTTCTGTATTTTCTCAAATTTTCCAGATAATTGTCTAACCGGTTAAGCTGTAAAGGAGAAAGCGGTATGTAAATTCTTTTCTTCTTAATAGCGGATAATTTTTCTCTCCGCTGCCATTTACTTGCGTAGAGGTCGACTGTAAGCGCTTCAGTAACTTCACTTTCCGGAGTGATTCCGATTTTTCCAACAAGCCCGCGTCTAGTCATGTAGTTTTCTTACGGTGGGAAAATAAAAAATAGTATCTTGGCATGTGCTACGTTGTTGTTTAAATAATGCATTTTGTCTTTATGTTTATGAATTTTTATGAATCGCGTTGAACCTAGTGAGTGGAAAATTGTTGGGCGTGACCACGCTAGTGTTTACTTTCACATGGCTGCTTATTGTTTAGCTGAAACTTCACGCTTACAGCCAATAATTGGCAAAAACGACGATTTAATCTGTGACTGCAAGAACGGCAGCTCGTGGCGATGGAGTGAACATATTGCGGATTTCACTCACCTAGGCGAACTTACGTTGAAAAAACTTGAAGACAAGAAGTTTTTCAAAACGGTTATAGACAAAAACGAGTTAGCTATAAATGCGGTTCAGAAGTTTGCTCACAAACTTGAAAAAACTGATTTAAGTAAAAAATCAAACGCTGAACTTGCAAAATTCTACGTGGATTTATTTGACTTGTGGGTTGAGATGAACCTCTGGGGACACGTGGTTAATTTAGCTGACTTTGAACATTTTCTACTTTCGACAAAGATAAACGCTTTTCTCGAAAAACGAATTGCTGCTGCAAAGTTAAGTTATTCTGTTTCTGAAATTTTTGGCATACTAGCGACACCAAATCAACGAAGCGAAGTGCAAACACAGGATGTTGATCTGTTAAAGATATTAGTTGAAATTGAAAAAAACAGTGAAGCCGAGAAACTTTTCAAGAAACCTGTTTCTGAAATTTCAATAGAGTTGCCAAAGTTTCCTAAATTAAAGAAGCTCATTAATCAACACATTGCGTTGCATAAGTGGAGCCAATTTCACTACGATGGTCCAACTGTTCTTGACGAACGTTATTTTGTTGAAAATCTTTCTGTCCTAGTAAAAGAAAATGCAAAAGCCAGTGAAAAGCAATCAGAGATTTTGAATCACGGGGTGCAAGTTAAACAAAAACAAATTCAGCTTGTAAAAGAACTTAAACTAAGTGAAGAAGACCAGTATTGGGTCGAAGTAGCTCGACAGTTTGCTCATGTAAAAGCGCTACGTAAAGATATCGTTGCCGAAGCAAGTGGAATTGCGCATTTTTTAATTAGGGAAATAGCAAAACGATTAAACTTAACTCCAAAACAAGTTAAATTTTCAACGCACTTAGAAATTGCAGAAGCACTAAGTGGTAAAGAACTTGATGTTGCTGAAATTAATCGGAGACTTGAATACTGTGTTATTACTGCAACTGATAAAGTTGAAATTTACACTGGAGAAAAAGCAATGGAGCTAGCGAAGTTTATTCGCGAACCTGAAACGTCTGTTGAAGTTACTGAAATTCGAGGTTCGGCAGCTTATCCGGGTAAAGTCATTGGTACAGTTAAGATTATTGCACGTGCGGGGCATATGTCGAAGTTTCACAAAGGCGATGTGTTGGTAAGTCCAGCAACTAATCCCAATCTATTGCCGATAATGAAAATCGCAGGTGCAATTGTAACTGACGAAGGCGGAGTCACGTGTCATGCTGCAATTGTAAGTAGGGAATTGAAAATTCCTTGTGTAATCGGCACAAAAGTTGCAACAAAGTGGCTAAAAGACGGCGACAAAGTAGAAGTTGATGCGAATAAAGGAATTGTAAAGAAGCTTTAAGTTGCTTTTTCTATTTGTCTACTTATGAAAGTTTTTGTAATTGTTAGTGGCGAAGTGCAAGGCGTTGGGTTTCGTTCCTATGCAGCTAGGCTGGCGCGTGAACTTGCTTTGCATGGCTTAGTAAAAAACGAGTACGGTGGATCTGTACGGGTTTTTCTCGACGGCGATGAGAAAGACATTGACAAATTTATTGAAACTATTATAACCAGAAAGCGAAGTGGCGTTTTCGGAATACATGTAGAAAACGTGAAAGTGTTTCAAGAAGGTGAAATTGGTTTTGAACCAGCTTGGCGTCCATATGTTGGTTTTGAAATTGACTTTTGAATTTTGACTTTAAACGTTTTTATACTGCTTTTACGTTGTCTTTTACATGTTAGTAATTGCTTGTTCAAATGGAAAAGATGTTGGTAAAAAATTAGCCAAACGTTTAGGTGCTAGTTATTCTGAGTTGTACAAAGAAATTTTTCCAGATGGCGAGTTACATCTTCGTTTCAATGTCAACGTAAAAGAAAAAGAAGTTGTGCTTGTGCAGAGCACTGCGCCTTCGCCAAATGATAATTTGCTCGAACTTGTATTTGCAATTAAAACTGCTAAAGAGTTAGGCGCGAGTAAAGTTAGTGTTGTTGCGCCTTACTTTTGTTATATGCGCCAGGATAATCGTTTTCATCCGGGCGAAATAAAGAGCAACACAATTGCTTCACATTTAATTCAGCACGCTGGCGCTGATGAATTTTACACAGTTGCTGGTCACTTACATCGTGTTAATTCCCTGCGTGAATTGTTTTCAATCCCTGCGTATAACCTCCATGTGTTTGACGAAATGGCCTTGTGGGTTAAAAAGAACTTTGGCAAAAACGTCGTTATTGTTGGACCAGACATTGAATCGTGGCGAGTTGGCAAACACGTTGCCCAAATGATTGGCTGCGAATATGATACTTTTCTTAAGAAACGTTTATCTGGTAGAAAAATTCATCACACTAGCTTAGCGCATGTAAATGCAAAAGGAAAAGACGTTGTGATAATCGACGATATTGTGTCAACTGGTGGAACGGTTATTGGTGCAGCGCGTCACTTGAAAAAAATGGGCGCAAAAAGCGTTTCTTGTGTCTGTGTTCATTTAATGAGCGATGCAGTTGGTCAAAAACTATTGAAAAATGGAATAAAAAAAGTTGCTGCATCAAACACAGTTAAAACAAAGTATTCAGTGCTAGATGCTTCAGCTACAATTGCTAATATAATGCGTAACCAGAGCGTTTTAATTCCATTGAAGTAGCTAATTTTATTATGTTGGCACCTGAGCGCGTTGAACAAGTTGGTTTAGGTGCGTTTATTGGAAAGATTCCTTTTCACGAGGCTACTGATCTACTTGGTCCGAGGTATGGTCGCAGAGTGCGGGCTCAGTCTCTTAACTTTGTGCGGGTTCAAAGTCCAGAGTTTAAATCTGTTTATAGGCATCATGAAGACGTGCTTCGCGAACAAGCATTTCATACTAAATCTCAAAGAGCGCTAGCGTTGTTGCGAACTCAATCAGTTATATTAGCTAAGCTAAATGCAGCTGGCCGTAAACTCCATGCTACGGAAGTGGCTGCTGGTTTACTTGTTGAAAATGGGTTGGAGAGCGCTAAAATTACTCCAATATTTAATGCCGCACGTAATTTGGAACGCACTGCGCCGAAAAAAGGAACTTTTTTTGATGGTGAGTTCTCCGACTTAACTTTTATTGCACGTTCTGGCTTGTACAAAAAAGTGTTTGACATTTTACATCAAACGCGTGGCCAGTTACATACTACTCGGAACCTTGCTGCTCTTGTTTTTCCAAAGTTTTCTAGTTTGTCTAAGTATAAGCGTATGCGTGCAACTCATTTTGTAACTCGTACTTTAGCGGTACTTGAACTTGCGCGTTTAGCAAGTAAGCAGCCATACGCTGGAGAACTTAGTCAATTTACTTGGACTAGCTATAAACATCGTTTTAAAGCGCCGAAACCTTTTCACTGTATTGGCTATAGGTTACTTGAGCTTTTATCCAATGGTCCAGTTACTTTGGAAGCGGCGTCAGCAATAGCTAGAAATTCAAACTTAAACGATTGGCGCAATAATTTGTTGCGGCAAAATGTAATAAAAACGGAAAAAGTGCCTGGAGTAAATAAACGAGTTACGTCTTTGGAATTAACTGATTATGGAAAAAAGCTTGTGGATGCGCAAGCTAAATCGTCGACAATTACGCCGGAAATGCGCATTGTACTGCTTGGGGAAAAGATGTTGAGTCCAGATCCACTTGAATTGATAATGCGTGATCAGGCAATTAAGGCAATGAAAGTTTTAGAAATGAATTCTGCAGGTAATTCTTATAAAGAAATCGCTAATGTGCTTGGTATACCCGAAAGTTACGCTATTGGGGTTATAAGTCGAAACCGAAGTCCGATTCGGGCTAGTGCTTCTGTTGATCATGTTCGTCGAAGAATTGAAAGCGTTAGGCTAGTTAGCGAAAAATATGCTGATATGCTTCACGCTTATTGTTTAACCCGAGGGTTATTGTCGGAAACTGAAGCGAAAACCTAACGTGAACGTCATATCGTTTGCTTATATTTTCTTCCATTTTTATGTTTATGGTCGTTGCTTTGGTTTTCACCTTCTTTAAACCTAAGGGTTAAATAGCTTCGGCGAGTAATTAAAAAAGTAGTTTTAGATCTTTTAATAATTAGGGGTGTTTAGTTTGGATAACAATGGCCATCACGGCGATAATATTTTCAAAACATATTCGCTAGAAATAACAATTCTAGTCGCAGCAATACTAATTTCTAGCAGTGTTTTAGTTTCATTTAACGGCTTAGCAAAGCAAGGAGTTACAGCTAATGTCGGCGGCGCTAACCTCGGCACCGGAGCAGCTAGCGGTACAACTCCCGCTGGTGGTTCAACTGGTGCTCAAGGTGGACAAACTGGTGGCCAATTGCAAAACATTCAAGTTGACATTGGAGATGCACCTACAAAAGGTAGCGCAACTGCGCCAGTTACAATTATTGAATTCGAAGACCCATCTTGTCCATACTGTGCAGCTGCACATGGAAAAAACCAGCCAGTTATTGATTACTTACGAGCCAAAGTTGACCCGAATTGGCAAGCTCCAATGCCTTCGGTTATAACTGACTACGTTGCAACTGGAAAAGTTAAACTTGTTTACAAGTTCTTCCCTGGCCACGGTAATGGCGAAGAAGCAATGAAAATACTATGGTGTTCAAACGAACAAGGGGGAAGTAAGTTCTGGGACTTGCTTGAAGACATGTACGCACATCAAGATTTAATGGAAGCTCACAACATAACTGGCTTGAAAGCACTTGCTACAGCAAAAGGTGTTGACTCAGCTGCACTTGAAACCTGCTATTCAAGCGGCAAGTACGACGCACGTTTAGTAAGTGAAACCAACCAAGGCAGAACAGCTGCCATAACTGGAACGCCGGGATTCATTGTAAATGGCAAGCTAGTTGAAGGCGCTGTTTCATATCCTACAATGAAACGAGCAATAGATGCTGCAATTGACGCTTAAGTTTCTTTTCTTTTTTAATTTTATTTGTTTTTAGTTTTTTTCTCTACCCCCTAGCTAACCGGAACCTTTTATTGCCAATCGGAAACTTTAAATATTGCCATTTGGCAATTAATAGTTATGATTTTTAGGGATTTTAATGAACAACTTCTAGGTTCAAAGGTAAAACTAAAGTTGTTAAGTCACTTATTAGCGCCGTATAGCGATGGCCAGTTTTTTGCTCTTCCGCCTGCAAGTCAGCGAGAACTTGCACAATTAGTGGGCGTTTCGCATACTGCAGTTGCTAATGCTTTTGAAGATTTTTACAACGCTAATTTAGTTAGCCCATCGCATGTGGGTAGTTCTAAGATGTGGATTATCAATGGTGAAAGCTACGCTTTTGAAGTATTAACTCGTGCGCCGTTGACTGAGTTGTTTAGACAACCTCCTTTGCTCCGCCTTGAATCTCTTATTCGTAGTGCTTTTTCAAAACACCGTAATGTTGTAGAAATGGCAGTTATTTATGGTTCAATTCCTAGGTTTGTAGAAAGTAGAACTAGTGATGTGGATATAATGCTTTTACTTAAAGTTCCGCCCGAATCTCAAGTGCTTCAAAAAGAAATCGAGGACTTAAGTACAATTTGCCGAAAGCTATTCGGAAACATGTTGTCAGTAACTAAAGTTGAGCCTGGTTTTGCGGCATCTAGGCCCCCGTGGTTTAGCGAAGCGCTAGATACTGGAATAAAGGTGATGATTTAAATGAACAAAGAGCGAAAAGTTGACCAGTATAAATTTACGAATTATATTCGCAGAGCTGAAGAATGTCTTCGAGCAGGCCAGTACGCTTTTGAAAGGCGGGAATTTGATGCTTGTGTAATAAATTACGTTCACTCTGCAATTTCTGCTTCTGACGCGGTTTGCGTTTATTTTCTGAAAAAAAGATCCGCCGCAGATGATCACCGAGTTGCGCCTTATCTACTGCAGCAAATTGATAAAGATTGTGCTGAACAAGCAACTCGATTAAGTCGTTTAATTGGTTTAAAATCAGAGTCAGAATATGGCGAAGTAAATATGACTGAAAAAGATGCAGAACAAGCCAAACTTGATGCAGAGAGATTTTTACACTTTGTCAAAAGCAAACTACCTTCAAAATGAAAAGATTTTTTGTTTTCCATTTCTCCGCATAATACCAAAAACCTTTTTAAGTTGGGGGGGGGGTAACTACCTTAAGGTGAATTTTATAAAATCGCGAAGTCAAAAAGGTTCTAAGCATTTTGATCTTAAGTTACTTGTAGTTGTAGTTCTACTAATAGGCGCTTTTGTAGTTTTTGTTTCGCCAGTCCAAAGCATAACCGGCTTGGTTACTTTTCCAACAATTGTGCAAAAAGCTGAGTGTAACACATTTCAAGTTTATGGTGCCGGAGCACGAAATGGAACCGAGTTTTGTAAAAATAGAGGTTTCAATACATGTGCCACTGTTTTTGAAAAAGTAACTGATTATGGGTACAATACAACTACGGATGTTCTATGTACTGGCGATGCGGCCTTTGTAGACACTTATATTTTGCCACAATCTTGCAACCAAAAAATTAATGGAACTTCAGTTCGCCCGCGTGTCTGTAACTATTCCACGCCCTACTCCCGTTTTAATATTGAACGAATTAGTGAAACAACTGCGGTGAGCTGTTGTAAGGTTCGAGCCTAGTTTTTTTCTTTTTTCAAAGGGTTTTTAAACCAGTTTTGTTCTTTAATTAGTTACTTGGGAAGTCACAAAAGTCAAAATATGCGGAGTTGAAATTCTTTGGGAATTTCTTATCCGTGCTTCTTGTGGTGGAGCACCGAGTATTTTAGTAAATTGTTTTAGAGTTGTAACTATAGTTTATGGATTTAAACACTTCAATTAGAACTGCAGTTGATACTGGCAAGATTATTCTTGGTAGTGACCGAGCTAAAAAGCTAGCTTTGCTTGGCGAAGCTAAGGCGATCGTAATTGCTCACAATTGTCCTGCTGTCGTTAAACAAGATATTTCGCATTATGCTTTACTTTCGGGAGTTTCTATTATCGAGTTTACAGGTACAAGTGTCGAACTTGGAGTTGTTTGTGGAAAACCATTTCCAGTAAGCGCTTTATCAGTTATTGAAGCTGGCAATTCAGATATTTTAAAATCAGTTAAAGGTTAGTAGAAAAATAATGTCATCAACGCTTGATCGAGACGCATTTGAGCTCATGAATGCTTTTGAGCATAAGACTCATGCGAAGGCAATTGATGTTGTTGTAGATGGAGACAATGTTGTTTTCATTGTGCAAGAAGGCGAAATTGGAAAAGCAATTGGAAAAGGAGGCTCAACGCTTCTTCGTTTACGCGAGGCTTTTAAACCTCGAAATGTAGAAGTAATTGAAGATGCTCAAGATTTTCGCTCTATGGTTGAAAAAACTCTCCGGGGAGCAGTGATTCGCAAAATCACAAATGAAAATAGCCAAGTGTTGATTTCAGTTGATCCAACTACTCGTGGTGTCGCGATTGGAAAAGGCGGGTCAAATATAAAGAAGTTAAAAATAGCGATGAAAAGAAAGTTTGGAATTGAGGATACAAAGATCTTGTAAAAAGGTTTTGTAAGATTTTATAATAAGTTTATAGAGGTTTTTTGTTTAATATGGCAAGTGGAATGTTTGCAGGAAGATTATTGAAAAGAGCGCGCCAGAGTCACCGTTGGCTAAAGAAGCCATGGAAGCGTAAGGCACTTGGTTTAAAGGCGAAGTACGATCCTCTAGAAGGTGCGCCAATGGCAAAGGGAATTGTCATTAAGAAAAAGGGTATGGAACAAAAGCAGCCTCACTCTGGAATCATAAAGTGTGTAGTTGTACAACTTCTTAAGAACGGCAAAAAAGTCGCTGCTCACTGTCCAAAAGACAAGGCAATTGAGAAGATCGACGAACACGATGAAGTTACAATCGCTGGTTTAGGCGGTTCACAACGTGGACAGATGGGTTCAATTCCTGGAGTTCGTTATAAAGTAATTGCAGTTAATGGCGTTTCACTAGAAGAATTAAGACTAGGCAAGAAAGAGAAACCAAAGAGATAGAGTGGTATAAACTTATGGCAGATGTTAAATTGTTTGATAAATATTCGTACGATGGAATCGTTGTGCGAGATCCTAGCATTGCTCAAGTTGTAAGCTTGAAACCATTGCTTATTCCGCACACTTATGCAAGGCACGCTAACAAGCAGTTCGCTAAGCAAGGAGTCAACGTTGTTGAACGTTTAGTTAACAAGTTAATGCGTGGTGGAACTGGTGAAAAAACCGGTGGAAAGATCATCCGCACTCATGGAAAATTACAAGGCAAGAAGTCAAAAGCAATTAGAATAGTTGAAGCAGCTTTTGAAATCGTTGACAAACAAACTCACCAAAATCCAATTCAATTATTAATCCGCGCAGTTGAACACAGTGCTCCCCGCGAAGAAGTTACACGAGTTAGAATGGGTGGAGTTGCTTACCAAGTGGCTGTTGACTCTGGTGCACAACGTCGTTTAGACACTGCACTTCGCAATATCGCACTTGCTGCAATTATACAAGCGTTCGACAAGAGAACAACTGTTGCTGAAGCGTTGGCAAATGAAGTTATACTTGCAGCTAAGAATTCGCAGGATTCATTCTCAGTTAAGAGAAAGAATGAAGCTGAAAGAATGGCAAAATCCGCAAGGTAATTTATTTAGTCACATTATATTTTCCTAGAATGGTGTAAACTTTATGGCAACTAAAGAAGCAGTGGCAGAGCACGTTGAAAAACTCATGAGTAATCAGAAGAATATCCGTAACATGGGTATAGTTGCTCACGTTGACCATGGAAAAAGTACGCTTACAGATTCTTTTGTTGCGCGCGCTGGGTTAATTTCAAAAGAACTT
>OBEQ010748191.1_pt1 | contig 11321 bp, 3 predicted proteins | sample 1670901 | NCBI WGS metagenome assembly OBEQ01 (sample SAMEA104232315, study PRJEB22302) | groundwater metagenome | biome: forest; feature: aquifer; material: groundwater | place: USA | collected 2011-08-07 | depth 5.4 m | reverse complement strand
GAGGGATCGGCATTGAAGTTGTCCGTCGTATCGGGCGTCACGTTCAACACCATTCGCCCCAACGTGTCGTATCGCATCCATCGCACGACCGGGGTATCGCCGCTCGCAACATGCACGCGCGTGACGACTTCCGGCTCACCGGTGGGTAGGTAGCTCGCCCGCGTCTCGTGCCCATCGATCATCTGCCCGACGTGAAGCCGCTCCGTTGTCGCGATCGTTCGACCGTGCCCATCTGTCCGCGTGCTTGCGGGCGTGCCCGAATGCGGGCCAATCGCCAGATCCGCCGCATCGTAAGCATCCAGTGAGAGGGCGTGGTAGGTGCTCCGCAGCGTGATGTTTCCGTCGAGCCCGTGAGTTTCGATCTGGCGTCCGAAAGCATCACGGCGCTCCGTGCGATACTTCGAGGGAGGACTCTGGCCGAGCGGGAATTGTTGCGGATTGCCGCTGGCGAACCACGGAAGGTAAGCGTGTTGGATGACGCCTTTCGTATCCCGATCAACGCGGCCGCTGACGAGCCAGTCTCCCTTGTCGCCGGCGTTTGGATCGGCCTGATCGAGGTTCAGTAGGGTTCGACCGAGTCCATCGACGTACATCCATGCGTGTCGATAGCTCTGAATCGACGGATCCGCACCGTCCTGCGTTTGGGTGTGGATGAAGGAATATGGCTGTTGCGACGGATTTTGCGTGATGATGTACTCGAGCTTGACCGAGGCGAGCGGGCTGACACTGCCGATGGAGGAAGGGTCGGGACGGAAGAAGGCCGTCGGACGGGCGAATCCGTCGTAATCCACCGCGGACTTCTCACCGTGCAGATCGGCCATGGCAACTGCAAGTTGGTAACCTCGATCGTATGTGGCATGCCCTTGTAGCTGGACGACGCCGCACTCGGTGTTCTGATCGATAGGACCAACGAATACCGACTCGGTCGTTGGAAACTCGGAGTATAGATCGTCCCTTGCCATTTTCTCACAACGAGCATTCGGTGCACGCTGCTCGATCAGCTGTCCAAACGCGTTGTATGTGCGCACGGAGAGCGTGATCGCCCCATCGCTCGAGGCCGCAGCAGGCGCGGGAGCGACTGTGCCGTTTGTTTCGTGAAACCGATCGAGCGGTAGCGTTCCAACCAACTCGGCGGTCGCCTTCGTGGGGTTACCCGAGATATCGTACTCCGTCGTCGTGTGATTGCGTTTGCCGACGTGCGCTGAGCCGGACGTATGCGTCTCGACCGCCCGCCAGATCCACCCCGTTGGGTCGTCGTTCCGCCTTGCTGGAAGAGATGTCTCGGTGATCGCCTCGTCCACTGCCGGACACCCGTCGACGCACCCTTGGCTGAGGGACTCCGTGGCATTGCCAAAGGCATCAACGCTCCGAAGAGTGCGCGTGTGTGCCGTGCCTTGCATACTGCGAAGCGTGAGTGTTCGCGCCGCGTCGCTTACTGGTTGTCCGAGCACCAACTCGCGCTCAACGTCCGTCGTGGATTGGGACTTGGGTGCGGGCACGAACGGCCCGGTGTCGTAGAGCCACGTGTCCGCTTGGCTCTCGAACGCCGCGCGCACCTCCCTGCCGTCGAGGCCGAGGTACAACCGGCGCAATCGATACGTGTGGTGTGTGGTCGAGAGGTACACGCCCTTTTCGTCGAAGGTCTCGTTTGTCACGGGTAGCCCCTTGAGCGACTCCCGCCCGCTCTCTCGCCACCGATCCGATGGGGCGCACGGATCGACATTGTCGTTCGGATCCTCGTCGACGCACTCGCCGAGAAGAAACGCGGTCTCTGTGATTGCTGTTGGACTGTGCGCATCACCGACCCGCGTCGCCCGTGCATTCCGAAACCCACGGAACTCGTGCTGTCTGCCATCGAAGACGGCATCGCTATATTCGTAGGTCGTGGTGTACTCCCCGTTCCCGAGTCCGACGCTACCGAGGTTGTCCTTCTCGATCATTTTCGAGACCACGTGTAGGACGGTAGGCGCCTTGCTCTCCCACGGACTGCTGGCCTTCTCCGCGGCCAACATCAGTTTCGTAGAGGTCGAATACTCGACGTCGGTCGTCTTCCCGAGTCCATTCTGCACGTGCGTCAGGACCCATGGCCGAACGCCGCCGGACATGTCGGCGTAGCGGTAGTTGAAGCCATCGCCCCAAAGGACGTCGCGTGTGCCCGAGCCGTTCATGTCGACGAGGCGGGCTCGATTGGCGATGGAGGAGATGGGGGCGCCCGACATCGTGTGGAGACTCGTGAAAGCGCCGCCGTCGGTGTTGAGGTAGATGTCGACTGCGTTGAAACGGACTTGGACGATGTCGTCAAGGCCGTCGCCGTTGACGTCGTCGAGGCGGATGTTGTCCGTGTTCGGATCCGTGAAAATCGGGCTTTGGCTCATTGCGACATAGCGGCCCTGAGAAAAGGTGCCCGCTTTGCAGTCGTCGATGACGCCCGTGCCGAAGAAACCATTGCCGCGACCCGGCCAATACTTCACGTCACCTTTGCGGATTCGCACCAGGTCAACGAGCCCGTCGCCGTTCATGTCGCCGACGCGCACGTCGTCGTCCGAGAAGCGGACGGGCGTCCCTGCCCATGGCTCGCACCACGCGATTGGATCGTTCGAGATCTGCGAGCTCGTGGCGCTCGTCCATGCCGCCGCGCCGTACTGGCCGTCGCCGCCGGGATATCGACCGAGCGCGAAGAATGTTTGGTACTCGGTACCGGCGCTGTACACGACGTCGACGAGCCCGTCGCCGTTCACGTCCATCACGTGCGTGTCGGCTCGATTTTGTTGGAAGTTGACCTTGGGATTCTGCGCAGCAGCCGTGTCAATGACTCGACCATCCCAGGTCCAGAAGCCGTTCAGGAGCTTCGGCGCGTACACCGCGTACTTCTTCACTTGCGGCATATGAAGGAGATCGGCGGATCCGTCTCCATCCACGTCGAGGGGCGCGATGTTCGTGTTGTCGAGCGCGATGATCGCGGGTGTCGCTCCCAGAACGGCGTTGAGCTTCATCGTCTGGGCTTGGCTCAGCTTGTCGGCGTTTCCACCGTCGCCGTTGAAGAAAACCGCGTGGTTGCCGTTGTAGAGAAATGGCGCCGTGATGAGCACGTCCGGCAAACCGTCCGAGTTGATGTCGAAGAGATCGGTGAGCGAGTCGTCGAGCGAGTGCTTCGGACTCTGCGACATTGTGTGAACACGCTCGTCGAACGCCTCATAGCCGGCGAGCGGCGCGTTCTGCGAGTTGCCGTTTACGTCGTATCCCGCCACGTGCTGATAACCGAAAGTCAGCGCCGGCAGACGCGCGCAGTTAGAGGGATACGCCAAGCCTTCGTTCTGTCCCTCGAGCACCTGCCCGCTGCAGCGCCCTTCCATCTGCACGCTCTGAAGCAGCGACGGGTGGTACCCGGAGTCGTAAACAAGGTGATAGCGACGCACGAGCTCGCGCGCACTGCTCGTCGAGCCGGTCATCGTCTTGCTCGCGACATCCACGCGCGCGAGCCGAAGATTCTCCTGCGTTGGGTAACCTCGCCGGTAGCTCGTGAGGATGTCGGACCGAACGTCGTACGTCAGGCGCGTGTGGTGCGCGTACTCGGATAGCGGTGCACCGGTTGGATTCGCGGCTGGTGACGTGTCGTAAATGTCTGTCAGGTACGCGACATCGCCATTCTTCGCATATCGAAAGACAACGCGGTTGAGGGGCTGGGGCGTGCCCTGCGCCGGGTTCGCGTTTCCTTGCGCGTCGTATTGGCGAACGAGGTTCCAACGAAAGACATGATCTGGGATCTTCGGGTCGAACTCGAGCGCGTTCTTGTAGGTCGCGTCGTCGAGCGGGACCCCGAGCTCCATGGCGATGCCGGTCTTGTCCTGCACGCGCCACGTCTTGTGATCAGGCGACCAGAAGAAACGGAGGAACGAGCCCTCGACGCGCGCGCGGAAGTACTGATGACTCTCCGCCCACGCTGGCATCACTTCGCCCTGCTGCGCCCCGCTGCACGATCCGTTCTGTACGAGGCAAATCGGGACGAGCTCTTGCCCGCCCCCGAAGACGAAGCGATCCTGCTCGGGGTGCCAAGCGCCTCCCTGCTGCGGATCTTTGTATTTGGGAATGCCGCGATCGGTCTGGCGCGAGATGAACGGCACGCCCATACCCCAGCCAACGCCCGCGAGACCATGCCCGAGCGACGAGCTGTACGTCAGTCCCAAGTTGGGTTGGGCTCCACCACGCGCGGCGGGCAGCGAGAATGGAACGGAGTACGTCGCAATGCCCGTGGAGAGTTGCGCGCTGAAGCTCTCACCCATGCCTTGGATTTTTCCTGCCCCTTGCGGAACGTTGATTGCTTGGCTCGAGACACCGGACTTGTCGACCCCGGTCGGGATCTGAACCTTGTTGAGCTGCATCTGGTTTTCCCAAGGCTCTGCGATAGCGGAGGATGCGAGCGATGGGTCGTCTTGAGTCGGTACCGGTTTGGGATCGTTGCCCGTCGAGCTGTCCGCAGACGCGTGTCGAGCTTCCAGCACCATGAGCGCCACGGCTAAGCTCGCGAACCATCGCCACCGCGTCGCTGTCATGGGGCACCCAACGCCACGACGAATCCACCGGTGGCCAGAGGTCCGAGCCCGAAGTCGACAGCCTGATAGGCGTGGCCCGCAATGACCGCGGTTTGCTGGCCGGGGTTGGAACCGATGCCAACCGGATAGGCGCCGTTGTACTGCTTCACCCAGAGCGTCTTGAGTTGGGCATCGAAGCCCGCATAGACAACCCCGCTGGCGTACTTCGTGGTGTCAATTTCGACGTCCGGTCGGACTGTGATGGCGAGGGTACCGTTCGAGCCAAATCGAATTCCGCCGGCGCGTGTCGTCGAGTCCCAAGCCACGGCAGAGTACGCGCCGACAGCAAGCTGACCTGCACCATCCGACGTCGCCAGGCGCGCGACGGCATAAGCGGTCGCATTCGCTTTCGGGGTGATCTTCGTTACGCCAAAATCCGCCGCTTGATCGATCGGCGCCAAGACGCCGATGACACTTCCGCTGACGTCGATCTTCGTTCCGTCTTTGATCGACCCGCTCACGCTGCCGAATCGCGTCCAGCCTCCATAGAAACGTGCCCACGCGTAGGTGAGGTTGGGGTTGTAGCGAGCGACGAACACGCCCCAGCCGGTCGTGTTGACGTCGAAATGAAACGTGTCGCTCGAACGACCGGCGATGTAGACGTTTCCGGACGAATCCGAGGTGACGCTATCGATGATCCAAGGCGGAGCGTTGGCGTCGTCGATCCGCTGCACGGCTTGGATCGCACCCGCATTCGTGAATCGTCCGACGATCTCGCCAGTGGCGGTCTGCGAAACGCCTTCGAAGCTGAAACCGTTGTTGCCGAGAGGTGGAACTGCAACGGCGAATCCAGAAGGTGTCGCCCCGACGGGAATGCGGCTGAGTGTCGGACCCGAGAATGGCGCGTTGTCGTAACCTCCGTACCGTTTCGCCCACAGACAGTCTCCGTTGGTGCCAAGTCGCAAGAGAACGAGCGCGTTTCCAGTCGACGAAAGCCCAGCGCACATGTCCCCGGACTGCGTCTTCGCAAATCCAATCCCACCGTTCGCTGCGAGCGAATAAACGGTTGTACCGTCCGCCAGGAGTGCGACGCCGGCAGAGCGCGTCGTCTTTCCCAAGCCGTATAGCTCGCGCCGAAACAACGACTTCCCTGCGGAGTCGTAGCGTTCGATGAAGACGCCTTGCCCGTTCGCCTGTTGAAGAGTGGCCGCATCGCCGACGACGTAGGCGCCGCCTTGCCCGTCGCCAGCAACGGCAACAATCGCGTCGTCCTCCTGCGCATGCCATTTTGGCTGCGCCGGAAGCTGAGCGTCACCGTCGTTCGATGCGTCAATTCCACCTTCGGAATCGGCCGCGTCCAGTCGATCTCCATCCATGGGCGGTGAAGAATCGACGCTTGCGTCTTCGCCTGGCGTGACGTTGCTGCCGCACGCGGTCAGGGAGAGAACAATCGGCAGCAAGAAGCGATCCACGTTCATCACTTTTGACTGACCCAATAATTCGATTCGAGCAGGATCTGAATACGTTCGATTCGACTTAGTCGTACTTCGGTCGGCGTTTGCAGAACGAGCTCGTACCCGCCACCGAAAGGCCGCTCGGCAAACTCTGTGCGGCCCACGGCCTCAACGTACGGTTTCGACCATCCGTTGCCGAGCGGATCGAGCCACTGCTCGGCAGCGAGTGCCTTGGCTCCTTCTATGCGCCCCAGCGGTACGCCCAAAATACGCCACGCCTGATCGGAGTTTGTCGTCCACGCCGGTCCGACGTGCGTGAGATCGTATCGCAGGAACGCCTGGGTGTAGCAGTTGATGGGATCGGAAGACTGCGTGCAGTCGAGGATTCCGGTGCCGACGAGATTCACAGCGAGCCGCGTCCAGCGCGCGTTGTATCGCTTCTGGTAGGGTTCGTTGACTACGTCGTTGTCGACACGCCCCCACGGATCGAGCGAGAAGCCGTATCGCGCTTTCACCGGTGAGGGGCCGCCACAGACGATGCTCGGATCCCCGCTCGTCGCCGCGCCTACCCACCGGTTGCTTGGGCAGAAGTATGCCCATCGGTTCCGTTCGGATCGGACGACTCCGTTTGGGAGCTGCACACCGGTATCGAGCCCGAATGGTCCAGGCAGCGACAGAACCTCAACGTCGGACTTCGCAGTGGCGGACGGACGCGCAACGCCAACCCCCGTCACGAACCGCCCGAGATTCCCGACGTAGTCGAGGACCTTGTTCGGATAGATCCCACCCGGATCTTGCGGGCCAACGTTGAGCCCGACTGCCGCCGGAAGGTTCAGATCATAATCGTAGATCTGATCAGCCCAGGTCGCAGGGCTTGCGACAAACGGCTCCGCCTGTCGAAGTTTGGAGAGATTGACAACGTATCGTCCTTCGATGGAGCGACGTGCGACCAGGGCGTAACGCCGGGCACCATCGAGAAGTGCTTTCGCGCGCCACATATCGTAGCTGTGGTACCGCCTGTACAAGAGGAAGCTCGTAAACTGGGTGGCAGCAGTGATTTGTGCTTCGAGCGCCGCCTCCTGACTTGCAAGCCTCGCTGCTTGCGTCAGTTGATTAATGTTGGCGTTGTCCAACTCGAGATCGCGACTTGCATCCGCCGTCTGCTGGATGCGCCCGGTCATCTCGGATATGGCCTGGGCAAATGCCTCGACGACGTGCGCAGCCGGGATGGGTAGATCGGCGCGCATATCGGTGCATTTGAACTGTTGCTGAATTAGCGGACCAGGACTGAAGGAAGGGAAGACGCCCATGCTCATGCCGGCAAACATCGCACCCGCGAAACCGTTGGCATCGCAGTTGCGGTTGATCTTCTCCGTCGCAGCGCTCAATGCGGTCTCGGCAGCGCCAATGCGTGCGAATGCCGCTTGATAGGCGGTGAAGATTTCGTGTAGGGCTTGGCGGAGCTTTCTGAGCGCGGCCCATTGCTCGATCAGCGGCGTTTGGAGACTTCCCCCCGCGTACTCGCTGAAGGACGGCTGCGCTCCGTCGCCCTGATGAGCAAGCACAACTGCAGCCACGCGAACTCGTAAATCGCCACCAAACGCGTTGAGAATGGTCTCGGTTGTGCAGGCTAGTCGTCGAACCCCTGCGCTGTTGTTCTGATTCGTGCAGTCCGTATGGACAGAAGCTATGTCGACCGTAACCTGCGCGTCTTTGGCGTCCGTCTCCACCACACGCGTATCGCACTTGTCATTGGATTCGCCGCAGAGTGCCTTCTGCTGGTCTCGGATGACGGCGTTTGCCCGTAACTGGGCCGTCGCCGTTGCTGCTTGACTCTTCTGCTGCTCGAGAAGCGCTTCAAGCGCTTCTTTGATGGCGACGGTGGCTTCCTGAGCCGCACTCGTCGCGTTCTGCAAGTAGACGGTGGTGGAATTCTGGCCCGCGGACGCTCCAAGGATGGTGGGATCCGTCGGAGGTACGAGGCGCGTCAATAAACCGAAGCCATCGAACTCAGGCTCGATTGGATTCTCAGGGTACTTTCCAGCGATCTTTCGTGCGTAGACGTTCAAAGAGCCGTCTCCGCCGTAGAAATGCGCCGAGTGCATCCGGAGCCCGGTGAAGATCCGGACATTCGACGCGAGCAGACGATAGCCAGAGGTGCCGTTGATCGTGCGCTGCACGAACACGGCCCACTGGTTTGTCACGTCGCTGGGTACAGGTATGTCAAATCGCCATCGCGTAATGCTCTCATCGAGACCCGCGACCGGGAGCGTGCTCGCAACCCCCGCGCTCACCGCGCCGGGATCCTGCATCAAACCGGTCAGCGTCTTCCCTGTGAAGCTCGTCGTCTCGGGATGGTTCACGAGCGTCCCGTCGATACCCGTGTCGGGAACGATCCACAGGGTGTAGTTGGTCGTATTGGATGACCAGAAGTCGTCTGTCGCGGGTGCGGTAGCGAGCACGGCCCACACGTTCGACGTACCAACCACATCCTGCCGAACCGTTGCGTTGACGCAACCGGGGTCGCACGACTCGACGGCTTTCGGAACGATTGCGACGCTGCTGTTTCCGGCAGCACCGCCGATGAGGCCGAGCATCTGCGCACGTGCCTGGAGCAATGCCGCGGGGCCGGGCGAAAGGCTTGGCATCGCCGGTTCGATGGTGACGAGCTCTTCGCGCACAGCAAGCAGCGTGCCGACCACCCCGAGCCGCCTTCGGAGCGTGTACTGAAACGGCGTGTTCTCGAAACCCTGCTGCTCGGGGGGAGCGTCGGAAAATACATCGGTAAAAATAGCGGTGGTGCCATTGGGTGCGTAGGGGCCCTCGCGTTGCTCGATGGTGGGCCGGAAGAGCCCTTTGAAGTTGCGCACTCCAAACCAGAGTTCGCCATTTCGAGTGAATTGTTGAACGCTCGCAGAGAAGTCCAGCACAGGAACGGTCTCGTAACCCATGCCGCGGAGGTTCAGGATCGACTGCGTGAGCATCGCGATCGCGGTGCGCGCATGAGATGGGGTGACGCGTTGTGTGCTCCACAGGAGATAGTCATCGAGCACCGCGCCTGGGACTGGGACATCGTCCGCTGACCACGTCTTGCACGTCGTCGTATTCGGAATGTACTCCGTGCACTGCTGCGTGCGAAGCGCGGCTTCGACGGCTTGGTAGAAGCGGGTCGCTGTTGGCTCGAGGTCGATGTCCTTAACGGGCTTGCACGTGGGAACGTTGGTGCAGACTTTCAGCTCGATCGCCTGCAAGAATGAACGCGCCAACCCGAGGATCCGCGACACCTCCGCCTGTTCCCCGTCGAATTTCACGTACGGGTCGTTGAACAGGGTCGGCCAGTCGAAGTCTCCTGGCGTCTCAATCCCAAGCGGATGCGTCCACGGTGCATTCGCGGATGCCGCGACGGCCAATGGATCCCCACCGTAGAGCAGCGCGAGCGCGCGTTGCCGCCACGAGGCGACGCCCCACTCTTCTTCGGCGCTCGTCGGGGCCGGCGTGCCGCGGGAGGCCTTCGCGCTCGCGCTCCGCCCCATGAGCTCTGCGGCCTCACCACCTGCAAGGGTCAGGAGGTGCAAAGCGCCGGCAAAGTCGTTTCCCACGCCACCGAGGTAGATATTCTGATTCTGGGCCCAAGTGCGGAGGTCCTGTATCCATCCAGAGTTGAACGCGATGGACGTTGCGGGAGCAGCTATCGCGGCAGTGAGATGTCCGAAGTCTAGGACAGAGTCTTGTGAGAACTCTCGTTGAAACTCCAACATCAACCGTTGATCTGCGGCGCTGTAGAGGAGCGTCTCACCGCCGGCGGCACCCGGCGCTATGTTTCGAAGGCGCTGTGCCTTGCAGTAGTTGATTTCTGCCGGCATCAAATACCGATCGGCGGCCGATGGACCGTTCTGCGACGCGATGCTCTTGATCCGGGCAGCCGTCATGTCGACGCCCGCATCGAGCAGCGTGGATGGGTCGAAGTTGCACGCCGGATCCTTTCGCGAAGCGAACCACTGCGCGAAAAGCGAGTTCAAGTTCTGATGCGCAGGGCAGATCGCTGCTCCCATCGTGATCGCAAGCGCGTTCCAGTACTCGCGGTCGAGGAAGGGGTTGACGTCCGCGAAGAGCGTTCCCTGCGGATTCGCAGCCATGCACTGCGTCCATGCGTCTGCGACAAGGAGCTCGACTGGCGATCGATCCCACGCGCTCTTCGGCACGTTGTTGGGGCCCTTTGGCAGTGGTGTCAGCGCAGGAGTCGAGAGCGCAGATGCCGCTGTCCCAGTTCTCTCTTCCGAGTCACTGCATGAAACGGCAAGGAAGGCCAAAGCCAAAAGAAGAACGAGCCGCTTCATGGCACACCTCCCGTCCAAACGCATCGGAACCCATACACTGGAACCTCTGGCGTCGGTGTTTCCTTCGGAAGCGAAACGACACCATCGATCGCGCCGGGAGCACTCCCCCGCACGAGACACGCGCCCGAGCCGAAACAGCCAGGGAACTGCGCGTCCTTCGTCCGCGTGAGAAGCTCGCCCGGAACAAGGAGCACGTCGGTCATCCCGCTCTCTCCGGTGCCTAGTGGATGTTTGCCAACGACCCACGCATCGCGCGCCGCGGCATCTGGATCACGACAGAGTCTGACTGGATCTTTACCCGCAACACCGAGTGGGTGCTGGTCGCAATTTGGAATCGCGTTTCCCCACGGGTAGCGCTGAACTCTCGATCCCCGAGCAGCGAGCAGCCACTCCGCTGGGGTCGGCATGCGCGCGCCATGCTGCCATGAGCAGTATTGCACGGCCTGTTGCCAGGCAACGCACGTCACGGGCGCATCTGCATTCGCAGCTTCGAACGTACGCGTTGCGTCCGTACAACTCGGCGCGCGGGACTCCGGTGGCGCGCACGCACCAACGCTGACGCACTGCTTCCATCGCCCCACTGTGATGGGCATTCGCGAAATCCGAAACGCGTCGACCGTTACCGTGCGTCGCTGAATACCGAGGGCGTACCCTTCGGTCATCTCCGAACCCGCAACCGTCACCATCTCGGGAATCTCGTCTGGATTTGGCGGCCGCGGTCCTTGGTCACATGCCATCGCGAATGCCACCAGTGGGAGATAAGTGCGCATTACAATCCTCCTCCGTCTGCTTGCTGATTCCGAAGCACCGGAACGGGAATCAGCTGCACGGCGATGTCGCCGTTTGCTTCCGTTCCGCCGAATACATTTCCGAGATCGTTCCACGCGCTCACGATCGCGCCGCCCGGACCGAGCGGGCTCGCGGCGAGTGCCGGGAAACGTTGATCTCCCCCGCGGTGCCACGACCAGCGCGGGAGCGTTCGCTCCGGCGGCGACCAGTCG
>OBEQ012124884.1_pt1 | contig 11322 bp, 9 predicted proteins | sample 1670901 | NCBI WGS metagenome assembly OBEQ01 (sample SAMEA104232315, study PRJEB22302) | groundwater metagenome | biome: forest; feature: aquifer; material: groundwater | place: USA | collected 2011-08-07 | depth 5.4 m | reverse complement strand
AGGAATTAGATGTGCCGTTATTGGGCCATCTCCCTTAATTGCTTTTACTAGGTTGATCACTCCACTTGGATCTCTCCAGATTCCATTCCAGTAATTACTGTTTCTTCCTTCTTTTGCCATCCTATATCTTAGTCTGTTTTTGGCCGTCCTCTCGACTTTTTTACATTTTCTTTCAATTTTATCCATACAGTGTCACCTCGGCGCTATTTTCTATCTAGCTTGTTGATTTGTCAAGTTGGGACTTTCTGGACCTGATAATACTGTGACAGTGAGGCGGCCGGTGGTTTCTTGCATCGAGACAGAGACAATATTATTGCAAGTTGGGCAAGTATCCGAAGAGTGGAACGCGTTTTGATAATAATCTCCGATACCGATTCGACGACTAAGGTAGTCGGCAATGAGGCGGTGATTTCCGGGACAGTCGGGATTGGGGTCGGTGTAGTTGTCAAAAAGAGATGATTCGGGAATGGACATTATTGAAGGAGTTTTTGTCTTAGTTTCGATTCGGTAAGTAGGTACTTTATCTCGTAAATTGTTGTCAAAATACCCAGACCAACAAAAAGAGTTATTGCAGTTGGCCAATTTAGTTCTCTTCCACCAAATATGCCTTCTTCTTCGGGATCAACATAAGGGATATGAGCATCTTTTGACATGGGAGTATTTTAGTTCAGAGCCTGTTTATTTGTCAAATTCGGTTCATCGTAGACCATGTTTAAAGTTCATAGTAGACTGAGAATATGAAATTGCCAATAGTTGATCAGGGGGATTTGAAAAATAAGCGGGTATTTGTTAGGGGAGATATTGATGTGCCGCTGGCGCCTTTTGACGACACAAGACTAAAAGACATTTGGCCGACGGTAGAGTATTTGTTGAAACAAGACTGCACGATTCTTTTGGGCGGGCATTTAGGCAGGCCCGGAGGGAAAGAGGATTTGTCTTTGAGCAGTAAGCCAGTAGCGCAGTGGATGGCGACCCGCCTTCGCCAAGGCTCCGGCGAGGTGAACGGGGTCTGCTTGAAAGGGAAGATTTGCGGGTTTGTTGTGACGGAGAAGTTGATTGTCTTGGAAAATTTACGATTTGACTCAAGAGAAGAGGTGAATGACCCGGATTACTCCAAAGAGTTAGCGAGTTTGGCAGAGGTTTATGTCAATGAATCTTTTGGTGAGTCGCATCGGGAGGTGGCGAGTATTGTTGGTGTGCCAAAACTGCTGCCGCATTATGCTGGGTTTCGTTTGGTAAAAGAAGTCGAAGTGCTGTCGGGAGTTTTGAGAGCGCCGAAACGACCATTGGTGGTGGTTATTGGGGGAGCCAAGATTGAAACAAAGCAACCAGTGATTGAGAAGATGCGAGGCTTTGCAGACAGCGTTTTTGTTGGAGGAAAACTGCTGGGGAGAGAACAAAATGACATGCCGGAAGAAGAGATATTGGGGTGGCAGGAAAAAATAGCAGCGGCACAAACAATAATTTGGAATGGGCCAGTAGGGAAGGTAGAAGAAATTACTTATCAAGTAGGAACGAGAAAGTTGGCGGAGTTGATTACTAATAATAGTATGGCCTACAAGATAGTCGGGGGAGGGGACACGGTGGCATTTTTGGATAAATTGGGGCTGACGGGTAAGTTTGATTGGGTGTCGTCGGGAGGAGGAAGTATGCTAAAGTTATTGGCAGGAGAAAAGCTGCCTGGAATAGAAGTTTTGTTGACTTAGCAGTTCTCGCGGCAAAAATGCTCGTTTACCCCCATCCCGTTTTGGCGGGACGGGACCCGGCCTGCGCTTTTTGCTCACTCGAACTGCTTTATAAGAAAATTTATGATTAAGGTGGCGATAAATGGTTATGGAAGAATTGGGCGGGTGGCCCATCGGGTCATACTCGAGCGGTTTGCGGACCAGATTGAGTTGGTGGCGATCAACGGGAGTGATTCGACGGACATTAAGGGATGGGCGAATTTGTTGAAATATGACACGGCATATGGATTGCTGACGGGTCATGTAGTTGAAGTAGAGCAGGCAGGGCAGGTAGAACAGGTTCCGAAAGTTCTTGGTTCGCTTATTGTCGACGGCAAGAAAACCCCTTACTACTCTGAAAAAGATCCGACGATGCTTCCCTGGAAACAGCTTGGGGTAGACGTAGTGATTGAATGCACCGGGGCGTTTACGACTCAAGAAAAAATTGTTACTCATCTTTCGGCAGGAGCAAAAAAAGTGGTGCTGTCGGCGCCGGCGAAGGACCACACTATTAAAACTTATGTTTTGGATGTGAACCTGCCTGCCGGCAGGCAGGGTTTGGAAGAGCCCGTGGTTCCTCCCGAAAATGTAATTTCCAATGCCTCGTGCACGACAAATTGTATTTCACCAGTAGCCCAGATCATGGTGTCAAAATTTGGGGTAAATAAGGCAATGATGACAACAATGCATGCTTACACTTCTGATCAAAGTTTGCAGGATGGCGGACATAAGGACCCACGACGGGCCCGAGCGGCAGCCCAAAATATCGTTCCGACATCGTCCGGAGCCAGTGTGGCGGCGACAGAAGCGGTGCCAGAATTAAAAGGACTGTTTACTGGGGTAGCGATTCGGGTGCCGGTGATCGTCGGGAGCATTTCTGATTTTACGTTTCATTTAAAAAAAGAAGTGACAATAGAAGAGGTAAACAATACTTTTAAGGAGGCGGCCACGTCTGATCGGTATAAACACATTTTGGAAGTGACCGAGGAACCACTGGTGTCGTCAGATGTTGTCGGCAATTCTCACTCGGCGGTGGTGGATTTGGGATTGACTCAGGTGGTAGGTAACACGCCGGATTCTAAATCTGGCGATATGGTCAAAGTCTTTGCCTGGTATGACAATGAATGGGGCTATGCTAATCGGTTGGTGGAAGAAGTGGTATTAGTAGGACAGCAATAATTGCTATTTTTTCTTTGCCTCTTTGTCTTTGTCGGGGATTTGGGTGAGGATTAAAAACAGAATAACCCCAGTCAGAAGGGTAGTGCCGATAATAAACCAATTGGTGGGAATGGAATCAAGGATGGGAATCATATCGGTTTAAGTTTAAGATTAAGATTAAGAAAAATCAACCACTAGGTGAAGCATGGATTGTTTGTTTGCTTTTTTCCAGAAATCCTTTTTCTATGGTATTGAGTTCAGTGGCCGAGTAGCCGATGAGTGCCTCGACTTCTTGCGATTTCTCGAACATCGTTTGCTTAAGTTCAGTGATTTTGTTAATACTGGCCATTATTAGAACTCCATTGTGGCGAATTGTTTCTTTTGCTTCCTCAATTTCCCTTTCTGTGTCACTAATTTTTTTTCTCGCATCTAACCACTGGTTGAACGGTCTACTGACTGCTTCGAGGATCCCTTTTTCTAGGACGATATCAAATGATGGGTCAGCAATTTCTAGGTTTTCTTCAACGATTGATATGGGAAGCTTTTCCATAGTTTAGCTCCAGATTATATATGGATGTTGAAATTTTGCAAGATTTGTAGGACGATGAAGGTAATGAAGTGGCTGGTTTGTGGTTTGATAGTGATTGTTCTATATGTGGGGAGTGTGTTTTGGGATAGGGAAGTGTGGGCGCAGGGTGGAGAAGGAATGGGAATACAATATCAACTGCCGTACCCGGGAATTCTTCCAGACAGTCCAATTTATTTTTTGAAAGTGGCCCGGGACCAAACAATGTTGTGGCTGATTCGCGATGACGGGCACAGGGCGTTTTATTTGTTACTGCTATCTGATAAGCGGATGACAGCGGGAGAGAGTTTGATTAACCATAGCAAAAAGTCGGTGGGGGCAATGTCGATAGTTAAGTCGGAAGAATATTTTGGACAGGCGGTAGACTTTGCGATGGTGGCAAAAAATAAAGGAATGGATACCAGCGATTTATTTGCCAAGTTAACAGTATCTTCGGCAAAACATCGAGAAGTGATCAGTCAGTTGTCAGTTAAATTATCTGGAAAAGATTCTGAACAACTGACAAAAGCCCGCCTACAAAATGAAAATTCTGTAAACCGAGTAAGAGAAATATTTTTCCAGGCGATGGGAGTTGGGAGATAATTTTTAAACGAGCAGTTTTCCCCGCAAAATTAAAGCAGTAGATTCAGAAAGAAAAATTGATATCCTCCGATCTAGAAATTGCTAGTTGACACCATATATACAGTGCCATATTGTATTTCTGGCCACTATATCTAGTGGTCTTTTTCTTTTTTGGGTAAATTTTGCATAGGCGGTAGATGGTCGAAGATAGAAGATAGTGATAGAAGGTGGAAAGTAGAAGATAGAAAGGGTCTATTTCCTAGCCTCTAACTTCAAAAATCTATCGTCGATTTTCCATCATCTATTGTCAAGGTTATGAAGTGTCCGTACTGCGGCAATAGCGATACAGATGTAATTGAGACTCGGGATGGGGATGGAGCGACCAGAAGAAGGCGGGAGTGCAAAAAATGTGAGAAGCGGTTTACAACATATGAGCGGGTGGAAAATGTAGATTTAGTAATAATTAAAAAGGATAGTCGGAGAGAAAAGTTTGATCGAGAAAAGCTCAAGAGAGGAATTGTTAAAGCGACGGAGAAACGGCCGGTGGGGACAGATTTGATCGACTCAATAGTAGATGAGATTGAACAAGAGCTAAGGAGTAAAGATACGACTGAGATAGGTAGCAAGTCGATTGGTAACTTGGTGTTACGAAAACTTAAAAAAGTGGACAAAGTGGCATATATAAGGTACGCCAGTGTCTATTTAGATTTTGGAGACTTAGCAGACTTTGAAAAAGTAATAGAGAAACTCACGTAAAAATTTAAGAATAAAGATCTAAGACTTAAACAAAATCAGAATATTTAAGTATTAACTTTTAGATATTTATTTAGGTCTTTTGTTTTAGGTCTTATCGACTATGGCAATTGTAGAACCAACAACAAAGATTACTGAACCAATACCGGCGATTGTGCGACCGGGTCGGCCAGTTAAAAGAATGGAAAATGGCCAAACTATTGGGCATGGTAACGGTCATGAGGAGCAAAAATCATTCTTCTTTACAATTGATCAAATAGATTCTAAGACAGAATTAGAAGGTATCCAAAAAGATATTTTTCTAGATCGGTATTCTTTAAAAGACGAACAAGGAAAACCAATGGAGACTTATCCAGAACAAATGTGGATGCGGGTAGCGTCGGCTTTGGCGCAAATCGAAAAAACCGAAGACTTAAAAAAAAGTTGGCAAGAGAGGTTTTATGGAGTACTAAAAGGCTTCAAATTTGTCCCCGGGGGGAGAATTTTGTCGGGGGCCGGGACAGGCTATCAAGTGACGTTTTTTAACTGTTATGTGATTCCGTCTCCAAATGACAGCCGAGGAGGAATTATTGACAATATTAAAATGACAGTGGAAATCCAGTCACGGGCCGGGGGAGTGGGAGTCAATCTGTCCAGCCTGCGGCCAAGTGGGGCAAGAGTACGCAAGGTTAATGGCACGTCTTCTGGGCCAGTTAATTGGGCGTGTTTATATTCCACTGCCAATCATGATGTGATCCAACAAGGGGGATCGAGACGGGGAGCACTGATGCTCATGCTTAACGACTGGCATCCAGATGTCGAAGAGTTTATTCACGTCAAGAGCGATTTGTCGAAAATTCCCGGAGCGAACCTATCGCTTTGTGTGTCGGATGCTTTTATGGAAGCGGTTAAAAACGATAGCGATTGGCAATTGGTTTTTCCGGAAACCAGTGATGCTGACTACGACATTTTCTGGAATGGAGACTTGGAAGCCTGGCGGGCAATGGGCAAAACAGTGAATGTGTATAAAACTGTCAAGGCACGAGAGATCTGGAAGCAGATTGCCCAAGCGGCGTGGAAATCAGCGGAGCCCGGGGTAGTTTTTATTGATCGTTATAACAAAGAGAGCAACACGTGGTATTTTGAAAAGATTATTTGCACTAACCCATGTGGAGAACAAGGATTGGGGGCGTGGTCGGTATGCAACTTGGGATCGATGAATCTGGTTCCCTATGCGGCGGCGGGAAAATTTGATTTTGATCAATTTGCAATTGATGCCAAAGTGGCGATGCGAATGTTGGATAACACGATTGATGCCAATTATTATTTTTATCCCGAGAATAAGCAGAGCCAAATGGAGATTAGAAGAACCGGCTTAGGAATAATGGGTCTGGCCGATGCGATGATTCTTTTGGGGATGCGCTATGGCAGTGAAGAGTCGATTAAATTTACCGAGGATGTCTATCGTGGTTTGCGAGACGCGGCCTATGAAGCATCGTGTGAGAATGCTTTAGAGAAAGGACCATTTTTAAAATTTGATCGGGAAAAATATCTACAAGGGAAATTTATTAAAATACTACCAGAAGGGATAAAAGCTGACATTGCTGAGCATGGTATCAGAAACGCCGTGATTTTGACGCAAGCACCGACCGGGACAACGAGTATTTTGGCGGGAGTAAATTCCGGAATAGAGCCGGTATTTGAGTTTTCCTATATGAGAAAGGATCGGACCGGGGAGCATTTGGTAGAGCATAAGCTGTTGTCAGAGTGGAAAAAGGCCCATCCGGAAGGGAAAGTGCCCGATTATTTTGTATCTTCGAGTGGGTTGTCAGCAGAGGAACATGTCATGGTTCAGGCAGCGGCGCAGAAGTTTATTGATTCGTCGATTAGTAAAACCGTTAATGCTCCCAACAATTATACGGTCGAAGAGGTAGAAAAACTTTATGATTTGGCTTATGAATTGGGTTGCAAAGGGGTGACCTTTTTCCGGGATGGGAGTCGGGCCGGGGTATTATCAAAAGTAGATGCGGAAGGGAAACCATTAGAGAATGGAGAAGTTAAGACCAACGGACACGCGAAAACTGCCGAGATGAAACTACAACCACGCCCGGTGAGAGTCGATGGGGCGACCTATCGGATCGAGACCCCATTGGGGAAGGCGTACATTACAGTGAATCATGACGGTGAGGGCAATCCATTTGAAGTATTTATTAGTATTGGTAAAGCGGGAAGTGAGGTAGCGGCGATGGCCGAAGCCTTGGGACGTCTCATTTCCACGACTTTGCGGTTTGGCAATCATCTGCCGGCTCGAGAACGAGCGGCAGAGATTGTCAGCCAGCTCTCTGGCATTGGGGGGCCGGGTTCGGTCGGGTTTGGACCAAATCGGATTCGCAGCTTACCAGACGCAGTAGCTAAGGCAATCAGCTTACATTTTGAACTCACTAAGCCGGTGGTAACCAGTGAGTTACCAAAGACCGAGAGCGTGTCATTGGCAGCGGGGGTGCATCGGGATTTGTGTCCCTCTTGTGGCGCGGCGGCATTTGTGTTTGAAGAAGGCTGTTCCAAATGCTACTCGTGTGGGTATTCCAAGTGTTGATGTAATGAAGTTTGTTTTTATTTCGGGTGGGGTGATTTCGGGATTGGGGAAAGGGATTGTCACCGCTTCGACAGCGCTGCTTCTAAAAAACCTCGGATATCGCGTATCACCAGTTAAAATTGACATGTATCTCAATGTGGATGCCGGGACACTGCGGCCGCAGGAGCATGGAGAAACATTTGTTCTCTCCTCTGGACTAGAGACAGACCAAGATATGGGTAACTATGAACGATTCTTGGGAGAGGATCTGCCCAAGGAAAACTATATTACCACTGGGCAAATTTATTCTGAGGTGATCCGCCGAGAGCGGGCGTTTGAATATGAAGGCACAACAGTGGAAGCGATTCCCCACGTGACTGATGAGATTGTGAGAAGGATTAAACTGGCAGGGGAGAAAGGGAAAGGGGAGGTGGTGCTGGTGGAATTGGGTGGAACGGTCGGAGAATATCAAAATGGCATCTTTTTTGAGGCAGCTAGGATTTTGAAATTGCGACATCCTACAGACGTAATCAATATTCATGTCACCTATTTGCCACTAATTAGAAGTGTTGGCGAGTTGAAGAGTAAACCCGCGCAAACCAGTGTCCATATTCTAAACTCGATGGGAATTGCCCCCGATTTGATTATTGCCCGATCAGAGGTGCCAGTGGACAAAAAGCGAGCAGACAAAATTGCGCTATTTTGCAATGTAGAACCACAGGATTTGATTTTGGCCCCAGATTTACCAAATATCTACTTGGTGCCATTAGAGCTTGAAAGACAGAAGATGGGAGAAAAAATAAGTAAAAAGTTGAATCTGAAGTCGAGATCAAAGACAGTAATATTGACGAAATGGAAGGAGATGGTGGAAAAAATGGAGCAGGTGAAAGGAGTGGTCAGAGTGGCGGTAGCCGCTAAGTATTTTCAATCGGGCGATTATGATCTGTCTGATTCTTATATATCGGTGATGGAATCGTTGAAACACGCCGGGGCATATTTAGGATGCAGGGTAGAAGTAGTCTGGATTGACACCGAGGGGGTAGAGAAGAAGGCAGGAGAAGTAGAGAAATTACTTGCTGGGGTGTCAGGGATCATTGTGCCACAAGGTTGGGGAAGTCGGGGGGTAGAGGGAAAGATTGCCGTGGTGCAATATGCCCGGGAAAAGAAAATTCCTTATTTAGGACTATGCTTTGGGATGCAGATGGCAGTGATTGAGTTTTGCCGCAATGTCGCCGGTCTTTCTGGAGCTAATAGTCTAGAAGTTAATCCTAAAACGAGGTATCCAGTTGTTCATATAATGCCAGATCAAGCCAAATATCTGGAGAAAAGACAATACGGAGGCACAATACGGTTGGGACAGTGGCCCGCGAAAATTTCCAATTTACAATTTACAATTTTCAAAAAATACTACACAAAATATAAAAAATTTTGTCAAGATTACTTTGATGGCAAGGCGGTTTTGGAGCGACATCGACATCGATATGAAGTGAATAATAAGTATTTAAAAATAATAGAGAAACACGGGATGATAATTTCGGCCACATCGCCAGATGGAAAGCTAGTTGAGGCCATTGAACTGCCGAATCATCCATTTTTTGTGGGCACCCAATACCACCCAGAATTGCAATCTCGCCCTCTCTCCCCTCACCCATTGTTCTTGGGTTTCTTAGAAGCAGCGATGAACCAAAAATAGATTGACTCTTGGGGTAGAATGTGCTAGACTATGGGTCTGTACATTGAAATTTTGGTGTACAAATTCAATTACGGAGGTGTGCGGTGGGAAACACCGTGAGCCGAAGAACGTTAAGTGTGGGTCAGGAGCACGAAACCTTGATCGCTCTCGAAGCAGTTGGATATAACGAGCGTGATGCCAAGGAGTTTATTGAAAGTCCGGGACACGAACTTGCCAAAATCGTGGTGACCACGATTCGCAGGCGCGGCATCCCGCTTTCGACGGACGAGCGCGTCGCCCGAGCAGTCATGAACCAAACGCGCTTTTGGGGAACAAATCATTGGACGGGTCTTCCGTACAATGCCAGTTTTACCAAACAGACACTCGGGAAGGTCGCTAACTTTCCCTGGAGTGAAGACGTTCTCAACAGCCGGTGTCTTTTGTACCCGGACAAATTTGTGAGAGACACACACTTTGCCTATCTCTCTTTGGACGTCTTAAACAAAAAGCCGGTCAGTCTGGATGAGCTTCACAAGCTACACTCGTACGAGCATCCAAAAATCTACAAAGACTGGTCCGATGGAGCTGAGTTTGCCAAGCACACATGCGTTTTGCGTTGGCACCTGGCACTTGTAGGCGCTGTTCCTGGAACCAAAGGTTTAAGTTATGAGGCGATGTGTGAACATTTGCCTCCGGAATATGAGGTTCCATGGGCCGTAGATCGCGCACAAGCAAACCTGCTCTATTTTCCGCTGAACAAGGTTTACTTGGACAAAGATCTGTGGGTCGCCTGCCGGGACATTTTCAACGGCCGTCGGGTGATCGTCGGGAGCTACCCGGCCAACGGTGTCAACGTCTTCAGCTGGAACGATCTACCCTACCCGGGTGTTGGTCTGGCCGCCGAGCGGAAATCCAAGTGAATTTTTGATTCTTGAGTTTCGAAAAATTGAGCCCTCGTTTTGTGTTGACAAAAGTGTCACCGAACGAGGGCCTTTTTATTTCTGGGAAACCTGGGGTACAATATATTTACTTGTAATGAAGATTGGATTATGGTTCAATCTCACAAGATTTAAAAAGAATTTCTTGCCGGCTTTTAGTGGAGAATCCCGGTGGCCACCGGGAGAGAGCTCCCAAATAAAATTCAAAAAGAAGAGTGTATAGGGAACTATTTCAGTAAGACTCAACTTTTGGTGGTACAGATGAAAGCAGGCAACAAGAGGCGGCCGTCAGGTGATCGTCAGGAGCAACCCGACCAACGGTGTCAACGTCAACAACTGGAACGATCTACCCAACCCGAATGTTGGTCTGGCCGCCTCCCGGAAATCTTCCTCCTAAATCTTTTAGGGGGTTTTTGTGGATTTTATCCATCCGCCGAGCATGCGGCCGATTTCATCCAGTTTTTCCTGGAGAGAAATATATTTTTTGGTGTCGATGGCTTTGACGTCTTTTGCCAGTCGGATAAAAATCCGCAAAAGGTTAAGCTGGTTACTGGTTTTTAAGAGCAGGCTTGATTTGTCTTCTTTTTGACCACCGGTAACTAGTAATATTTCTTCCATAATTTCTATCGTGAGATTATCCACTTTTTGCCAGAGGGCATAGCGGTCTTGTTTGGGAACAGTTAGTCTTAGTTTGTAAATCTCCTGATAGAATTGATAGATTTTAGTGAAAATTGGCAGTTCAAAAGATTCGGGCATATGAAAATTTATCGAGATGTTTTTGAGAAAATCATTTCCTTAGAGAACCTCTTTTATGCCTGGGAACGGTTTAACCATGATAAAAGAAAAAGATTGGATGTACAACAATTTGGTTGGCACCTAGAAGAAAATATTTTTGAGTTACACCGAAACCTGAAGGGTGGAATATACAAACATGGTCAATATAAATCTTTTCAGATTTGGGACCCAAAACAGAGACTAATCCATAAAGCTGGTGTGCGGGATAGAGTCCTACACCATGCAATTTTTTCGGTGTTAAACCCCATTTTTGAGCCGACATTTATTGCCAACTCTTTCTCTTGCCGAGTGGGCAAAGGAACACATAGGGGAGTGGCGACTTTGGCCAATACTTTAAGACAAGTCAGCCGGAATAATACTCACCCATGTTTCGCGCTGAAGTGTGACATCGAGAAATTTTTTGACAGCATTGATCAGCCGGTATTAATAGAGATTCTTGGTAAAAAAATCAAAGACGAAAAAGCAATGGAGTTGTTGGCTGAGGTGATAAACAGTTATGAGAGAGAGAGAGAGAGAGAGAGCTTGTCCCCATTGCACCCACATTGGAAATTTATCCTCACAAGTGTTTGGCAATATTTGTT